>JAABUK010008107.1_pt1 | contig 14857 bp, 22 predicted proteins | sample 5559141 | NCBI WGS metagenome assembly JAABUK01 (sample SAMN10711869, study PRJNA513367) | rock metagenome | isolation source: Antarctica rocks | place: Antarctica: Victoria Land, Pudding Butte nord | collected 2016-01-03
GCAGCAGGCGCACTAATGCTGGGTCAAAGTTCACCCTGAGGACATTGCCCTGTGGGTCTTGGGACATCAGAGGCTGCTTCAGCTTCTGGTCAGAGATAGCTGAAATCAGATTGCACCAGTCCTGCAGTGACATCACTGATCAGCAAGCTTATGAAACACTGCAGAGCAGTGGCAAGAGACAGGCATTAAATCTGCTGCACATACAAATGCGTGTGTGAGAACACGGCAAGTGCATATTGTGCTTGTCAGCATGGATAATTAAAAGGCGCTCACCTCTACAGTTGCTTTCTCAAACTGGTCCATCTCCACAATCAGGTGGTCATACTGCTGCTGCACACTGCGTGCCTCCTCGCTGTCCAGAACCAGCTTGGGAAGACTGTGCAGCTTCTCCATTGGGCCTGCAGCAGGGTGTTGAAGTCAGTTAGAAAGCGTTTCAGCATTGTCAGACAGAAACCTAGTGGGTGTGACTAGATCATAGCTCTGCATGCTGTCATACACTGATACTAGACACCACATTGCATCCAAGGGATTGATGAACCCCCACAAATGCAATGATTTGGAGGCTACTGCCTATTGTTTGGCAGGGGCAGCTGACTGTTGTCTATGATGAGATGCACAAAATGCAGGCAGACGACTGACATTGTATGTGTGCACACATGACATACAGCGCAAGCAGTCCCTGCTGTTGTCACAGTCCAGCCTGTCAAGTGCACATAGCTTGACTGGCTTGGCTGCAAATTCAGTCAACATACACAAGCATAAGCAATGATCACAAAATATAGCAAAATAGGCGATCACAGAAGAAAGGAAAGCAGGGCGTACCTGCGACACGTTCCTTCAAACCACGCACCCAGGTGACTCTGCCAGAGTGGGGCGCAGCGTTTTTGTTCAGAGGAGGGTCCTCCTTGGTCTCTCTGAACATGTCAGCCACCTCCTTCAGGTCCTGACCATACCCACTGACCAGATCCAGGTGCTTGCGCTCCAGGTCAGCAGCAATGACGCCGCGGTCTAGCAAGCCCTCAAAGCTGTCCAAAAGCTTGAAAATGGACGCCACTGTTGTGCAATCATCAAAGGCCTGCACCCAGCATTGCCAACTTTCATACTGATCCTTGAAGCATAAGCCATGCAAGGCATCAAATGACATCACACAAGCCCCAGTCAACTGATGAGACAGACTGTAGCTCAGCACAACTGGCGCTTTCCCAAGGGGCCTTGACCGTAACGATGTGCACATGCATGCTACAAGGGTGTATGTGACATACCTGTGCAATGACTGCTCCAAGGCGCCGCTCCAGCTCACGGATGACCCCACAGAAGATAGCAAAGTCGTCTGCAAATTGGGTGGCATCCACATTCATGGCATCATAGTTCAGCTTCTGGAACTTCTCAGCAGCTGTCTGAAAGGCTGTAAAGATCTGCTTCACACTGTTGGTCAATGTTTTGCCCTGCACAGCCCTCACGCAACTCGATCGTCTGGCAAACAGTCATTACAGGCATTCTAGCAGTGCAGATAGCTCAGAGGCAGCAGTGATATGCACATCAAAAGAGTGATGAGGAAGAGTACATTGCTCTGTTGCTGTGTCCAAAGCTGCTCAGTTGTGAACAAACATCAAGCTGAGATTTATACCTTGGTGCCACCAATTTCCACCCGCTCCAGCTTATGGAATTGCAGCGCAGTTTGGCTGAGGTTTAGCACATCATTGCATCTATCAAGGAAGGCGTCCAGGCGGCCAAACAAAGCGCTGTTCTGGAACTTCCACGGGTTGTTGGGCGTCTCCTCAAGTGTGCGCGCCTTGTTGTCAAAGTAGTAGCTCTTGAAGGCAGACAGCACTCGCACAGTCTGGCGCAGCTTGTCCACAGCTTCCTGAGGCTCCATTTGCATGAGCTCAGGACCTGTAAAACATACACAATGTTGGGAGTCCTCATTTGATACATGTAATATGATATTGATCTATACTGTGGCAGGGTTATGCTAGGCACTTCTGCAGCAAGGAGAAGGCATGTGCTACAGGCAGCAATTAACATATGAAGCCAGTGCACCTGAGGATCAGCATGTTGCAGCTTAGCATGTTGTTTTGGAGGCAAAGAAAGCTGCACAGAGCTAAGCTGGCACACCAACCTGGCACAAATTTGCATGCCTGCATGATCAGGTCATTGCACATCTCCCGGATAAGCGTGACCATCTTGGCAGAGGTGTTGTAGTAGCCTGAGTGCTTCCAGATGAGCAACATGGTGTGAAACATGGGCTTGAACAGCTCTATCAGAGCTGTGAAATCATCCATGCTGTTCATCTTCTCAAGATACTTGCGCAGGGGCTTCAGGTACTTCACAGTGTCATTGGCCTCCAGACACGCTGTGTCGACATCCTTCAGCAGCCTGCAAAAGGACCCAGACGACTGTGAGCATGCTGAAAATAATCCTGCCTGGCTTTAGATTCCATACAAATTGCGTGGCATGAGATCTGATACATGTACTTGGGATCATATTTGTAAAAGAGTGCACACTACATGAACAAATTTGCTGTCTTGAGCCTCACCTGTTGAATGCAGGGTAGTATGTGCTCTTCACCAGCTCAAGCACCTTGGCCACCTTCTTGACACGCTCAGTGGACAGCTGCTGGTGAATGGAATTCAGATTGGCAGCACGCTCTGTCCAGAAGTCAACTTCTGTCAAGGGCCCTGGGTATGTATTGGGCTCCTGCACCCAAACAGCTGGATCAGCTGTCATAAATGATGCACAGACAAATTACAGCCAAGGCAGAAAGTGACCTTACAAAAACAAGTATGCATATAGCTTCAGGTACAAGCAAAATGCTGCTTCACCTTGAGGGCAGACTCTGAGTCGGCCTTCAAGACATCCTTGATTTGACGAGTCCATGTGATGACAGCTCCCTCCAAGATGTGAATCTTGTCTTTGTCATGGAGCACAACAGGCTCCTGAGGGGCAATGTCAGAGGGAGGCAGTGGCAGCAGAGTCTGGCCCTTGACTTGGCCAATTGTCACAAAGACTGCAGAAGAAATGAGCAGTTGGTTGATGTTTGTCAATGTTGGCTTTCTGTTGACGACTTCGTGTCAGCAGCAGCAGTCACGTCTCAGCTGGAAATTTGATGTCAGTGTTGGCTGAAAGGTGTTGTGGTGATCAAAGATTGTTGTACGCACCGTTGGCAATGAACTTGTGCAAGTTCTCTGTGACTTCCTTGCTCACAACATCTGGCCAGCCAGTCCTATTCATTGGGTTGCTCAGCACAGGAAGAATGACCTCCTGGGAGAGGGCAGACAGTGTCTCTAAGGGAGACTCAGCAAAGTCTCCATAGGTGACCTGCACCAGCATGACTGTCAGTACGGCTGTAGCCCGGGAGTAGAACTGAGCAAGCCTTGGCTTACATTCTTCTTGATGTTCTCTGCATTCAATGCGGTCTTCTGATTCTTGATGAAGTACACAGTTTTCCTCTTGAATTTTGCTGGGGGCTTCACAGCCTGCAGTGAGTAAAAGCTCAGTATACAGTTGTACCAGGCTTGGCTACTTTGTCAGCTTAGCAATGGTGACGGACCGCCGCAAGGTCCTTGCCATCCATGTATATCATCAGCCGAAGAACATCCGGATCCTCCAGGAAGCTTGTCAGATGTGGCCTGCAGTTTGCCACCAAAGCTTCAGCAGAGCCTAAAGCGAAGGAAGCTATGCGGCGACCAACCCGTGAAACTCAGCCAGGACGTTGTTTGCTGCGTTTCAAAGATTGCGGAGCATTTTGCCTGGATTCGGACGCCAAAAGTTTCTGAAAAGAGTCCTCCTTGACTTTGAGTGATGAACAGGTGCGGTCGGAGATCCAGTTAAACCGCACATCTGTTGATGAGCTAGTCTTGGCTTGCTCGTCGTCTGCTCCCATGTTTGTGCCCTGTGCCTAGCCAACACAGTCAGAGCGAATTTCTGACAGGTGTCTTTGACGTTTGTGCTCACAGACTTTGGCAGGTACACTGAAGAAACGCTTAAGCAGAACCTGAAGCCCCGCCAGTCAAAATCAGATGGGGCCGGACACCAACACAGGCATACAGACCCAGCTGTACTCTGGGTGTTTTGCCGTTAGGGACTTTTGTTGCGCGACTTGACTCTCGACCTGGGGATTCTACACAGCATAGCAGCAGCTCGCAAAATATTACGTTTGACCCGTTTGACCAATTGTGGCCAAGGAAGGGAACATTGCACTACCCTTGCGCTGTCGGCAAGCTCTGTTGTAGGCCGGAGGCGCGGCAGCTGCGCCGTCGTCACGCCAAGCTTGGAATTCCGGCAAAAAGGCCGTTTCAGAACAGCCTAGTCAAGTCCAGGGACACACACATGATGCTTGTCACTTCGCGGCAGCAGGAGTAGTGTGGTATTTAATTGATGGTTTGTTGACTTTCATGCGTGTCAGTTCTAAGATGGGTGTCATTTACGAGAATATGCGCCTGAGGCAGCCACAGCAGAGCTAATTTTGCAGTCTTTTGCGCACAAGCAGTGCGACTGCTTAGCACAAGCCCTGAGCTTGCTGAAGAACCATGAAAATGTGTAGTCACACCAGCCCTGATGCAAGCGACAATTCATGGGCTATTGCACAGCGCTCCTTTGCTGTACTGTTATGCATGCATTGTTTCCGCAAGTTGGCACTCCTTTTCTGTTCTGTTATGCATGCCTTTTCTCCACAAGTTCTGTTGCGTACACATCATCTTGGATGCATTCACAAACTGGTGGCAAACACAGTATGTGGCCATACTGTGTTTATTATCTAGCCAAGTCTGCGAAGCTGCTGCCACATTTTGTGCCTCATCTGCAGCAAGCCCAGCTTGATGTAAAAGTGCAAACGGCAGTGTGCAAACGAAAGACTTTGGGCAAAATTGCTGACGAAAGGGTGCTTTTGATGCTTTATACTATCAGGCACCCATGTTTGTTCCACAAACATGGGTCCTGGATCCCCCCTGCAAAAGTAAAATTTTGATTTGGTAAAACGACTGAGTCAGACTATGATGTCTTGATCATAGTAATCTGGCTGGTGGAACCACAGCTTCAAGGAAGCTCTGCAGCTATTTACATCATGATCACGCTGTGGTCGCAACTTCTCTATTGAAAACGTGGCAATGGCCATTGTCCTATATCATCGGCAGACACCTACAGCATGAATGGTGCTCTGAATGAGCTTAGCACAGCATCATTGCTTATTGACTAGGCTGATCCTGAAACAGCGTAGTATAGTAAGGTCCAAACATTGTGCAGCAAAGGATTGCTTAGATGCGGTACAAACATGTGATCTTTTGCATGCCTTTGCGGCCTTTTCTTGTGTGATGACTAGTCGACACATGAAACACACACTATGCATAGCCCAAGCAACTACTCCTCCACAACTATTGAGTGTGGCCCAAACATGGAATCGAGCATGTATCTTTTACTCCCTTCACAGCCTGCTGCTGCATAGATGACAGAAGCTGCTGGCAGCTGTTTCTGCACATTCTTGATACGGTCCTCTGTGAGTGGGTGCGTCCTTAAGAAGCCAGGGATTTGTGCACCGCCAGCCTTTGCTTCTTCTGCTCCAAGCTTCTGAAATACAGCAGCTGCATTGCAGAACAGATGCACAAGTGAGTGTTTACTACCATCCGAAGGTCGAGAGAACAGCTCTGCAAAGTCACACACAAGGCTGCCCAAACCCTGTGTACACACACAATCAGAGCCGACTAGTTGAGAGCAAGACAGAATCATCACAATGAACTGTAAGCGTGGACACAAAATCATACCTGCAGCTGCAGGGTCGTAGCAAGCTTTTGCTGCTAGTCTCATTCCAATGGAGTCTGCTTCTGTCTCTGATCTCCTGCAGGTCATAAACATGAACAGCTTGTTACTTTTACAGATAATGACTACGTCAGGTTGGCTTGTATCCAAATAGCTCTCAGAAGCTGGGCAGCAGACCGTAGCAGCTGTTGTACCAGACAGCAGAGTATGAATGACAGCTGCAGATATGGCAGAAGCTGCTCAAACCTCACTCAACCACTTTTGGCTGAGCTGATGAGCAATGCTGTGCGTGACAGCAGATACAACAACATGCATTGGTCTGACTGCATACATGCTATTTATGCACACATGACGATCTGACTTTTGTTTGAAAAAGTTTTGTCCAACGTATCTCCTACATACCTGGAGTGGGGCAGGAAGAAGACAGCAGCAGCAGCGCCAGCTGGAATGGGAATGCCCACCGCAATATAGACAGCAGTGCGGATCAGACCAGACACTTCAGATTGCGTCATCCTCTCTGCCTGCACATTCACAGCTTGGCTCAGCCCTCATTACAGTGGCTGTGGCCCTGTATGCGTGCATGCAAGGTTTAATGACCTCAGAAGATGAAAGGCGTAATCAGTCAAGTGAGGCATGGAGCTATAGCCAAACGTGTGTAAACGAGCAGAGTTTTGCACAGTGGCAATACTTGCTGTCTCTCTGTGTCTGGCATAGCCTACCGCATGACGTGCAACAACATGTGCGATCTCATGGCCAAGAACAGCGGCAAGTTGCGTCTCCATTGCAGGCTCTTGCAGCAATTTCAATAAGCCAGTATACACCACAACTTTGCCTCCAGGGACCACAAAAGCATTGACCTGATCACTGTCAATGACAGCAAACTCCCATTTCAGCCCCTGCAAATCCAACATGCATAAGCTATAAGGCCACATCCAAGTTGCAAGCGAGCACATGCACCAGACACACTTGCTCATTTAGAGAGAGAGCCAGAGCTGCCATGTCTGACCTTCATGTGTTCCATGTGACCTGACACTCCTGTGTCATCAGAGGCCTTCTGAGCTATCTTCATGCCGATTCTCTTGATCATTTTGACATAGGGATGATGGTCAGGCAAAAGGGTTCCTTGAGATTTAGCTTCACTTCGAATCTGACAAGACAATCCAGGTATCAGTTGAAAGCACCAATGCGCAGATGATGTGGATTGAAAATGCAGACAAGAACCTGTTGAAAAGTGTTCTGCCCAATGGACTGCTCCAGGGATGAGGGTACCAAGATACAGTGCTTGCGGCCAGTGTATGGGATCTCTTCTCTGTTGGTGACCCATACCACAAAGCAACCACCAGCAGCAAAGCTGACCCATGTCAACGTCCTCTTGCTGCCAAGTCCTTCATAACGCCCAAACAGGGAGGTCCGCTGCTGGAAGTGCTGATATTCTCTGCAAGCAGTCCCGCGACGTGGAGGCCTGAGGCACTGTCGACCCTGTGCAGTAGCTGATGTGCGAAAGCTCACCCAGATCTGTTCCACTGCCAACGGATTTGCGTTACGTTTCGAGGCAACGCTGCGCGTCCAGTAGCTCCTGCTTGATCTTTGAGGATCCTGGACAGCACTGTCGCCGCTTGTCTGCGCAGCATGTACAGATATCACCTGATGGGCAGCTGCAAGGCCACACAGTGAGGGAACTATCTTCACCAGGAGTACTGCATCAGAGCTCAGCGCTTCTGCAGCGATCGCTCCGGTGAGTAAATTGCTCACATGGCAAGCATGCATGACTCATGACACAGAACAATCCACTCAAGGCACATCATTGCACAGAACGTATGCACTATTTCATTCTACTACACTTTATGGCAGTGAACCGAGCCGGATCTCATTGCTCATGTGTAATCCTGCATCGTGACCTTTTTGGTAGGTGACAGTCAGACTTGAAGTCAGACTCAGTCCTCAGAGGACTGCAACCTGTGTTCACAACATTCCTTCAAGACCCTAGCTATGATGTCAAGTTGGCTTTGGGATCAGACGATGCATGCACTAACAATCAGCTGGCATGCGCATGTAGGGTAACGGACAGACAGTAGGGAGGGCCCCAGAAAATCGTTGCGTGTCTGCGCACGATGGTACAATACCTGGTACTGAATATGAGATATGCAGGACAATCAATCACATAATGAAGTTCATCATCTGCTAAACCAACATTGCAGTAATAACGATGTGTTGTTCCTCAGACACCTGTCTATGCTAAATGCAACATTCATTGTCTTCTTCTTCAAGTTTCAATTGCTTCTGCCCGCGCTGAGAGCGAGTCATGCACCGTTGCCTACGCTGTTCCCGAGACGCGATCGACAGTCCGACCTGCAACTCGTTGACGGCCGAGTAGCCTGATTGTGTGCGCCTTGTCGCTCGCCCTCTGCTAAGGTGCAGAGGAGGTGTTCGTCGGCCGACCTGCGTTCAAGGCCACTGTTGCATAGATCGTCGCGACCGAGCTATGCGGTGGTAAAGGCCGCGCTATGCACCCCAGCGCCGGCCGTTCGGCTCACAGAGGCTCTTACTCGAAATCTGGTCCGAAGCCAGGAGCATCTGCTTCTTGTTTGTCTGCTAAGACAGCGCAGTGCCTGATTGGGCTGCCCCTGGTCTTGGCACTATTCGCTTTGTCGTTACAAGTAAGGACGCAGACCCTCTGAGGTTGTCGAGCATCAGCCCATAATTCCAGTCTACCTATGCAGATATCCAACTGAGTGTCATATCTGCAGTGGACAACACGGGACAAAACTGGTCAGAGGCAGCCACTGACAATGCCAGAGGGGTTTGCCACCAGGTACTGCCAGATACATCTGTAGTGTGTGAGCCATTCTGCAACAATGCCAGCTGATAGTGCGATCACCTGCACACTGCAGTGATAGGCTACAGTACTCGCAGCTACCGCTTAATTCAGCCAGTACGCGCAAGGGACTCAGGGAAGAGCCTGACAGCAGCTTAGGGAGCAAACCACACCATGCAGCAGGGCAGCAGTCTGGGGTGGAATGGCGCCCTGCAGGAACAGATCTTCAGGGCCAAAAGGTGCTGAGTTCAGCCCAGAAAAATGCAGTCTGCAAGTCGCTGCATGTGCGTAATGCCTGCACTGAGCACTTAAGAGCCTTGCAGTAAAGTATGCTGCCACGCTCTATCCTTGCCTGGCTTATCATACTGTTGACAGTGCTTTGCAGCGCTGGACATGCAATGGCAGTTTTGCAATCAGCGCAGCAACAACGATGCAGCTGTCTCACTGCCTGTGCATCAGAGTGTGATTGCAGTCAGGTTGCAAGTGCGCAGCTCCTGTTGCGCGTACTCACAGAACCTTCTCCTGTTCCTCCTGCAGCTTGCCTTTGTCGGCATGACCGCAGAAAGCTATGATCAGATCAGAGTCTGGCTCCAATACCACCAGACTCTTGGAGTCTCACTCTTCTACCTCTTTGTGGATGGTCAAGCAGCACGCCCCGAGGTGCAAGCACAGCTGCTGCTGCTTCCGGGGGTCACAGTCATCCCCAGGGATGAGGAGTTGATAGAGAGGCAGGCGCATAGCCGAATCTGGAATGAGACCTGGCTGGCAGCGTTCTTCCACAAGCCATGCAACCATGAGCTGTTTGTGCGTCAAAGTCTCAATATGGAAAGTAAGGCTATCTAGGATCAAGCCTGCGTGCCTCTTGCATCTTGAGTTGGACAGCACGCCTTCACGGTTGGCTTTGCTTAACAGAGTTGTGTATCTGCTACTTACGGCTGTGCATAAATCATGGCAGTTTGCTTGTTGCTTGGTGCTTGTTGCATGCTTTTTGCGCTGTGTCCTTTTGGTCAATAACGTCACCAACCCTCAAACAAACAATGGCATTTGAGCAAACATTGTCTCTCAAGTGCTGCTGGCACCTTGCTGCTTCTGCAGCAGTACAGCTGCAGCAGAATGGCATGAGTGTTGCCAGTTTCACTGTCTCCATGCACACCTCTTCTACCGGCAGACAACCCAAACCAGATTCAGCAGCATCTAGTCATCTACTTCACTCATGCATGCAGCTCCTGTCTTACAGCCGGCTGTGCTGATGATGCGCAGTCATGCTTTTGGTACAGTACAATTGCTGCAGACCTCATGGACAGCTAGCAGAGGTCGGGCATAATCTCCAGTGAGGCATTGTCTGCACTCAGGCATAAATTACAATGAGGCAGAGATTCCATGCATAATCTGCAATTAGGCATATTTTCCAGTTAGGCAAGTCTCCAGTGATACATAGTCTCCAGTGACGCATAGTCTCCATTCAGGCATAGTGTCCATTCAGGCATAGTCTCTGGTGTGGTATAGTTTCCACTCACGCATAATGTGCAATTAGGCATACTCTCATTCAGGCATAGTCTCCCAGTGAGGCATAGTTTCCAAGCATTCAGCTCAGTGCAACAGCCTGCAGTGACTCACCATTGGTCTGTGCTGCTGCAGTTGCCATAGAGATGGCAATGAAGGATAATGTGGACTGGCTGTTGCACATCGACACGGACGAGCTGATGTACCCAGGCGGCAATGATGGCTTTTCCCTGCAGCACGTGCTGGCGGCTTTTGCAGATGATGTGGACACAGTGGTCTTCCCCAACTATGAGTCATTGCCAGAGTCAGACAAGATCCATGACCCCTTTACTGAGGTATGGCAGCTTGCTGTGTACAGTGTCCATGCAGGGCAGCTTGCTGTGTACAGTGTCCATGCAGGGCAGCTTGCTGTATACAGTGTCTATGCAGGGTACTGCCTGTGTCCATGTGAACCTTTTGCATATGAGATGAGCTGGTCTGTTGCCACCTGGTGCAGAGACATTGCACCTCATGGTGGACATCAGCATCAATGCTGCCTGCATCCATTCATTGGGCAGACACACTAGTACAGTGACAGACTGAATGAACATGCATTTCAGCCTGGCTAGTTTGAAGTATGCTGTCTGATCAGCTGGCATATGCCTGCTGTAGTGTTAGCCAGACTACATGGTCCTACCTGGTATACCAGCAGGATTTTGTGCATTTTTGGTATGTTAGACCTGTTTTCAAGCCCATTTTTGGCTGGTTTGGCTGTAATACCAAGGAAGCTTGTTGGTGCATGAAGGCACATGCATGTTACAAATGCAAGCATGGTGCCGGCCAACAAGCCCGATGACATGTATTGGTTGGTAATGCTGCAGGTAACGCTGTTCAAGCGGAACTATGCGCATGTGGTGTCAGAGAGCTACTTCAAGTCCTACCATACTGTGGCAAGGGGCAATCCCAACTACTTCATCACATATGGTAATGGCAAGTCAGCAGCTAGGGTACGCCCAGGGTTGAGACCAAATGGAGCCCATAGATGGTATAATTACTTCAGGGCACCCATGTAAGCTGCCATTGCTCCATATTGGCACTGCAGTCAATATCTTCTTGCCTGACCCAGCTTAGTGTGTCAGCCCTGGTTGTTTGATCTCATTTGCATTGCTGAGTGGCCAGCTGGATTTTGCGACCAGCATTTCAGTTTGTTCAACTCGGTCAACATGCTGATTTGTTGCATCCACAAGTCGTGCCGTGTTCATCAGTTGAAACGTCAGACATGCAGTTTGGCTAATCCACTCTGGCAGGTCTGAGGACTGTTGCTTCCAACTCTTTTCTAGTTTTGCTGGCTTTTGCAGCAGCACATCACCTTTGCTCAAACATGCATCTTCAAATTTGGAAATGTGTAGAAACGGTAAATGCTGTGTCTGTGCTGACATTAGAAGCCATTCGTTGCCAAGGAAGTCAGCGGAGCATTCTGTGCATGCCGATGGGCATGCAGTGCAAAGCAGTCCCACCATAATACTGATAACAAAACTAATAATTTACAGGCGTTCCAGCTAATGGTTTCTGCCAGGTACCTACCAGGTACCTACCAGGTGTGCCTACACCCCAGTCGTGTGAGCCAACATGCACTCACCCCACTATGGACATCACATATGGCTGCATGCTCACGCTGCGGTGTGCCTACAGAGAGGAGACGTGTGAGCAGGCAGCCGTGCTGCACTACACCTACAACCGCTTTGAGGACCTGAAGAGCCGACGGGACCGGTGTGACTGCGCTCCCACAGAAGATGATGCCAAGCGGTGCTTCATTCTGCCCTTTGACAGATCGGTGAGCTGGCTGACTTGGACTCACCTCATGCCTTTGTCTCGTGAAGCCCTTGTTTTGTGAGCAAAACATCAACCAATCAAGCCCTGACGTTGTGCAATCATCGACCAGTGCAGCTCTGATGTTGAGAAAACAGCAACCAAGTGTAATTGGGTATGTGATTTGCATGCCTATGCTCAGAAGCTAGAGGCATTCTGCACCTGTGCACATTTTTGGACCTTTGTCACCACTTCTGTTGCTGCAGGATAGCCTCACACCATGCTGCTGCTTGCGACCCATGTGCTTAAGAGGACTTCCACTTCATATCACTACATATCCCTTGTGACAGATCCTCTCAGCAGAATGCTTCTGGTCCTTTAAATTTTCTGTGGAAAACCTTCCCTGCCCCTTTTTTCCTTCTCAATAAGGCCAATCCATCATATCTAATGAGGGTCATGTGACAGCATTGCACTTCTCTTATGACAGCTGGGCTTGTGCCAGCTGTCGTGAGTCAGCATGTATGGGACAGCCTGTACTAGTCAGGCTTTTCGATTCTGCAGGCTTTCTTGGCTGCATCTCTGAAGACAGATGATGAACTGTTGGACTGGTTCAATGAGCGCCTGGTGTGGAATGACCAGGGGGTGGTCACTGAGATGCTGAAGAGTGGGCTGTTTGTTCGCATCTTTGCACCACAGGTATGCATGATGTGCTGAGTTTTGCTTCTGCCCTGGTGGCAGACACAGCAGCAGCTTGAGGTTCTTCCAAAAGATGCGTGACTACTAAGCTTTAATCTGTTTGACTGTCATGCTGTGACTGGCGTATTCTGTGCTGTATGCTAAGAAGTGCTTGTCTGCTGTTTGCTTGTCCTGTGCATGCACATGTATGTGTAGTAATTAGATAGCATAAAAGTGATGTGCCTCTGCAGATTTTGGTGCGTGGCTTCCAAGCCATGAACACACAAACAAATGTTAAGGGCACTCAGGACATGCAGCTGCCTGTCCTGCCAGACCCTGAAATGAACCACAAACTTACCCAGCAGCAGCAGGAGCAGCAACAGCAGCAGCAACAACAGCAGCAGCAGCAACAACAGCAGCAACAACAGCAGCAGCAAGAGGTTCCATCTGTCATAAAACCTGCTGAAGTCAAAGCAGCAGTTGTGGACAACACTGTCGTGGAAGGAGCTGCTCAGGCAGTCCAGCAGGCAGCTGACAGTGTGCTTACAACTGCCAAAGATGCGAGTGATGCTGTTGTATCTGAAGTGAAGGCTGCTGCCACTGCATGATTGTTTTGATCAGTATGTTTAGCAGAGTTAGGCAGGATTTCGTGACCTCTTTATTGTAGTCTGCAGCAGGTGCAGCAGGTGCATAGTCAAGCACGCATGCCAAAGTGCTGGATATATATGCCAGTGTGCTGAAGCCTTGGCTGTTTCTTTTGTTTGCATGAGAGGACCTGACTTGGGCTGCCTGTTGAATGCGGCCGCCTATACATGTGGTGTTATCAGCAGTTTTCCAGTCAGTGATTCTGCTTATCATGGCTTTAAATATAGCCTCCGAAATGCAGTTCGATGCATTTCGCAGCTTGATACTACCCTGCATACTGTTCCCGGAACAGTGTTCCACACCATCTCCATGAAGGGCATGTTCCCTTGATAGATTGGACTTCAGATAAACGTTCCCATGCCTGGATCATAGGGGTATTGTGTTGGTTTTAGATGCAGCATGCAGTCAAGCAAGGGTTGTGTTGGAGGACATGTTACCAGGCTCTACAGATCAGTGCATCCTTGAGAGTGTGTCTCTGCGGTTCGTTCTGTCAATGAACACTTAGTGTTTGCTTCATATCATTCAAAAAGCTAAATGCAGTGCCAAGCATAACCAGGCCGTGCCTGATGACCTGCTGTACCTCGGTCATGAGCTCAGGAATGGTTGTGCAAGCGATTTAGTGTTTATCGCTGGCTTTACTCCCTGGTATGTCCTGCTATTGCACTAGAGCAACGAAAAGCGAAGGCTAATAGTGTTGCCAGACTTGTTACATATGGCGAGGCAAACCATACAGCAGCAGCTGGACTAACGGTTGGCCTTGGCCACACGCTCAATCTCATCCTTCTTCTTGATGGCATAGCTGCAAAACACACGTCAATAAGTGCTTCGCTCACATGGCATTATTTGTACACTTTAAGCTTCAATGCTGGCTCATGTGCATGGAACAAAACAAGACAGAAATGCACCAAAAGCCTGGTTTGCCAAGACCACGTGGACCCCTCACTTAGGCTGTGCAGAGCTTGGACAAGCTTAAGCTTGCCTTGGGATATGAAAAGCAGTAAGCCAGGCACAAGTGTGTACCTGTTGGATGATCCCTTAGCAGCGTTGATTAGCTCATCTGCTAAGCACTCAGCAATGGTCTTGATGTTCCTGAATGAAGCTTCCCGGGCTCCTGTGCTGATCAAATAGATGGCGCTGTTCACTCTCCTCAAGGGGGAGATATCCACAGCCTGCCTTCTAATCACACCAGCACTACCAATTCGGGTTGCATCCTCTCGTGGGCCACTGCAAAGCAGCATTCAGGGCCCAGTCATGACCTGCTCTGTATGTGGGATGCCAGTCTCATACAGATCAAGCTCTCTATGCTGTAGGCAAACAGCCGGCTGTCTGTCACATATGTTACATTGTGCTGCTTAGTATCATGTTGATCTCCAACAGCCCATTCAAGCAAGCCCTTGCCGCTGCTGCTGCTGATGATGCTGCTGACGATGTCTTGTCAGCAGGGGTAAGAAAAGCTCACCTGTTGATGATTGCGTCCACAAGCACCTGGATGGGGTTGCTGTCTGTCAGCAAGTGAACAATATCAAATGCGTGCCTGACTATTCGCACCTGCAGCACCATTTGAGATCATGCATGAGCATCATTGTGCTGACAAATTAGGTGCTGCATAAGTCTTTGAGCATCCCAACCAAACGTGACAGATACGTACAGCAAGCATCTTCTTGCCGTTGTTGCGTCCGT
>JAABUK010008108.1_pt1 | contig 14857 bp, 12 predicted proteins | sample 5559141 | NCBI WGS metagenome assembly JAABUK01 (sample SAMN10711869, study PRJNA513367) | rock metagenome | isolation source: Antarctica rocks | place: Antarctica: Victoria Land, Pudding Butte nord | collected 2016-01-03
CTCGCGGGTCTGCGGGGACAGGTGCGGGGTGAGGCCGGCGACCAGCTCGGCGGGCAGCGCGCGGGGCAGGTGCCGGCGCAGCAGGTGCGCGAACTCGTGGAAGACCGAGTGTTCGGCCTGGAAAGGCCCGACGAGCGTGGAGTACCAGATGTGATCGGCCCGGCTGGTGGGCAGCCACAGCCCGCAGGGGGCGTCCCAGTGGGCGTCGACGTCGGCGGGCAGCGGGCTCAGGTGGATCGGGCGGCCCCGGCGGCCGGCCAGCGCGCGGCGGAAGTCCTCGAGGCTGAACGGGTCGGGCACCGGGACGTCGGCCACCAGCGGCCCGTAGTGGTCCTGCAGCTGCCTCAGCCTCACCGCCGTGAACCTCGACCTCCCGGCCGGGGTGGTCCCGCAGCCGTTGATGAGGTTAGGCGGGGGCGGCTACCGCCCCGACCACACGATGATGATCACTGCCGTGAATCGTCGTCTGACCGGCGCCGCCGGCGCCGGGGGCGCGGCTGGTCCGCCGCGTCCGGTGGGTCCTGGACCGGTGGCAGGTTCTCCAGCTCGCGGACCTGATCCAACATGACGCTCAGCGCCCGCAGCATCCCCGGGGAGACACCGTCGGAGCGCCGTTGGATGTCCAGGACCGGGGAGTCCGCCAGCGAGTGCAGCAGCCCGAGCTCGGCCTGGACCCGCTCGGCGACGGCGTCGTCGAAGAAGTACGCCGGGGAGACCCCGAACGCCTCGGCCAGGACCTCCAGGTGCCGTTTGGTGGGGTTGTCCCGCTGCCCGGTCCGCAGGTAGTAGAGGTAGGTCGCCGAGATGGTGGGGCCGCCGCGTTCGGCGATGAGCCGGGCGACCTCCTCGTTGCTGCGCTCCCGGCTGCCGGCGGGGTGGACGTGGGCGAACAGGTAGTTCAGCTTGTCCGCGAACACCGGCATCGACGGGCCGGCCGGCTTCGGAGGCTGGTCCGTCGGTGACAGCTGCCCAGGGTCCGCGGGGTCCGCCGGAGCAGGCGGGGGGTCCGCAGGCGGCCCGGACGGTGGCGGTGACGCCTCGTCCTGGCCGGTCATGCGCTCCCCGTGTTGACCGTGCGTCCGCGGTCGGGTCCCGACAGCGGTGTCAGGCGGTCGTGGCCGCCTGCCCGGAGGGTATCGGGCCGGTGATCACCAGGGACGGACCGGTACGGACGACGACACCCGCGGACATTCACCCGTGTGACATAGAGCGACCCTCTGTGCCTACAGTGGCCCGCAGTCACTCACTGCCGTGAAACCAGGTCGGGGAGGCACGGATGGGCGGACGGACAGCGCTGCCGCGCCGCCGGCGCGTGACCCGCCGACGCGCCGACGACCCGCTCGCGCCGACCGAACCCGGCACGGATGCCGACACCGGCGCTGCGCGGCACCTGGGCATGTGGGCGGACCCGACCCAGGGTCGGGTGAGCCCGGGACCGGCGAGCGACCGGGTGCCCGTGTGGACCGACCCGGTCCGCGCGGACCTCGGCGGGCCGGACACCGACTGGACCCAGGCCCGGTGGTGGTGGCTCGGGGTCCACGGTGGGGCCGGGGTGTCGACCCTGGCCGCGATGGTCCCCGGCGGGGCGGACGCCCACCGGCGCTGGCCGGACCCCGCCAAGGGCGGACCGCACCCCGTGCTGCTGGTCGCCCGGGCCCACGCCCAGGGACTGCAGCGAGCCCGCGCGGCGTGCCGGCAGTGGGCCGCCCGCGACGTCCCCGACGACCTGCACCTGGCCGGGATCGTCCTGGTCGCCGCGGCACCCGGCCGGCTGCCCGCCCACCTCGGCGACCAGGTGCGTCTGCTCACCGGGATCACCCCGGCCCGGTGGTGGCTGCCCTGGCAGCCGGACCTGCTCGACCTGCCCGACCCGGCCGGGGTCGCCGTGCCCCCGGCCCTGCACCCGCTGATCCGCGACCTCACCGACCTGCGAGGAGACCCGCTGTCATGACCGTCCTGTCGTCCCTGTCGTCCCTGTCGTCCCTGTCGTCGCTGGCCGTGCTTCGCGCCGACTTCCTCAACCCCCACCCGCAGCAGCCCCCGGGCACCGCCGGGCTGGTCACGCTCATGGGCTGGGTCGCCTGGGCCTTCACCGGGGTGTGCGTCATCGCCCTGATCGTCGCCGCCGGCGCGCTGGCGCTGGCCCACCGGACCGGGCGCAGCGGGGAACACGCCACCGGGATGGTCGTCGTGCTCGTCGCTGCCATCATCGGCAGCTCCGCCGGGCCGTTGCTGAACGCTCTGACCAAATAGACCCATGGCTGACGGCACCGACACACGCAACCCCTGGACCCGTCCCGGCGTGCTCATCGCGGCCGCGTTCCTCGTGGTCGCGGTCGTGCTCGGAATCCTGGTCATCACCCGCACCGGGCCGACCACGCCCGCGGCGACACCGACCGTCGCGACCACCACCGCAACCACCACGGCGGCCGCCGAGGTCCCGACGCCGACCGTCCCGGCCACCGCCAGCACCACCGCCAGCACCGCCACCAGCCCGGTGGTGGGGGGCGGGGACCAGCAGCTGCCGCGGACCGCGCCCCCGGTCAGTTGGGTCACCGTCAAGACACTCGCCCTGCCGGTCAGCGCGACCGCGGGCCCGCGGGTGGACACCGACACGGTGATGTCCGGCTACGCCCACAGCCCGATCGGAGCACTGATCGCGACGGCGGACACCAGTGCCCGGTACTCCGTCGTGGACAACTGGCGGCAGGCCACATTGGCTTCCGTCGCGGACACTCCTGGCCGGGCGGCGTTCCTGCAGCAGCGGGCGGCCTACGGGCAGGTGACACCGGCCCCGGGTCAGTTGACCCAGATCGCCGGTTTCAACGTCGTCTCCTACACCCCGGGGCGTGCCGTCGTTCAGCTCGCCCGCGCCGCGGGCGACGGGAGCCTGACCGTCACCACCGACACCGTTGTGTGGCGTGACGGCGACTGGAAACTGCTGCTCCCGGACAGCGGCACCACCCCGCCCGCCGCGGACCTGCCGTCCCTGCTGGGCTTCATCCCCTGGTCGAGCACATGACCGGCGCGCCGCTGTCAGCGATCCGTGCACTGCCCGCCGCGCTGAGTCTCTGCAACATCCCGGGGATCGGCCAGGTGTGTCCGAGCAACATCGTCAAGGCCGGCTGGGCCGGGGTCATCAACTCCTTCCAGCAGGCGGTCGGCCAGACCATCCGGCTGCTGTTCACCTTCTGGGACAAGGTCCCCGCCCCCTCGCTGTCCGCGACCACCGGCCCGGTCGGGGAACTGCAACGCTCCCTGTCCTGGTACGTCGGGCTGTTCGCGGTCGCCTCCGTCCTGATCGGCGCCGCTCGGATGGCCTGGAGCCGCCGCGCGGGCACCGGGGTCGACCTGCTGGGCTCCGTCGTGCGGCTGCTCGTGGTGTCCGCGGTCGGGGTCCCCGCGGTCGCCGCGCTGGTGGCCGCCGGCGACGGCTTCGCGACCTGGCTGCTGCAACGCTCCGCCGGCGGGGACTTCGGGGCCCGGATGACCGCCGTGGGCCAGACCGTCGCGCTGACCACCGCCCTGGGCGGCGGGGCAGCCAGCGCGCTGACGCTGCTGATCGCGATGCTGGCGATCCTCGGTGCGCTCGCCCAGGCGGTCGTGCTGGTCCTGCGGGGAGCGATCCTGGTCATCCTCACCGCGACCCTGCCGCTGGCGGCGTCGGCGACCAACACCGACCTCGGCCGGCAGTGGTGGTCCAAGTCCTGCGCGTGGCTGATCGCGTTCATCGTGTTCAAGCCCGCCGCCGCGCTGGTCTACGCCGGCGCGTTCTACCTGATTGGCGCGGGCACCGACGCGCAGTCGGTGATCGCTGGGCTGATGACCCTGGCCCTGGCCGCGTTCACCCTGCCGGCGCTGATGAAGCTGCTCGTCCCCGCAGTCGCCTCGGCCAGCTCCTCGGTCTCGGCCGCAGAGGTGCTCGCGGTCGGCGGTGCGATGGCCAGCGGCGCCGTCGCCGTCGGGCAGCTCGGCGGAAAGGCCACCACCGGCAGCAGCGGCGGCGGCACCGGGGGTGGCGCGGCCCGTGACGTCACCCAGACCGGCGGGGGACCCGCCGGGTCCGGCGGCGGCGGCGGGTCCGGCCCAGCCGGGGGCGGCGGGTCCCCGGGCGGTGGCGGATCCCCCGCGGGCCCTGCCGGCGCGGGCGGGACCACCGCTGCCGGGGCCGCGGGCACGTCGGCGGGCGCGGGGGCCTCATCCGGCGCCGGGGCTGGTGCTGGGGGTGCCGCTGCGGGGGGCGGTGCGGCGGCCGCCGGGGCGGCGGCCGGGCCGGTGGGCGCGGCGGTGGCTGCCGGTGCCCGGGTCGTGCACGCCGGAGCACAGGGCGCGGCCCTGCTGGGCAACGCCGCCGCCGGTCAGGACGCGGGCGGTGCAGCGAACCGAGCAGACGAGGGAGACCGGCGATGACCCAGGCCCGTCAGGAACCCACCTACGGGCACTGGCGCACCCCCTCCTCCGGGGGGCTGGGCAGCCTCGGGCTGGTCGGCACCGTGCTGCTGCTGATCGGTCTGGTCGTGGTGATCGTGCTGCTCTCGGTGGACCGGGTCGCCGCGCTGGTCGCCGGCGCTGTCCTGGTCGCCGTGCTGGTGCCGCTGTCGCTGCGGGTCGACGGCCGCTCCGCGCTGCAGCGGCTGACCGCGCGGACGGCGTGGTGGGCCGGGCGGTCCCGCCGCGCCCACCTCTACCGCTCCGGCATCGCCTCCCCCGTGGCCGGTGGGCACCACCGCCTGCCCGGGCTGGCCGCCCAGACCCGGGTGTACACCTGCGTCGACGCCTACGAACAGCCCTTCGCGATGGTGTTCGTCCCCTCCTCCCAGCACTGCTCGGTGACCCTGCGCGCCGGCGCCGACGGCGCCGCCCTGGTCGACGCCGACCAGGTCGACACCTGGGTCGCCGGGTGGGGCCAGTTCCTGGCAGCGCTGGGCCACGAACCCGGACTGGAGGCCTGCGCGGTCACCGTGGAGACCGCCCCGGACCCCGGGGTCCGCCTCGAACAGGCCGTCGCCGGCAACCGCTCCCCCACCGCCCCCGCCCTGTCCCGTCAGGTGATGGACCAGATCGTGGCGACCTACCCGGCCGGGTCCGCGGTCATCTCCACCCGCATCCAGCTCACCTGGCGGATGACCACCCCCACCGGGCGGCGCACCCCCGCCGACATGGCCGTCGAGCTCGGCGCGCGGCTGCCCGGGCTGACCGGGATGCTCGCCACCACCGGCGCGGGTGCGGTGTCCGCGATGACCGCCGAGGAACTCGCCGAGACCGTCCGCGTCGCCTACGACCCGGCCGCCTTCGCCGACATCGAACGGGCCCGCGCCGAACACGGCCACGCCGGCATCGACTGGGCCGACGCCGGCCCTGTCGCCGCCCAGGAACAGTGGGACAGCTACCACCACGACTCCGGCACCACCACCACCTGGACGATGGCCGAGGCCCCCCGCGGCACCGTCACCAGCCGGGTCCTGCTCGCCCTGCTCCGCCCGCACCGCGACGTCGACCGCAAACGGGTCACCCTGATCTACCGCCCCCATGACGCCGGGTCCGCCGCCCGGATCGTGGAACGCGACGTCCGCAACGCCCGGTTCAAGGCCTCCCAGCGCGCCGCCGGCCCCCTGGCCCGCGACGACCTCGCCTACCGCGCCGCCATGCAGACCGCCGCCGAGGAGGCCCGCGGCGCCGGGCTGTCCCGAGTCTCGATGCTGGTCTCCGCGACCGTCACCGACCCCGCCCGGGCCCATCAGGCCCGCACCGTCGTGGAGGCCAGCCTCGCCGCGTCCAGCCGGCTGCGGCTGCGCCGCGCCTACGGCTTCCAGGCCTCCGCGTTCGCCGCGACCCTGCCCGTCGGGGTCGTCCTGCCCCTGCACGTCCGGATCCCCGCGACCCTGCGGGAGGCCGCCGCATGACCACCACCCCCACCCGCGAGGAGAACACCGTCCCCGATGAGTCCGAGGCGGCGCCGGCGACGCCGCTGCCCACCTTCCCCACCCCACCGGCCCGGCGTTGGCCGGTCGGGCGGCGCCGCCGCCCAACGACCGCGGCCAACCCCCCGGTGGAGGTGACCCCGCCGGGACCGGTGGTCCCCCGCTGGGCCGGGACCCTGCCCGTCCCGGTCACCCGCCGGCTCCCGGAACCCCGCGCGCCCAGGGAGAGCGGGGTCCGCGCCCGCGGCTGGCGCGGCCCGGGCGGGGGCACCGTCGCCTACGTCGAATCCCCTCAGGAGTGGCGGGCCACCACCGCCCAGCTGTGCGGGCTGTGGCCCTACGCCGCCGGGTCCGGCTCCCCCGTCGTCGGGGTCCCCATGGGCCGGCACCTGGACACCGGGGCCACCGTGTGCGCGGACCCCATCAGCTGGTTCCGCACCGCTCGGCTGATCAGCGTCCCCAGCATGTTCCTGCTCGGAAACCCCGCCCTGGGCAAGTCGATGTCCATCCGCCGGATGTGCATCGGCCTGGCCGGCCAAGGCGTCACCCCGCTGATCCTGGGGGACCTGCGCCCGGACTACGCCGACCTCGTCGACGCCCTCGGCGGGCAGGTCATCTCCATCGGCCGCGGCCACGGCGGGCTGAACCCCCTGGACCCCGGCGGGCTGTCCGCCGTCCTCCCCCGGCTACCCACCGAACAGGCCCGGCTGCTCGCCGCCGCCCGCCACGGCCGCCAGGTCACCGTCACCGAAGGTCTCGTCGAACTCGTCCGCGGCTCCCGGCTCGCCGACCACGAGAGCGCGGCCCTCGCCGCCGCCATCGACGTGCTGAACGCCCGCCCCGGCGTCCCCGTCCTGCGTGACCTGTTCGAGGTCATCAGCGCCGGCCCGGACCGGGTCCGCTCCGTCGTGCTCGACCACGGCGAGGACCTCATCTACCGCGGCCTGACCGACCGGCTCCTACGGTCCCTGCTCGCCCTGATCTCCGGGCCCTTCGGGGAGGTCTTCGCCGGGCACACCTCCACCCCGCTTGACCTCGACGCGCCCGCGGTGTGCCTGGACACCAGCAGCATCCCCGACACCGACACCCGCCTGCGCGGCGCGGCGCTGCTCACCTGCTGGGCCGCCGGGTTCGCCGCCATGGCCGGCGCCCAGGCCCTCACCGACGCCGGGCTGGCCCCGCAACGGCTCTACTTCGCCGTCCTCGACGAGCTCTGGCAGGCCCTGCGCGCCGGGGACGGGATGGTCGACCGGGTCGACGCGATCACCCGGCTGAACCGCAAGTTCGGCCTGGGCTATGCGATGGTCACCCACACCGCCAAGGACCTGCAGTCCCTGCCCAACCCCGAGGACCGCGACAAGGCCATGGGCTTCATCGCCCGCGCCGGCTACGTCGCCCTGGCCGGGCTCCCCCGCAGCGAACTGGACCTCATCGGCACCACCATCGACCTTTCCGAGGCCGAACGGTCCCTGGTGTCCAAGTGGTCGATCCCCGCCATGCTCGACCCCGTCTCCGGCCGGGAGGCCCCACCCCCGGGCCGCGGGAAGTTCCTGCTCAAGATCGCCGGCAAACCCGGCATCCCCGTCGAGGTCGAACTCACCCCCGCCGAACTCGCCCTGCGCGACACCAACGCCAAATGGCAGTGAGCACCGCCCGCCGCGGACCCGGCGGATCCGGACTCGCCGGCCCCCTCGCACTGCTCACCGGGCTCGCCGCGCTCGGCGCGGTGTGGGCCGGCGCGGCCGCCGGCGCAGCGCTCACCGGCCAGGCCGCCCCCGGCAACCCCGTGGCCTACCTGGTGCTGCTCGCCCGCGGCCGCGCCCACTGGCCCGGCCCGTGGGCCACCGGCATCACCGCCGGCCTCGGGATGCTGCTGCTCACCGCCGCCGCCCTGGTCACGGTCCGCCTGGCCGCCGGGTCCGGGACGTCGCCGGTCCGCGCCGCCGCCCGGCACATGGCCCGCCCCCGCGACCTCACCGGCCTGGTCGGCAAGTCCGCCCTGGTCCGGGCCCGGCAGTTCCGGCCCTCCCTCGCCGGGCAGAGGACCCCCGCGCCCGCGGAGGTCGGGGTGCGCCTGGGCCGGCTCATGCCCACCCGGACCCCCGTCACCGCCGCCTTCGAGGACGTCCTACTCGCCGTCATGGCCCCCCGGTCGGGCAAGACCACCAGCCTCGCCGTCCCCGCCATCCTCGACAGCCCCGGACCCGTCGTGGTCACCAGCAACAAAGCCGACGTCGTCCACCTCACCGCCGCCCTGCGCGCCCGAGCCGGGCCGGTGTGGACCTTCGACGCCCAGGCCATCACCGGCACCGACCAGCAGATGTGGTGGAACCCCCTCGCCGCCGTCCGCTCCATCCGGGAAGCCCGGCTGCTCGCCGCGCACTTCATGCAGGAGGTCTCCCCCGGCGGGTCCAACGACGACTTCTGGGACCGCGCCGGCCTGCGCGTCCTGTCCTCCTTGCTGCTCGCCGCCGGGGTCAGCGACGGCACCCTGCGCGACGTGTGGCGCTGGGTGAACACCCCCACCGACCCCGACCCCGCCCGCCGGCTGCGCGCCGCCGGGCTGCACGCCTCCGCCGCCGGCCTCGAGGGCACCCGCGCCGGCGCCATCGAAACCCGCGAAGGGCTCTACGAGACCGTCCGGGCCGCCTGCGCCTGTCTGGAGGACGACCGGATCCTCGCCTGGGTCACCCCACCACCCGCCGAACCAGCACCGGCACCGGCACCGGCACCGGCACCGGAAGCCACCGGCGTGGCCGGCGAAGCCGAACCCGCCGACGGACACGAACCCGGCAGCGACGACGACCCGGACGGCGAACCGGGACCGGAGAGCGGGGAGCACCCGTACACAACCGGGCAGGCGCAGGGCAGCGAGGAGTCGGACAGCGCTGGTCGAAGCGGGTTACCCGCCTGGATCGCGCAGTTTGTGCCCGCCGAGTTCGTGACCTCCACCGGCACCGTGTACTTGCTTTCCCACAGCGACGCCGGGGCCGCGCAGCCGCTGGTCGCGGCCCTGGCCGACGAGCTGCTCCGCGCCGGGATCCACACCGCCCAACGCCGGCCCAACCAGCGGCTGGACCCGCCGCTGCTGTGCGTGCTCGACGAGGCCGCGAACGTCTGCAAGATCCGGAACCTGCCCGAGCTGTACTCCCACCTCGGGTCCCGCTCCATCGTCCCCATCACGATCCTGCAGTCCTACAAACAGGCCGAACTCGTCTGGGGCGCCACCGGCGCGGAAGTCCTCTGGTCCGCCGCCACAATCAAACTCATCGGTGCCGGCCTAGACGATCCCCGCCTGGCAGAGGACCTGTCCCGGATGATCGGCGACCACGACATCACCACCCACACGGTCAACCACGGCGGCGGGCGCAACGGCCACACCCGCAGCGTCAGCGTCACCCGCGACCGGATCCTGTCCCCCGCCGACGTCCGCAACATCCCCAAGGGCTGGGCCGTCCTGCTCGCCACCGGCTGCCCCGCCGGACTCCTCCAGCTCGACCCCTGGTACTCCGGCCCACGCGCCGCCGAGATCACCGCCGCCGAGACCGCCGCCCGCGCCCACCTCACCGACCATCCGGACCCGTCCGCCCACCCGGCCGCCGACGCCTCCGCAGACGCCGACCCTCGGGCGGTCGGCGTCCCCGCCGAGACCGCCCGCCGGTGAGCCAAGACCTCGGGCAAGCGCCGGATCCAGAACAGCTGTTGGCCGAGGCCGCGGACGACCGGGCCCGCCTCGACGGGCTGGTCCGCCGCGTCGACGAACTCGACACCGCGCTACGCCAGGTCCTCACTGGCAACACCGGCCCTGAACCCGACCGGATCCCCCCTGAACCGGCGGGTCCCACGCCGGCGCACCCCAGCCTGGGCAGCTTCGTCGGGGACTACCTACTGCCGATGTTCAGCCGGCCCACTCTCGGCGGGCGCTGGCTGTGGTGCCCCCACTGGTGGGAACACAGCGAAGCCGTCTCCCGGCTCACCGCCCTGTGGCACGCCTGGGAAGCCCTCCGCGGCCAAGGCGGCACCGCACTCGGCAGCTGGTACCGCGAACACCTGGACCACCAGCTGCCCATCCTCATGGGACCCGACGGCCCCTTCCGCGACTGCGCCAACGGCCACTACGCCCCCGACCCGCAGCCGAAAGCACCGCAACCCCCCTCAGACAACACGGTCTGGGACACCGCGCGTGAACAACCGAAACCCGTCGAGAGCCCGTAACAGCCTCCAGCCGCCAGCTGGGCTGGGTGGGACAGAGCCTCGCACTTTCGTGGGGAGCGTCAGGTTGTCTGTGTAAGTGACCATGGCGGTCATTCGGTGGGCAGGCGCGCCGAATCAGACACCGCCCCAACCAAGATCACGAAACATCGAGGCTAACGGGGACACGGGTCGTCTTCGCGTGGTGAGGATCCAGTCACGAGCACCCTTCGCGGTTTCACGCGCATGACCCGTCAACGGCAGTGGCGGGCAAGCTCCACGCGGCGACCTTCCAAGCCGCCTCACCTAGGTGACCGCCTTGCCGCCAGCCTGTCTTTCGAAGACGGTGACGACCTCTTCCACCGACAGGCCCTTCGTCTCGGGCAGGAATCGGGCAACGAACGCGATGGCCACTACCGCGAGACCAGCGAAAAGCACCAGCACCCACGCCAGCCCGATCGCCTTATTCAAGGCTGGAAAAAACTCGATGATCGCAAAGTTGGCCAGCCAGTCGACGCTTGCTGCGATCGCCGCCGCGCGTCCGCGAACAGAGGTGGGGAATACCTCGCCTTGAATCAGCCAGCCGGTTCCACCGACACCGGTCGCGAATGAGGTGATGAAGAAGGAGAAACCCACCATGACCAAGATGATCTTCGGCGTCCCGGTCAGGAACGCGACGCCCAGCGCCGCGACCACCATGAACACCGCCATCCCGGCGTAGCCGGCAATGGCCAGTGGTCGTCGGCCGACCTTGTCGATCCAGCGGAAGGCGAAGTAGGTTGCGACCACGAACACTGCTCCGAGGATGGCCGCCGCTTGCAGTCCGGCAATGGCCGCGGCGAGCGCGCCGGATTTCGTCCCTTGGAACAATCCCGTCAGCAGCTGTGGCCCGTAGTAGAACGGGACGTTGACACCCGTGACCTGTTGGAAGAAGAAGAACAGGCAGACCACCATCAAGGCTCTCTTCACGCCGGGAGTCCACTTCGACTTGTGCTGTCGGCGTTCCTCGGTCTCCGTCGCGGCAAGTTCTTCTGCGCTCCGCCGTACCTGCTCTTCAGATACGTCTATCCCCAACTTCCCCAGCGCTTTCCGGGTATCGGCGAAGCGCCCCTGGAGCATCAACCATCTTGCGGATTCCGGCATCCGGGCCCGAAGCACGAGCGCCAGTAGCGCTGGGACAGCGCCCAAGCCGAGGATGACTCTCCAGTCGGCCCCGTACGCCGATTTCGGTGCCACCTTGAAAACCAGCAAAGCGACAAGGTAGGAGACGAAGATCCCCACTGTGATCATCCATTGCTGGATGATGCTGAGTTGGCCTCGCTTACCCGCAGGCGCGAACTCCGCGATGTACGCGGTGGCAATCGCGGAATCTGCCCCGACCGCAACCCCGATCAGAGTGCGGGCGCTGAGGAGCATGCCAGCATTGATGGTCACCGCCGACAGGATCGCTCCCACCACAAAGATGGCGGCATCGGCCATCAGCAAGGATTTCCGTCCGTAACGGTCGGTCAAATACCCGGCTCCCAGGGCTCCCACCCCCGCGCCGAGCGACGCACCCGCCACCAGATAACCGGTCGCGAAACTACCCAGGTGGTAGGGAATGAACACCAAGACCGAGCCGATGACGGCGGTGTCGTACCCGAACAGGAACCCGCCGACACACGAAAGCACCGCCAGATACCAGTAGAAGGACGTCGTGGCGGCGGAGTTCAAGCCAGAGAGCACACTTTGCTCGTCCCGCTGCTCGGCCCCAGCTGACGCAGTCATCAACAACCTCCTCGCCCGGCCCCGGATTCGGCGCACCCGCTAGGTTGTCGGCCCTCGTCAGCTCTGTCAAGAAGCGGATCTTCGTCCGCGTCAGTGTCTCTGTTGCCGAGGTGGCGAAGTTGGGCGAAGCGGCACTCTCGGACCAGATTGGGATGGTTCAGTGACTGGCATTGACCCGACGGGTGGGTGCCACTTGAGGGCCAGCTCAGCGGCGGTGTCGGCCCGCGACGTGGCGGCGGTGCCGGCTTGGTTGTGGTCGCCGGCCTGTTGCAGGCCCTCGCGGTGCTCGTCGACCCGTGATGCCGTCGGGTCGTCCGGTGTGGTGGCCGCCTGGGCCGCTGCCTGCTGTTCCTGCCCGGCTCGTCCCTGCCATTCCCGTGCCGTGTCCGCCGCCGCTTCGGCTACCGCGGGGTTGTCGGCGGGCCGGGTCGGGTCCCAGCCGGCGGCGGCGGCCTCCCGGACGGCGAGGCTCATCGCGGCGGCCGGGTGCAGGCCGTCGGCGACGCGCAGCTGGTCGTACCGCTCGCCGAGCTCGGGCCAGCGGTGGCGGATCTCCGCTTCGGTGCGGGTCATGGCCGCGGCGGCGGCCGGGTCGTGTCCGGCCCAGGTCGTGGCGGCCGCCCAGGCGGTCAGCAGCCGTTCCGGTTCCGCGTCACGCCGCCAGTTGGGATCGCCCGTCGAGGCCCAGTGCTGCCGGTCCCGGGTCATGGCGGCTCGCTGCTCGGCCCGGTCCCGGCGGGCGCGGTCCGCGGCTGCTGTGTCGGTGGCCGCGGCGGCCCGGTCGGCGTCGGCCTGCCGGGTCTGGGTCTGGGCGCGCGTCCGCGCGATGACCTCGACGAGCTGGGTGGCGGTGAACACCAGCTGCTGGACGGAGCGGTGTGCACCGCCCACGACCTCGTGGTCGGAGTGGTCGACGGTCATCGGGTTCTCCTCGGTGTCGTCGGTGGGGTCGGGCTCGGTGCGGGTCGGGACGCCGGACCGGGCCCCGGCGGTCGGGAGGCAGCCGGGGCCCGCCGGGCAGCGAGCTGGACCAGCAGCGGCGCCCCGGCCGCTGCGGGGTCCCGGCCGGCCCGCTCCAGTTCGGCCCGATATGCGGCGGCGGCGGCCCGGGCAGCGGTGGCCTGGTCCGCGCGCTGCTGGGCGAGGCGGGCGTCGGCGACGGCGTCGAGCAGGACGGCGACCTGCGCGGCCAGCGCCAACCACGCCGCGGTGTCGGACCCGGAGTTGAGCTGACCGGCGAGCAGCATCCGGCGGACCGCGGCCCGCATTGCCGTGGACTGGCTCCCGTAGGTCGGGGCGGCCCCGCCGGGGCTACGCCCGGCCCGCTGGGCGAGGTCACCGGCGCGGGTGAACCCGGCCACCGGCCGCCGCCCGTCGGGGCGGCGCTGCCACATCCCCGCGGTCGCGGCGGCCAGGTCCGCGGCGGCCGGGGCGATCTCGTCCACCGCGGCCGGGTCGGTGAGGACCGCGGTGGCGGCGGCCCGGGCTGCCCGCCCGGCGCCCCGGGCGGCCTGAGCCCGCTCGAACGCCCGGTCCCCCACCGCCGGGGCCACCCCCGTCTCGACCGTCCCTGGCGGGCGCGTGTCCGCCGCCGTCTTCGTGTCCCATCTGCCGGTGAGTTTCGGCCAGGTCAGGTCTCGGTCCAGTTGTCCGCCGGCGAACCACACCGTCGTCTCGGTGCTCACCGACGGCAGAAGCGACACCTTGTACCCGGTCACGGCCCCCGGCTGCTGGGTCGACATTCGGGGGGTGAACCGCACTCCCGCTGCGCCCAGCTCGGCCCGGAACCCCTCTGGGGACTCGGCTGCGGCGGCTGCGGACCGGACCAGGCGGCGCAGGGTGTCCCGTTCGGTCTCCCCCCGGCCCTGCCGGTTCGCCTTCTCTGTCTCCGCCCGTTCCGGGCGCTGGGTGGAGGTGCGGTCCCCGCTGTTGGTCCGGCCCAGCCCGTACCGGGCCTCCATCCGCGCCCGCACCGTCGAGGCCGCCCGGAAATCGTTCGGGGTGGTGGCCACCGACCCGTCCGCGCGGGCCAGCGTCCCGGCCAGGTGCACGTGCGCCGCGTCGTGGCGGATCGCGACCCACCGGATGTCCCGCGCGCCCTGCTCGCTGCCCGCCAGTCCCAGTTCGCGCATCAGGTCATAGGAGATGTCCGCCCACTGCCCGTCGGACAGCACCGGGTCCTCGGCCCGGTTCGCGATCACCGTGTGGAACACGTGCTTGACCGGGGCCCGGTCCCCCAGCCGCGCCACCGGCCGGTCCAGTGCGGCCACCAGCCCCCGGATGTCCAGCCCCGCCCGGCCGTCCGTGCGCGCGGCCGGCGCCAGCTCGGTGGCCGGTTTGTACCCGGCGATCACCCGCGGGTCCACATGCTCATTCACCCGGCCCGGACCCATCAGGTAGTAGACGAGCCCGTAGGTCCGCGACCCCCGCAGCTTCGCCCCCGTCTTCACGATCACCGCGGCCACACCCCCGCCCGGGCGGGCGGGAACCCGGTCACCGGGCCCGGCCCCGGCGGTCCAGCCGGACCCCGTCCAACATCCCGTTCACCCGCCCCGCCAGGCGCCGGACCGCGTCCGCCGCCCCCAGCAGCCGACCGTCCACTTCCCCGGTGCTGTGGGCCACCCGGACCGCCTGGTTCAACAGGTTCCCCACCCGGCCCAGCTGCGTCTCCAGGTCATCCAGCGCATCCCCGGTCCGCCGGTCCAGGCCCACCCCACCAGACCCGCGGTCCAGCCCGGCGGGCCCGGGAACCCCCGGCCCGGGAACCCCCGCCCCGGCGTCGACCCGCGGGCCCTCCCCGCGGGCCATCGCCACCCCCGCCGCGGACAGGAACGCCCCCGCCGACAGCCCCAGCCGTGCGGCCCCCGCCGCGACCGCCGCCCGCTCCTCATCCGACAGGCGCACCACCACCCGCTGCCCCCGCGGCGTCGGCAACCGCGGCCGACGCCGCGCACCACCCAGCACCTGAACCCGGAGCC
>JAABUK010008110.1_pt1 | contig 14851 bp, 15 predicted proteins | sample 5559141 | NCBI WGS metagenome assembly JAABUK01 (sample SAMN10711869, study PRJNA513367) | rock metagenome | isolation source: Antarctica rocks | place: Antarctica: Victoria Land, Pudding Butte nord | collected 2016-01-03
CACCTGCTGTGTTGACCTGACCAAAAGCTGACCATGCTGTTGTGAGACCATGAGGGCCGGCATGGGCATCAATTACAATTATAGCATTTAAGGCCAAACTGCACTAAGCACTACATTTGAGAGCAGATGCCTCCTTGTGGTCATGAAGGGATTGGAGAAATGTGTTTTGCTTTTGATATCAAACTTTGGATCTTTTTTGTGATTAACTCTTTTGGAGAAAGGGCAGACCTTCAGTGTATTGCTTTGCGACCGCATCTTTCAGCAGCTTGTGCAACTCTTGGAAGCATGTTGTGCCAGGAGTTCCATACAGCACAGCAGCACTAGCATTGTTGGCATGCCAAATTCTGAAACTGGTCTGAGGGTCGCTGGAGTAGATGTGGTCGAATGCATACAGCTGTGGTTCTGATGATGGTTGCAGCTCCTTCTGAAGGGCTGCTTCTAGCTGCCCTGCCTCTGTCAAAATCTGCCCGGCAAGTTCTACTTGACAGCAGCTGCCCTGCAACAGGAAGCAAAGCTGACTCACCCAATGAGCACTGCCATGTTTGTGACCAGACACGTCTGTGAAAGTTAGATGCTGTACAAAGAAGGCAAGCTGGGGCAATCACACTCAAGAAGAGCACGTCTGCTGTCAAGCAAAATGCAGTTTGATTGCGCATCTGCTTGACCAGACTCAAACCTTGTGTGACAGAGTGTGGGTATTTTTTGAGATGTATGCATATGCACAAGAGCACGTACAACTAGTCCTGGGGGCTGAATGGGTGGAGCAGAGTTGCAGGTGCTTGCTCCTGGGAATGACAGCAGCAACTCAAAGCAAGACGGCACAGAGCACGCAAGCGTGCTTCCTTGTGTGGATGGTATGCAGTTGTGAGATTCATTTGGTGACCATTGCACACGCGCATTCACAGGCATCATCTGCATTGGGAAGGCACCTCAGGTATCTCAGCCAAGTTGCGCAGCATCTCGACTTTTGCCGTGTACTGTCTTGCTGCCAGTGCCTGCTGCAGGGACATACATGACCCATTCGACAAGTGCTGACTGGCGCTTGCGTAAACAGCACCCCAGCAGCTATCGTCGGCTTCATCATTGGGTTCCTGCCAAGTCTCTATGAAACTCCAAAAGGCGTTTGAGTTCTCGCTTGCCTGCAGACGTGCAGGAAGGTTGCAGCACAACAAAGGTCAAACGCATGGTGTGTTTGTGAGGAATGACCATGCTGTTCATGACATGCTACAAGCGCACCAGGAACTCTGCGGCCTCAAGCAAGACTGACGTTCCCGGCCACTTGACCCGTAAACTGACGGTGACTCCTTTCGGCTCATCAGCAAACACCGGACCCAGCAAAGCGAAGAGAAGTATAGGCACTGTCCGAATGGTGTTTCTCTGCATCTGTTCAGCACATTTGATCGGAAGCGCCGCGACTCGCTCTCTTCACAAGCTAGTAAGTCTGCAGTGATCACACAGGTGCTTGGTCGACTTATTTGGTCGCCAAGCAACGTCGCTGGTGCAGAAATCAGTTTGGTCTTGACGAGGCGACAGAATCAAACAAGTACACTATCGATGCGCTAGCAGTCTGCAAGTCGCGCGATGTCCCGGATACCTATCGAACCATGTCCTCAATCATGCCATCATGCATGCCCCAGCCTGTGCCCTGCCGGCTACAGAAGGCCAACCTAGGTCTGTTGTCGGCAGGTGCCTTCCAGATGCTGTCTAAAATGTCCTATGCATGCCGGTGCATTGCCATCAAGTCCACCCCAGGAGTTATTGGCAGGATTTTAGTGGCATGCATGCAATGCAAACTCCCATTCTGCTGCAACACGTGTGGGCTGATACCTCGAGACCTCTTGCCCAAAGAAACTCTGTCCTGACCAGCTCAGTATTAGCGTGGCTTTTGAAGTTCGTGGAGCTAAGTAGAGTGTGTAACATCACGGGGGTTAAGCAACCCTTAAGGGAAGCTTCATCACATTGCCACAAACGTGACTCTTGTTTCGCTGCCTTTCTAGCCACCTCTCAAAAGACAGAAAGTGCGAAGTTGGTTGAATTAAACTGGCTGTAATGTGTTCAACACTTTGTGTGTATTTTGCTGCAACAAAGCAGCAGGCAATGCAGTTTTGAACAGTGCTGCAATATGCACCTTCACTCATGCAGGGCGGCGTTTATACTACACAATACTTCACTCCACATCAGAATCCTGCAAATCAGTGCATCTTGAGAAAGTGCATCTGAAATCCAATCTATGAAGGGAACAGAACCAGGAGGAAAACTTTGAAGATGACTCAGGAGTGACGTCATGAGCTGTACAGAAACTGATGTCAAATACACAGTGCAGCAGCCTACTAGGCAGGCATCAATCGTCAACAACAACAGGTAACATTTGTTTGCAGAAGACTGGCATCACTCAATGGTTTATGTCACGCTATAGGCCATAGTCACCATCATCTGATACATCCTCATCAGATCCACCTGCTCCATAATCATCATCATCGCTGCTCACCACCTACACAAAATACCACTTGAAAAAAGCACAGAAGCATGTACAAACTGCAAGTTGCAAGCAAAAGAGTCATGCAAAGTAAGTGCATGGCCGTCAACAGTTGCTTATGTACTGTATAGTCAAGGCAGTTGACTGTGATCTCGTCACACTGGCTTTACAACATTTTCTCAGCAACATGAGAAGTTCATGCCAACCACCATCATGCAAGTGCAGCAGGGAAGAATAGAAAGTCTGCACAGACCTGGAACTTATGCGCAGTAGGCGGTTGATGCGATATACTGCTTGGTGGTTGGTAGGGGGCCACCCTTTGGCTGTGACCCCCTCTACCCGCTAATGCGCTGTGTCGCCCTGGCCCTTTCTTAGAGCCTCTGCCAAAGCCTTGACCTGCAACAAGGCCACAAACACTCTTTAGCTTACACACCTGCTGACCTGGACTGCTGCTGACACACTGTCTGTCCAGTCTGGCATTGCATGCAGCGCATGGTGAATCAAGCTGACAGCCAGAAACATGGTCTGCGGATTACAGCAGTCCCAAGAAACAGAGCACTGCATATTCAGTGATTGGCTACAAGCCGTGCACATCAGTCCAGGCAACCATGCTGCTGTTCAGGGAACAGGTCTGTCACTCAGCAGCAATGACTGCCTTTTTTTCTGAATCAGCAGTAGAGAAAACAGCTGCATCGACAAGCTGTGATGCAGAAAAGCTCTCCTCAACCCCATATGTCTATTTGCTTTCAGAAACGTCATCCCTACACTGGGAATCTAAATAGAAAAACGTCTGGGGACAGTAAAACGTGTTTCTACATTGTGGAGATGTTTTAGGTGCCGATGTACCTGGCTTTCTGGGTGGCTTTGAGCCGTTGACTGGCAGGCCATTTGGGTGAGCAGGCTGCTGATGCTGTGCCACTTTGGCCAGCACATCCACCTTGCCTTTCAAAATTTTGCACTCGTCTTGGTTGCGATTGCGTAGGTCATACCATTCAAAGCTCTCATCATCGGTGTTGAATTTGTACGTGATGCTGCAAGTCAGAAGACAAGTGAGTGTTGCAGCTTTGATGCAATCCTGAGGCAGCGGATGCGTGAGCCATGGTTGAGCCACTCTCCCAACGGCAAACAGTCGCCAGCAGAATATGTGCGCAAGCACCTGGGTGTCTAGCATGAAGCAAAGAAGACTATACTGCAGCTCTTGTGCTATGCATAGGTTGTAGCTTGTAGAGTGCAGCAAACAACTCTTCATGATACGCATTGTCTGTCTTCATGACCAATACAATGTTGGCCACAGTGATTAGCAAGTGAATTGGTGATTAGCAAGTACTCACCAGTGCTGCTTGTTCACCGCACTGTAGTCAGTCACCACCCCCTCAAACCAGCCTCCATCCTACACAAAATCACATCATTCACAACAGTTGCGACTTGTCTGGACGATGTATCTGCAGTCAAGTTTGCTGACTCGGCTGCAAGCAATGATCAAGCTAAACATTTTCACCAGTTACTACTCTCATGTTAAGTGCATGCAATCACACACCTCGCATGCAGATTGTAGCAGACCTCAGCAATACAACAGCAAGAAGCAAGTACCCAGGACACGACGACAATGAGCTGCATTGCATTGTTCACATGTTTTGGACCGTACTTGCCTGACAGGCTTACAAAGATTAGCATGACAAACAACTTGAGTGCAATGCAATGCAATGCAATGCCATGCAACTTTGCCTGCCTTGGCATGCACGCAAAGCTAAGGCACACCTCAGGCCAGAGCCGTTTGACACGCATCCCTATGTAGGGATCCAGCTTGCACCCTTGTGCAATCTCATCCTCTGTCAACTGCCGCATCTGCTGATGTGTCGGCTGAGGGGGCTCATAGGCAGGGGCAGCATGAGAGATGCTGGGCTCTAATCGCTCCTGTTGCCAGAAAGCAGACAGCTTACATGATCTGCGATGTTTTTACCATTGCTTACGGTGGATCGTTGTGTCCATCGGAGACACTGTTTGACATGCACAGTGACATGCTGTCACCGCTACATTGGCGGGGCAATCTTCGCCCATCTTGCAGCCCTATTAGCATTGCATATGGACCAGAATGCTGTGCGTGGCCACCATTTGGACAATGGAAGCTGTTTAGGACAATGCATGCATGCATGCAAATGGCATGCACAAGAACTGTATGTCATGAGTCCTGGCAGAAACATTCTCAGCAAGGTCTTATGCACATAATTTGCATGCGTGCATGCATTGTGTTAGCGTTTGACACAACAGCTTTACCTTTCGCTTCTTTGCCTTGATGGGCCCAGCAACAGCTGCTGCCAGTCTGCTGGAAGGGCCCATGTTGGCACTGCCCTGGGCCTTGATCTTTTGCTTTGCCAGCTCCACCTTGTCAGCAACAGTACCCCTGGCCGAGCCAGATGGCAACGCTCCTGACCCTGCCCTTGCAAATGGCTGCTCAGCATCAAACTGGTCAGATTGATGTCCAAGCTTTCTGTGCTTTGGCGAGGACTGCTCATACGCATGCGGCTGGTTGTGTGAGCTCTTGTGCCTGCACCCAGGGATAGTGCACTGCTCAGTTTGTGAGTAATCCCCAGCTGTGTGATGCTTTTGCAGACCCTGTGTGGACCAGCTGACCATACAGCTGGTTTTGTGCAGTGCACGTTGAGATTGAGCATGCATGCAATGTCTTACTTCTTCCTAGGGCGCTCTGTGTTTGTCATAACTGCCTCGAGAATCTCCTCGTGGACATCATCCACTATGCCAAACTCGTTACGCAATCCAGTGATCAACAGCTCAGTAGCCTATTGCAGCAAGCCAGAACTTTCAGGTGCTGTACCCCATGAATGGCCAGCTGTTTCCCTGGTAGAGTTCATCGATCAGAGCTGAGCGAGTGACATACCCATTGGCGAGGGTACGGCAAGCATCTCAAAACTTTTGCATATGCTTCCTCTCTCAAATCTGTCAGCCTGTTCTGCACATCCACCATGGCAGCACCGAATTGTCTCGCCAAGAAAGCTGACAAGTGTTGGTACCAGAACTCGGCCGCCGTCGGCAATCGAGAGGAATTTTGGCAGCGCGCTGCTTTCGCTCAGGTGCAACAACTGGCATGCACAGTCTGGTTTTGTCTTTGGGAAACTCGATTTACTACATCCAGAACTTGGCTAATCTGCAGCCTTGCAGATGTCGCAGACGGAAAGTTTGGGACAGTCAACTTTAGCGGTGACAGAGCAAAATCTGTAATAGGTCACAGCATCAAACTGTACAAGCAAGGTCAGCAGCAGGCAAGCTGCTTGATCTGGTCAGATCCTAACACATGTGTATCAAATGATAATGCAGCAGCGTAGGGCAGCGTGACAAGCTTTACTCAAGGATTCGGGTGATTGCAGGCGCAAAGGTCGAACATGGGTCGTATGAGGATTTGCTGGATCCCAGATTCATCTGGTGCGTCAACACTTTTCGCATGATTGAGATTTTATTACATGCATATGTTTCTGACTGATACAGACACACGCACAACTGTTTGCATTGGTTGCATGGTCCGAGCTGGCACCCACGTCAGGAGGTATTAGTCTTTCGAAGCACAAGGCTTGCAGACTTGCGGGCAAGAAGCGTCGATTTTGCGTTTGGCACAAAGACACCATTGCGAGCTTTCGCGGGATCTATCCAGCAGCTTGTACAGACTGTAGGCACAAGTGCCTGACAACGTTTGAGTTTGCATCGTTCTCTGTTGTCAAAGGCAGTCGTCTGTTCCCCATCTTGCAGAATTCTAGAGCTTGTGCTTGTCTATCTTTTTCTAACACTTAGCTAGCACTGCTTGCGCTTTCGTGTCGTGCTGATGGTATTGTCGACTTCCGACGCTGTCGGTGCTCCAGCCAAAGCTCACGCGCTTGACGAGGTCCGCCAACGCCGTCTTGTTCCAGCATCTGCATTGCGATTGGCGACATGCATTGGAACAAGCAGGCTTTTGCTCTGCTTGCAGCTTGCATGCAGGCTTGCATGCAAAAACTGATCAAGGCTCTTTCTGCAGAGAGCACTTCTCCAGTTTCTGAGGCAGCAAGTACCTTCTTTTCCAAGGGACTGCCAGTCTTTGGTGGTCCAGCAGTTCTCCCACGGGCAATCCAACCCCACATATCTGCTCAAGGCAAGCACTCGTCCAGCAGCAAGACCATTTTGCAAACGCTCACTGTAGCTTGACTAATGGCCTGCTTGACATTGCATCACACTCTGCACACTGTCAGCAACCACTCTGCACGTAGCACCTGCCTGGCAAGACATTAGCAGTTGCGTGCAGGCCAACAGCACCCAGTACGTGCTGCGCAAGAAGCCACCTGGCAAGGTTTTGGCCTCGGCACATGCCGTGGAGCGTGAGTTTCAAGTGCTGGCAGCCCTGAAAGACACACCTGTGCCTGTCCCCAAAGCCTTGTGTCTCTGCCAAGATGCAGCAGTGATTGGAACCCCTTTTTATGTAATGGAGCATGTGCAGGCAAGTTTCCATTGCGTCCATCTTACATTGATGCCTGTGCGGCCAAATTTGAGCAGCTGCAGCACACTGGCACATGATGCACAAGAGATCCATTCAAACATAACACCTACAAGACCTGCAATGTGGCATGCATCAGATGTATGTGCTACGCGTTCATAGTCGTGGTCCATGCCTGCACCTGTTGGACTATTATCTGTGACCCAGACCCTGACTTTGACATTGCCCAATTGCAGGGCCGCATCTTTATTGAGCCAACCCTGCCAGAACTCTCACCTCCAGAGCGTGCTGCAGCATACAGACAGCAGGCTGTCACCCTAGCAGCACTGCACTCTGTCAGACCTGAGCAAGTCAACCTGCAGCGGTATGGCAGACCAGCTGGCTATTGTGCTCGCCAGGTGATGTGATGTGCTACTTGCCGCCTTTTCACTAGACTCATCAGCACCAAGGCTTCCACCAAGGCTATCATGATACTTCTGCCCGTGCCCCCAGTCCCCAATTTCAGTTTCAGCTCTATACAGTATGCTGCCAAGGACAAAATGCATTCTTGCGCAGCACTTACAAAGCTGCCACGCTGACTTAATCACAGTAGTCAGGTCTGCAGTGCAGAATGAGAGTACACACGGCATGTACTCGGCCACATGAACTTAGGCACCATGCATGTAGGTGTGGCGTTGGTCCCAGCAGTACCAGGCACAGCTGACTGGTCAAGCTTTGCCTGAGATGATGGAGCTCATAGACTGGCTCAAGAACCACATCCCTGCTGATGACAGTGACCCCTCTGTTGGCCGCATCTCACATGGCGACTACAGGTCTGTCTTCTGTGTTCACCATCTGCAGCTGCTATGTGTATTGTTGAAATTCATGATGCAAAGAAGATGCTGAGACTGAGCAGACTTGTCTTGCATCAGCAATCATGATGACTGTCTGTTGGCAAGCATCTTCATCAAGAGCATTTTCATTGTGGTCATTGTGGTCTGTGCTAGGTTCAGGTCATTGGCAGGTTGCATGCAGCATATGTCTGCACGGCACCTGCATGCTGTACCATTGCATCAGCCAACTCTCACCAGAAACAGCGTACATTTCCTTGCAGGAATTCAATGCTCAGTGCTTCCATTGTCCAGTGCAATGCTCTGTCTTGAGGGCTATCGTGCTTCAACACCACACTTGTGACACCCAGCATATTGTGTATACAGGATTGATAACCTGATCTATGCCCCAGACACCACTGACCGTGTCTTGGCACTGCTTGACTGGGAGCTGTCGACCCTGGGATACCCTCTGGCAGACCTAGCCTACAGTGCCATGTGCTACCACTTCCCCTCTAGCGACAAGACAGGTGTGCGGGGGCTTCCCAGACCCTTACCTGAAGGTGCACTTCTGAACATGGCACATCTTGTTTTGCGTCCACTGTGTACATGTGTGCCTCGGCAATAGCAAATACGTGTTTTGGAGCAAAACGTGGTGCAATGTGCATGCCAGCCAGATGTTCTGTGGGACAATGCACATAGCATACCGCCTGTACCACGCTTCCAGTGAGTCTCTGCATGCCAGCCACAACGTATGTGCAGATCACATTCATTTGTCTGTCACTGTGTGCACAGAAGCAACGCCAAACAATGCGCAATGGCATTATCAGTGGGTAAGGAGCAGCTGCGCGTGTGATTGCCAGCATGCCAAAAGTCAGAATGTCTCTTCATCTGCAGGCATTCCAAGTGAGGCGGAGTACATCCAGATGTATTGCCAAGCCAGGGGCATTGGCGTGCCAGACCCCACCACCTATGCCTTCTGCCAGGCCCTCTCAATGTTCAGGATTGCTGCTATCCTGGCTGGAGTGGGCGCCCGTGCTCAGCAGGGCAATGCCTCTTCCAAGCACGCTGCTCAGGTTTGTGAATTAACAGCAAGCGTGATTAGTACATTCTGCATGTCTGCTCTTGACAGCTGGCCTACTGCATGACAAAGCTGGAAACAAGGACTCCATGCTCAAAGTCCATGCGTCGACTTGATGCTGTTTGCATGAGCCCTTCAGTGGCCTCATGCTCTGGAAGCTTGGCAACAGGACATGCTCAACCAAAGCATGCAGACTCAATTTCCTCACCTGTGAGAGTCAACTATCTGCTGATCAGCTGATTGATCTGAAGGCGTGTGGTGCAGGTTGGTGCTCCTGAAGTGGTTGCAGGCATTGCTCAACGAGCTCTTCATGTCATTCATGAGGCAGCACAGGTCACTCATGCTCAGAGCCACAGCTCAGGCTCCAACTCCGCCTCCAACAGCCAGGGGGCCGGCAGCATGGGTGGGGGTAGCTCAGCCATCTACTCACAGGGGCCCAGCCAGGGGGGCACCCAGGGCGATGACAGCAGAAACTCACAGGCAGATGCAAGCACGCCTGCTATGCCTAGCATGAGTGGCACTAGCACTGCCACTAATTACGCAGACAGCTCAAAGCACAGGTCCTTGTCTGGCAGGGGTGAGTCCGGCAAGGGGGGTATCAGCAGCAATCCCACATCCAGTCAGCAGGGTTCAGGCAACATGGGTGGGGGCAGCTCTGCTATCTACTCTCAGGGGCCCAGCAAGGATGACAATGGCAATGACAAGAAGGTCAGCCCTTTGTTTTAGCTTGACAGTGCAGCATGTGAGCTTGTAGCCAATCCAAACACCTACTTACCTCACTTGTCACAGGCACTGCCCTCACTGCAACACCTATTGCAATACTCAATGCGAGCTAATCAATCTATCTTGACATGTCAGGCTGCATTGTCACATAGCTTCTGATGACGGGGTGGTACGCTGAGTGCCAAAACAGGACCTCATATAGAGACTTACTGAGCACTTGTGCATACTTGACCCTAGGAGAAGACCCATACTCAATGCATGAAAGCATGACTACTGAGTGGCCTCCTTACTTGAGATACCACCATGTTTCTCTGATGCATTCAGATGTGGGATGTGTGCATCCATGCCACTATGCCTGCAGCAGAAGACTGTCAGTGTGTACTGTGGTGCTGTGTGACCAAAACTTTTCTGCAGCCTAAATGTTTGGCATGTTTGTTGTGAGTGCAGGGTGATGATGACACCCCAGCAATGCCCAGCATGAGCGGCACCACCACAGCATCCACCTACTCAGACAGCAGACAGCACCCTTCCTTATCAGGCAAGGGCAAATCATCACCCACCTCAACCAGCGGCAGCTCAGCGTACGACCACCCATCCAAGAGTGCTGCTCAGGACAAGATCAAAAGCAATGAGAAAGCAGACAAGACAGGTGGAGCTTCCTCAGCATCCAAAAGCGCCAGCTCTGAAACCAGTTCTGGCAGCGTGAGTCAGGAGGATAAAGACAACATGGGTGGGGGAAATTCTGCTATCTACTCACAAGGTCCAAGAACATCAGGTGGCCCTGCTCAAGGTGGCAATACAGAGTCACAGGGAGATGCAAGCACGCCTGCTATGCCTAGCATGAGCGGCACCAGCACTGCCACCAACTACTCAGACAGCTCAAAGCACAGATCACTGACTGGCAAGGGTGGGTCAAGCAAGGGTGGGGTCAGCAACAACCCCACTTCCAGCTTCCAAGGTTCAGATGAGGGGCCAGACAACATGGGCGGGGGCAGCTCAGCCATATATTCTCAAGGGCCCCAGCAGGGGGGTGGCAGCAGCAGTAGTGACGCTGCTGGTGATGCAAGCACACCTGCTATGCCCAGCATGAGCGGGAGCAGTGCTGCAAGCATCTATGCTCAGCGCTCTGGCAACAGGGCATTGTCAGGCAGCACTGCATCTGGCAGTGGCCGTGGTAGCAGTGGCAGTAATGGCAATGGTAGTGGCAAAAGCGGTGGCAGCAGTGGTCAGGGCAGCAGCAGTGGCAATCATGACAGGAGTGGCAGTGCTAAGGCAGGCTCGGACCATATCTCAGGTGTGTGCCAGACTTATTGCTGACCTGTGCTTGATGGGCTGCAATGTAATGCAATGTAATGTAATGTGCTGCACAAATCTGTATGCTGGCTTTTCTTCATGCTTTATTGTACAGGTCGCCAGCTAGCAGCGCTGGGGTGCTGTCTGGTATGTCCATTGCACGCTGTAGTCTAGCTGTAGTTACGAATATGTCTTGCCAGTGATGCAGCGCACCCTGGGTATTGTGCAACTGAGCTCAGGCACACAGAAGTACTTTTTGACTGCTGGACAATCAATTTTCAATTCGAGATTGGGCAACAGCACACATATCTACACAGGTGTTGCTGTGCCGAAGCTGTGCATCAACCAATGTATGACTACAGCAATGTCTGACAACCCCACTAAGCCTATGGGGTGCCTGCAGGGGTGCCCTCTGAGGGCCAGCCAGCAGGTTCTGCCAACCTAGGGTTTGATCCTCCACCTAGGGTTCAGAAGCTAGTAGCCCACCTCAAGCAGTTCATGGATGAACACATTTATCTGTCTGAGCATATACTTGAGGCCCATGCTGCTGACCCCAAGACCAAGTGGACCATCCATCCCAGAATGGAGGAGCTAAAGGTGTAGTGTCAATACACATGCCTAACCGGCAGTTCCGTCTGAATGCTGCATTTTCTGGTAATTACCACCACATGAACTTGCATATTGGTCAACTGTGAAAGCTTCATATACAAGCGTTAGAAGGCAGGCACATGAGAGGCTCAGTGACAGCAGGTTTTGTTCATGGAGCGTTCAGAATTGCGTGTTCAGAATTTTGTGTAAAGCACCACAATTTGTTAGTGAGGAACGCTCTTGACGCAACACTAGCGCAGATACGTGGTTGAATTGCAAGGGGAAGAAGCAGCAACCTTTCTAAGGTGGATCTTCTACCTGCTGCCAGTCAACCACGTATCTGCTCAAGTGATGCATCAAGAGCGTTCCTCACTGGTAGCCAGTGCCTGACTACATCCCTGCCAGTGTCAAAGATGTGAAGCCTGCGTTAAATGAGTATCCCTGAGCAAAGGAGCATTGAGATGTCAGCCAGAGTCTACCTGTCAGCATGCGTGTGGCAGCAAATACACTGACAAACACACCCTGACCAATAGCTTGCTGCTCCCGTGGTCAAATATGCTCCATTACAGGCAGCACGTCTGTTACACTTTAGGCGTAACAGCTCCGTACTGAGTACACACGTTGTGATGTATCTACTACAATACACATGACTGGTGTGATGGAGGTAGCTGCAAGGCTGGCTCAAGCGCAAGGCCTGCAGAGAGCTCAGCCAACACAGCAGCCACAGCTGCGGACCAAAAGCTTTCAAACCTTGAACTATCAAACTGTAGCTATTTGAAAACCGCCAAGATCAGCAGAAAAGCAACAGGGGAAATGGCTGCATCAATCAATCAATCAATCAATGAATCAACTGACATTTTGTGTCTTTAGGACTCATATAGTATCTTGTCTGCAGGCAAAGGCACGTGGCGAGGGGCTATGGAACCTGTGGCTGCCTGCTGACATGGCTGCCAAGATTGCTCATCTGAGGGAGAAGGTCCCTCAGGCTGAGCGCCACCTGCTCATCGGCCCCGGCCTCAGCAACCTGGAGTATGCCTTCCTGAGTGAGGTCATGGGCCGCAGTGCCATTGGCTCAGAAGTGTTCAACTGCTCAGCGCCTGACACCGGCAACATGGAGGTCAGCCCAACGCTCTTGCCTGTCTGCTCATGCACATACACTGTCACTGACCTGGCCTGTCTGCTCACACATGTGCTTAGTCTCTGTCCTTATTTGTCTACTCCCGTACAAAGTCTCTGGGATTCTCCGTGTAGCCAAGCACTCCACTCATGCAGGGACTTTCGCATCATCTAATCTGAATGAATCATGCGTGCTACTGTGTATTCAATTGTTCCTCCCTCCCTCACTCACTCACTCACTCACTCACTCACTCACTCACCCACCCACCCACTCACCCACCCACCCACTCACCCACCAACTCACCCACCAACCAAAGATATGCTTTCATCAAGGGTACAGGAAGTATGCGGATGACTGTGTGTGAGTCTTAAGTCATAGCACATGACTCATGTTGACACACGCTTCTGTTTGCAGGTACTGTCAAGGTATGGGAGCCGGGCGCAGCAGGAGCGCTGGCTGCTTCCTTTGCTGCAGGGCAAGATCAGGTCCTGCTTTGCCATGACAGAGCCCCAAGTGGCTTCTTCTGACGCTACCAACATCCAGTCAGTCATCCGCAGGTGATACTTCTGCACCTGGTTGTACATGACACACAAGTTGTGTCTTTGCAATGCGCCAGAATGTGCTGTCATGGACAAGGGCTGCTGGATGTGAGTGTAAAGAAGGTTGTACTGGCTAAATGAAATGCTGCTCTTGATTCCAGTAAGCTGGGTCTGACTGGTGGTTCTTGTACAAGGCACCAGCATGGGCCATGCAAGTGGCCAATCTCACCTTGTTGGTTCTGATGATAGAGAGATTCAGTCTGCAATGTACTGCCCAGCAGCTGCAGTGCAGGTCTCCCCGTGCAAGCCCAATTTGAGCTGGCAATCAACCGCGCAACACATCCCTAGTTGCCCTCAGAAAGAGTCTGACCAACATGCTGGTTGTTTCACCAACAATTGTAGAACAAAGCCAGCTGCTTTGCTGAGACCATCACAGACAAAACTGGGCAGCCTGGCATGCAGGGACGGTGACACTTACATTGTGAACGGGCACAAGTGGTGGACCAGCGGTGCCCCAGATCCGCGCTGCAAGATTGCTATCTTCATGGGCAAAACCGACACATCAGCAACCACCTACAAGCAGCAGAGCATGATTCTGGTGCCCATGGACGCACCTGGTGTGGATGTCATTCGCCCCCTGCGTGTGTATGGCTATGATGATGCGCCTCATGGACATGCTGAGGTCATGTTCAAGGTAGGCTTGCTGCTGTTGAGTGACTCGCTGTAACAGCCCAAGGCAGCAGAGTGTAGCTTGTGCAGGCAACAGATTGCCTGTAACGCTGCTGGGCCCCTGAGATGCCATTACTACAGCTGTTGGTCCTATATCTTACACAGTCTGCATAGTTGCTCCCCATACAATGTGCATAGTTGCTCCCCACACAATCTGCAAAGTTGCTTTTTACACAGTTTGCATAGTTGCTCCCCACACAATGTGCACAGTTGCTCCCCACACAATGTGCATAGTTGCTCCCCACACAATGTGCATAGTTGCTCCCCACAAAAGTGCAAAGCTGCCCATATTTTGCGTCGTAGACTGTTGACATTTGTGAAGTGTGCAGGATGTGAGGGTGCCAGCAAGCAACATGCTGCTAGGGGAGGGCAGAGGCTTTGAGATTGCCCAGGGCAGGCTGGGGCCTGGCCGCCTTCACCACTGCATGAGGGCTGTTGGTCAGTTCCCTGCCCTGTGTGTGCATGACTCATGCATATGCCATGTGCCACTCAGACACTGGTCGTTACTGTAATGTGGTAATCTGATGTTGTTGTGGCTCCTGGCTGACATGTGAACTTGACAGTCAGGAACCTTGCAGTTCCCCAGAGGATTTGGTTGGGCTGACACTAATAATAAGACTATTAACGCTTTCCTCTAGGGCTTTGACCTTGTTTGTTAAAATGCAGTTTTTCCAGTGTGTCGTCATGTCAGTGCTGTTGTATTCTGGAGAAACATGGGCTGTTGTGAAGCAACACATCAGCCCTTTGGCTGTTTTTCAGATGAACTGCTTGCGACGCATCTGTGGCATTTCCTTGCGTGATCATGTGCCAAATGTGGACATATTGAACAGGTGCAACACCCTGTCTGTGGAGTCTCAGTTGCAAGGCAAAAGACTCAGATGGCTAGGTCATATTTTCAGGATGCCTAATGATAGATTGCCTAAGAAGCTATTGTTTGGTCAAGTTAAGGGGCTTCGCCCACCTGGTCGCCCTAGGTCTAGTTTCAATGCTGTTGCTTTGCAAGATTGCCAAGCCCGTGG
>JAABUK010008111.1_pt1 | contig 14847 bp, 18 predicted proteins | sample 5559141 | NCBI WGS metagenome assembly JAABUK01 (sample SAMN10711869, study PRJNA513367) | rock metagenome | isolation source: Antarctica rocks | place: Antarctica: Victoria Land, Pudding Butte nord | collected 2016-01-03
TCCTCTACAGCATCGAATTAGGTGGTTGGTCGATCGGATTTGGGATCGCCAGGCTGGTATCTGAAATTCATTCTTTATTCTGTTTATATGTATTCACTGTCGGCTATTATGAGCATCTATCCATTACTTTACGTTTTGTTATGCGGAACACAGATGGAGGGTTGTTAGCGCGTGGAGCAAGAGTAAAACGTTTTTATTTCAAATAAATCTAGGAATCGAGCAATGTAATTCACAGAGATTTACCCATCTTACACGACAGCTATATCTAATCATTTGCCAAAATTGCCGTCCACCTCCTCTCTCCCCTCTATATAATCCGGGTCATTAGCGTCAATGAGACCATTGTTGACACATCCATCTAGAATCTCTAGCACATAACTCTGACATTGATAGCTCGAGCTTTTTGAGTTGAGTCCGGCATTTATGCCCTGAACGATAGACAGAACGTGGTCCTTCGTATAGCCATCCTTCAGGTCGCAGAGAATCGTATTTCCTATATAATTGGAAGAGTTGCGAGGATTCTGCTGTTTGTGACGGGGTGTCCAATTGCCAGGGTCGCCGATGATATCGCACAGGTCGGAACTGCCATCTTCGTCATGGATGCCGAGTTTCCAGTGCTTGATACCGCCGGCGGCTTGACCGTTGTAGTAAACGTTGATTGATGTGGTCATGGTAGGCTCTGAGGTGCTTCTGGAGTCAAGGAGATTGTACAGTCGGTACGGCTATCTGTGGAACTTTTGATTGCTGGTGATTGTGGAGATGGGTCGTCAATATCGTGGAAAGAGAGTTGTGTGTGAGCAAAGGATCTTGGAAATCATGGAAAGACGGTCCTCTTATCTACTTCACACCGGTTGCCACAGGTCAGTCTCTGTACACCCTGTGGCTTCTTCAATGTTGCAAGATCTGTCTCTCTTCTTGACCTCATCATCCTCCTGGACTGTCTTTCGACAGACTGAAACCACTGATACAGCGATGAGGATGTCCTTCACAGGTTGACACAAGTATCATGTTAAGGTAAAGAATGAGACTGAGAGGGCGGGCATCCACAACCGACCCCAACAGGATTTTCATGTACCTCAACATCGTATTCAGAAGATCCAACGCGGATGTCAGAAATCGATGCCGCCCCTTGAGACGAGACACGTCCAAGACATCTGGCAATCATTCCTAGACACACATTGGCATTTGGTCGCTTATTCCTGGACCGTCAGCTTGTAATAATGAAGCGTTTTGGCAGACACAATTATGCCCTTAAGCATTCTGCTGAAAAGACCGCGAGTGGGAATGTGTGCGAAGCTGTTGCCTTATTGTTTATTCTCTGATGCTCTGTATTCTTGAAGACTTTGGACACGACAGCTGCCATCAAACACCAACATGACTTTCGTCACGCCGAGATCTCGCGGAGTGGCATTAATTTCGGATACGGAAGGATCCGCTGAAGGCAGACCGTCAAGCGGCAAGCGGGCGGTTAGAACTCGGCTGTTTCCGGGTCGAACTTGAGTTCGCCCAATGTGATGGAGCTAATCTGCTGGGCTAAAAGCGAAATCGCAGTAGCCAGTGCTACTACGACAATTATTTACCTCGCCACAACGAATCCGACAACACAATGGCACTAGCATTACCGCAGGGTTGCAATTGCCAAGCATTGGCTAGCTACACTGGCTGGCTGGTGACCTTCTTCGAGTTGCGAAGTTGATGAAACACGATGCTGTAGCTATCGCTACGTAAAGCTCTTGAGCTGCTCATCCAGATGTGTTACCCTTCCTCTTCAATGCAGGAGAAGGAACGTCATGTAGGAGAGCCTGATGATTGTCAGATCTTGCGGCGAGGTGTGCCAGCCTTCCTGAATTACACAGGGTCTCGTTCATATCGTCGGTAGGATTTCGTCTTCAGATTCAGCGTCTGCCGACCCCTAAGAGAACGGCTGACATCCGTATCAGAATCCAGCTCTGGTTCTAACAATTGAAACCATTCGTGACTCTGACCAATGCTGCGGAGTGGTCAGAAACTTTACCAATGGTATCTTTAATCACCCACACGACAATCTTAAATCTCTTCAATCCACTTCATACCAGCTCAGAAGCATCTCAGCCGTGGTACCACATCCTAAAGGATGACTCGGACTCAGGTTTCGTCTTCTAATCTCAGTCAAAGCTTTGTTGGACCATCGATCCTCTTGAAGGCCTTCTTTCCCAAACCGCAACATAGATAGCGATTCAAAAATGAGAAGGAATGCTCGTCGGAGATTCAGAACATGAGAAGCATCAAGCGGGCAGACTTTGGCAAAAATGCAACGAATCCAGGACCAGTTTGACGTGCAGACAACTTCAGATGCTGATGTGACAGTGTGACCGATCTGACGCGTGCCAGCTTCGCAACAGCATCTTCCTGCCATTTTCGTTGGGTGGCACAAGCCATTGACTCCTGAGGTGGTCTCAAGTGTGCTCTTCAAGCAACGTTAAGCTGGGATGGTATATATAAAGATCTCGTCATCGCATCATCATGGCCAGTGTCATTCACAAACTACAAAGTCCCAAGGCTTCCGCACTCAAGTGATTCACCCTACCTTTGCTAAAAGACCACGCCTCTTCAACACGCGTCCTTGATACTCGTGCTCGCCATTCGAAAGTTCAGCAATTCTTAACGCCTCCTTCGATTTTATAATCACGATGTTCAGCAGGTCCGAACGCAGAGAGCCAAGCAGCAGGTCCGATCGCTCCGAACGCAGAGAGCCAAGCAGCAGGTCCGATCGCTCCGAACGCAGAGAGCCAAGCAGCAGGTCCGATCGCTCCGATCGCAGAGAGCTAAGCAGCAGGTCCGACAGGTCCACTCCCAGGGCGCGGTTGCAACTCCGCCGCCGAAAGCGCTGTACACCTTGCATAATCCCGGGCCCCAAGCTTCGGCGGGGGACGCCGTGTGCCCACTGCGTCAAGAAGGCTCAGAGCGCCAAGTCCTCAAGCAGAACAGGCTATGGTCAACCCAGATCACAAGGACAGATTTCGTCTCACGGAAGTGGACATCACTCTTCTGGTAGATCTGCCCTTGCTCCGTCTCGGTCAGAACATGTATCCAGCCGTGAGAGGAGTTACCGTGAGTAACCTCAGAACTTGGCCATGAAGGCAAGGTTATGGACCTAAACCCAGCCTCATAGGGTATGAGCTGGAATACGGGGAATGGCTGCGGACGTTGTTCCCTATCGAGTCTGTCTAAAATGTAGTCCTGCGGGTCAGGTCACATTTTCACTTGCTTGAGATTGGACTTGCTTGGGTTTGGAAACACACTCGCTAATCTGGAATCTGACAACACGAGGTCCACCCGGTTCAGACGAATTTTGCGTTTGATTGGAGTCGACTTTCAATTACATAGAAATCTAGCTAAAGTCACTCTTTACCATCTCCATTCCTATTCAACAAGCTGCACATGACAAGTATAGCACGTGGCTTCTTCGCATTGATAAATGAAGTATTACAGTACTTATCATATCTAGGCTTTTATTCTCTATCTGATACGTTGTTGTAAGGGGGACTTTTGAAAACAGGTTGTCAATTTCTGAACGAAAGATTCTTTGAACACTGCCAAGACGCTAGACCTAAAATGGCGTAACTGGCGGCTGCATGAAATAATGGCAACCAGCGACTTCACCATACGGCAGAACAACCCATGCAACAAGCGGAAAGGATATGCGAAGCGGAGCGGAACTTAAAGGGACCCTGCGCCCGATATCGAGCAGCCCAACAAGCTGTCGAGGTCGCTCGAGCATTCATTGCAGCCATGGAGGCGATGCGCAGCATCGACGAGAACACGAGAAGAGAACATGAAGTGAGAAACTTTGAGGAAGAACGTCAGCGCCGGCAGCAGAGAGCTGCTCGCTTTGGCACAGGGGGTGGCTAGCACGCGGCACGTCTTTGATCGCACTCAGAGCATTGGGGATGCGCAGCAGTACGTGAAGCTGTCCGGGGGGAACAGTCAAGGTGGGCATGGCGGCTGATGCTGGAACTGTATATTTTGCCGCCGGGAGGGCGAGGGACTGTAGGAGACACGCTGGCTAATGTGGACCTTGTGATCACCTTCTTCGCCTGCCAGCGACGGATCTTGCTTGACCGTTTTCTCTTCTCTTTCCTTTCCTGCTATGATGACGAATCTTGATCCCGCTCAGCCATCCCTGCCAACCCATTTTCCGAACCCGCGAACCATGAATCCTTTTGCAGCTCAGCAGCCCGCGGACGCTTCTCGGCTTCATATTGGAATATCCTCCGCAACAATGCTTTGACGCAATTCGATTCGCCAGAACCTATCTAAGATGGCTTGAAGCACTCGAAAACATCGCCCAGAAGAGGTGAGGTGGGCACGGCCATGCGCTCGCTAGCGGGGGCAGCAGGAGGTGCAAAGTACTCCTCAAGGCCTGCTGCTAACGCGGCACTGTCAATGGATTCGACTTCGGTACTTTCATCGTAGACCACGTCGCTTTTGTAATCGACCTACTCCTCGCTCTCTTCTTGGCTCCCTGTGCCGTACTGTCTTCGGTCGGGTGGTGTCCTCTCATTTCTTCGGCCCTCGTCGTCGAACTACCGTGAATAAAGTTTCCACTTAGTGTGTATACCCGGGGTCAACGTGTCTAACGTCTCCGAAAATCGTAGTATCAAGTCATCTGCCTATGCCTTGCGTTGTACAGAGCGTGTAAACTGGGAACAAGTGATATCTGATGAGGACCTCGAAGATTGCGCATCCAACGACCCAAATGTCTTGGGACTGGTGGCTGGCTGTGGTGTCTTTCATGGCCAGCTCCGAACTGTGCAGGCTGATTGGGTTCTTGTGGTGATGACCCGCCTCGGGCGGGTGGCCTTCGACGTCAATGAGCTTTAGTCTGAGCTGGTCGTCTTCCAAGATGGTATATGGAATCAGCGACTCTTCTGTTATAAGATATCTAGGCACGTGTTTATTGACATTTCGGCCATCTAGCCTTCTAACTTTCTCGGCTACATACTGATCCTCAGAATCTCGTGGTACGAAATAGCTACTAAGGTTTGCTTGTAAAGCTCGCAGGGAAAAAAGAATATTTTCTCAGTGAAAATCCCTGTGGATCAGATCTTAGGAATGTAAGATTACTAAGACCGGCATAACAAGTAGTTAGATCATAATTTATTAACTTAAGATTGATCTGTGTCTAAGATATGCGGCTAGAAAAGAGTATTTGAGAATCTCGCCCAAATTATATCTCATCAGCTTAAAGACTAGGCAGACATGATTGTCGTTAGAATTAAGATGAGCGAATGATGAAATGAGAGGGATAATGAATTAGTTTCAACAAGATTTGCTGGCCTTTGTTCTACAACACTACTTCGGATAGTTTCTCATCATTACCACCATTTCAAACGTCACCTCTACATTTTGATGTTCTGTATTGCATGCATAGAGACACCGAGTAATCTGTGCACACCACCTCTTTTCTTCACCATGGCCGAAGAAGCAATTGATTTGGAGTCCCTCAAGAACGACGGCCTTTTGGACTTGCAACGGAAACTCTACGACATTTGGAACAACGTGCTGCAGCCTGGCAGCCATGTGACTCCTGCCGAGGCCGCAAAACAGATCAACGAACTATTTCCTGTCAAAACCGCAGGACATGATGATGGCAGCAATGCTGATGGCAGCTATACTGACCGTGCCGAGACATTCCTGTGGTATCTTTGGGCACTGTTGATTCAGATCGTTCATCTCGTTCCTCACGACCATTCCGGGCAGACGAAATTGGTATTGACACTAGAACAACTGACTCAATTGCCGCCCATAACACTAAAATTCTGGGTGGTATGGCCTTACTTTATGAATATGTCCAGACTTTGAATCCTGCTAACGAGAATCATCCAGCCTGGAAACCGTGTGTGGACTGACCTACCTTTCTTGGGCCCGTGTATGAGGGACGATTGGTTCTGTACGTGCTTCACTTCATATACGCTCCACCCTCGTCAATTACTTTACATAGGGTAACGCTGACTTCGAACTCGACAGCACCCACTTACGACGGCGAGATACCTGATAAGGAAAATGCAAAGAGGTGGATTAACTTGAACTCTTTCGCGGCGCGTGTCCTGAACAAAGGCCTCACTAGGTGGACTAACTTCGCCATTTGGGAACTGAGAGCTGCTCTTGAGGAACCCCCTCTAGGAAGGCCGATCATGAATTACAACACTGCGGTGGCGATAGAATGGATCCTTCAAGGTGGGGAGAAGCTTTTCGAACAGACAAGAGAAGATGTAACCGAGGACGAGGACCGTTCCACGCAGCCCGGGATACTATTCCTGGGCAAGGCTGGAGCACGCCGCGAGAGGTGGACTTTTTGGAAGATGCGCTTTCTTGAGGTCAGCAACCAGGTTGACGAAGATATCGGAGAACGAGCTATACGTGCAGCGGAGAAGATGGGGATGATTGAGCACCTGGGGGTCTAGTTAGCATAAACCTATCTATTAAGCTCCATCTCTAATCTACTAAGGTGGAATAGCTCTTGAACCTTTCTGGCGTACACTTGCATCAAAGATTCAGATTCCGTCATCTTGGCGCCCAAAAAGCAGTACAATTCACGTCGAGTTCAAGTGAAGCCTTACCCCCCGATGCCGCTCTAACTCCAGAGCAGAGTGAGCCGAGCGCGACTCGCGGGTGAGCGTCGCTCGAATGACCCTCCCGCTCACCCTTCGTGCAGCCTTAGCTTCATGATTATCTAATTAATATTCAGCAATAAACAGATCTTCTTTTACATCTTTTAATAGTTTCCACGTAATGTGCTTCAGATATGAATATCCCTTCTGCAGACAGACCGGGGGTAGAATGCCTCAAATGGCGCTGTCGATCATAAATATTTGATAGAGCCACAACTTTTGCTCTCTGTGTTTGAATAACCTTTTCTTTAGCAGACACATTCTATAAGATATCGGCAGGGTAATGCTCTGTGTCCTCTTCTTTTGCAAGCCTACAAGCAGGTAGATATTGTGATGGATGTTTATCTAAGTAACTTCATTTGAGCTTGAGATGCGCCAGTGTTTACTGACGGGGCCCGGTGCAAGTTCTGGCCACCGCAGCTCCGCTTTAATTCATTCAGTCAAACTGCCCCCAATCTTGTCGGATTACTTCTAAACGTGATAGCACCCCTTTCTAGTCAAGGAAATTCCATATGCTGAACCAGGTCTCCTCACCTTGCTTATTTGGACTGCAGGCTAATGTTTCGAGGTTTATAAGCTCCGGATTCTGCGTTTTAAATTCTGTGTATCACGGGGACTTGGGCTCTAATGCCATGCGTCGATTTTGTTTGAGCCTATCAGAATGAATATACCAAGCAGGCTCTAAGCATCTTCTCTATCACTTCTTTTTCTCCGTTCGGGGCCTACCGAAACATTTCCATTCTTCCAATTTATCACTATCGCTAGGATGTCAAATGCCTCCTGGAAGTCAGGTCCCCCCAGAAAGCCAGATGCCGTCAAGAAGCCGGATCCCCAGGACGGGAAGAGGATCAAGGACAATATAATGATTGTCCCTCTATCAATCCTCACGGTGACTCTCCCCGATGATTCCCATGGTGATCCTTCCGATCATTCTTGCAGCAATCCTTCCGATGGCTAGCGCGTCGACGTCGAGCGTAGACTACGAAGGTTTGTTACAATACCAGTATCCATTATGAAGTTGCAATGATAGAGCAAGCATTCTGAATCGGCAGACATCACTCAAATTTCTGACTGAAAATGGCTTCGCCAAGCACAGGAATGGGCGGGAACTGCCGCCTGCAAACCCATCTAGACCTACAGGGATGGGAAAATGAACGCAGCGCAAAGTTACAATAACCAGTGTATGAGACCTTGCCTTTTGATGTGGCACTGCTGTCAGACAGCCTGCGCCTCAGGGTGCCCATCGGCCTGTTCTGAGCCAATTTCCGGCCCATTTTCTTCATACATAGCTCCATCTTCAGGAGACATTCTAGATAGCTACTAGGCAGTTGATTCTGTCTATCCAATTCGATTCTACAAGCATTTCCAGCTATTTCGCGCTATTCTAGCCATTTGCTTGACAACTGCCATAATAGTCTGCCTTTTTCCATAGCACCCATCTAATCATGTACAACTCGTCGTACTCGTACATTTAAATTACATGTCGGCAACTGAGTCCTGGCGTGACCCCACCATACATAACAGTCATTAATAAGGGAATGCCACAATGCGGGAGGTCAAAACTATTCTTTGGCGCTCATGCTACCAGTAGCGTTGAGGCACATGGATGGGTGCGGCATCACGCTTGGCCCGGAGGCGGGCGAGCTCGGTGCAGATTTCACTTCGCCATCACCTTGAATCAAGGGAGGGTCGAGGCTGGCCGTCGCCAGATCCACCTTCGTCCTCGCCCTGACGGCGAAGCTGCGGTACGTTTGAGCCGCATCGAGGCGTGAGGGCGGCGGAAGCAGATTTTACTCTCTTTGATTGCAAGCATTTCAATTTCTGCTGCAATAATTGACCATCTTGGACCTTCTGAAACCACGATCAGCCAAGAAGTTTTGTAATGGCCATTCAAACCTCCTTGCACCCCTTGAATCGCGCCGATGGCTCTGCAACATACACATCGCCCAATGGCTACTCGATCCTTGCCGCGGTCAACGGACCGGTCGAGGTTCAGCGGCGCGATGAGCTGCCGGACGAGGCGCACATCGAAGTCAATGTCCGCCCTCATGACGGGGTTGGCCAAGTGAAAGACAGACATCTCGAAATGATGATTGCCAACACTCTACGCGACGTAGTCTATCTTCAGATGTTTCCACGGCAGATGGTGCAGCTCACGCTTCAAATTCTGATGGTACCGGTCGACGACCAGGCAATAGGCAGAACCAATCCACAGGCAGAGAGTGTAGGTCTTTGGTTTGCGCGGATTATCAGTACTTGTACTGATGTGCCGATTTTACAGTACCTTCCAGTCCTCCCTTGGCTTCTCAACGCAGCGTGTCTCGCCCTGCTAGACGCAGCAATTCCAATGCGATGTACATTTACTTCTACCATTATCGCCCTTGTGTCGACGACAACGATCCGAGAGCATCCGACTATCAACGACATCAACGCGGCTAAAAGCTTACATGTTCTCACATTCAGTTCGAAGGAAGAGTTGTTGCTGGTTGAAAGTGAAGGACGATTCAGCATGGATGCTTGGGACATGATTGAAGAGAAGGCGAAGACTGTATGCTTGGGCGACGCTGATGCTATGATGGTCGAGAAGGACGAGAAGGGAAACAGTCTTCAGCAAGAATTGAGATCAGTTATTGAGGAGAAAGTCAAAAGAGATGAGCGCTGGAAAAATGGGTTAAGAGTCGGTGAAAAATTGGCAGCATAATTGCCATGGCCACATGGACTGACCTTCTTGTCCTGCAGCAACGAGCCCCGAGGTCTCAGATCGATCCGGCAAAAGAAGAATGCAGGATTTCTCCTCAGATACCCGTAAAGGCAGGAGTGCTTCAGGTGGCAAAAGTGAAGGTCAGACTGTCAGACTATCAGACTGTCAGGCTTTGTCGCCATGGCATGAGGGGTTGAGCAGCCATCTGTTTGCATTCATTCGATTGGCAAGACGCCTGGATGGAAATGCGACTTTCATCAAGGTAAGGCATGGCAAATCTGATCACTTCGCTAAGGCTTTGGCGTTCTCTGCTCAATGCACCACCGAGTTAGCTTCGACTGAATCAGATCTGAGGCTCTGGATCTTGAAAATTCTTCTTACCGCAAGACTGCCATGCACGTGCCATGTCTGATAGACAGCTACGATGGCTAGAACTCTGCTCTAGTAAGTCAAAGCTTTGTTTTGTCCTCCGCCATCCATGATGCTGAGGTCTCCTTTGCTCAACCCGTCGTAGACAGCTCTAAGTACGCGAAAAGTATTCCCTTTGCTTCATTGGTCGGTCAGGTGAAGCGGACGCCGTGGCCCGGCTGTGATGGGGTCGAGCTTTCAAGCCTGCCTGGGCAGTTGTTTACGGGTAAAAAGAAGGATCCCTTGTGATATCGGTCTCCTTCCTACATTGTCCCACTTTTCGTTGAGTCTCGTCGCGTTGATTCTCTAATATGGCAGGCTCTTTGAGCCTCGTGAGCGCTTGAGTGGTTACTAAGATGACGTCTGCTGCTATTGACCTGGGCAAGAACCGAGCTGAGTAGCCTGCGAAGTCATTCTGGGGGCAGGGTTATTTGTCGAAAGTCGTTGATGGAACATAGGACCACATCCACGCCGATCCCTGGACGACGGTGAACAGACGGGACGGGACCAGGAATTGCAGCAGGGTATCGATAAGCAGAAGTTTGGGGTACTAGAGCTCATGACGGTGTTCATCCGCAAGCTCAGGCCTGGCTTTGAGGCTCTAATGATCGGATCAGGTCACTGGTACCCCGTTCTGAACCTTGACAGTGATCGCATATGCTTCTCTGTCAACAGACGCCGGTCATGGCAGGACACATTCAAAGGCATTGAAGAAAATGTCAGCTTTCGCATCGTTGAGGGTGAAGGTGAGGACCATGCACCGAAAGACGAATGGAAATTCAGATGGCCTTTCCTTGTTGAGCGAAAGCGCGGGTATCAAGAAGACCTTCAGAGGAAGAGGAGGGATCCAGAGACGGTGACTCAACCAGAGAACCGGGTCTCAAAGAGAAGTGTGATGCAGAGAAAGCCCAGCAAACTGAGGCTGTTTATCATGAATCCCAAGGTCATGTTTTGTTTACTGCAGTCTACGGCTAGCTATTGCATTGTTCGCGAAGGACGTCTGAGGGATATCGCCCGATCTGCTACACGATTCTAACAATCGAGAAAACCGACTCGGGACGACCAGCGATGTGGCTCAAAGACCAAGTCGATTGCGATGGGGAAGAAGATAGGCATGGCTGGTGGGACACTGCTGCTTTCAAACGAAACCAATTCTGTGAGAAGGGAGAGGTCTTGCGGACGGAAAAACATGACAGGCCGTGCCAGGAAAGCGTGCTGGCTGATAGTGACGGACGTATCGCTCATAGTACATAGCAAGCATGATCAACCTGCCATCTACCTGCTTTCTTCATACCATCTCATTTTGACACTATCTGCCCATGTTTTGACGAGCGTTTGAGCCCGATGGCAATTCATGCAGTGATGGAAATCTTGAGTGTATCAATAGAATGCCCGACAATGGTTTGGTCTCGGACTTTGGTTCAGTTCCGCGATGGGAGGGGAGAAATCGCTGTGCCGCATTGACGCGTAGGGTTCCAACAGCATTGAAAGTCCCTGTATTTCGTGTTTGAGGTCGGTCCAGGTTCTGGTTCTTGTTCATGTTCATGTTCATGGTCATGTTCTGGTTCTTGTTTATGTTCATGTTCAGTTTTTGCGACTTGACCTGAAACTGCTCTTTGGAATTATGCTTGCCCAGTAGAGACGAATGAAGTTGCTGCGCTCTCCCTGCCTCTCAGCCTCTCATATTGAAGCTCTTAGGCTTCTGCTGTTATGGCCTCGAATGGTTCTTCCCTGGGGCCAGGCACCTGTCTTTCGACACAGGATGATTCCGAATGCCCTGCACTTCGGCTTGCTGCCAGCGCCAGAGGGGACGTTGAACAATAAGTCATGGGAGACTATCGGAACGCTTCTTGATTCAAACCACTTCACTCGCGGTGAGTTGTCCGATTCGGTAAGCCAAGTTGCAAGCAAATCTCCCTCAAACTGCTTCACACGAGATCCGCAACGGTTGCTGTCACGCGTCGTCTCGTCTTGGATCTTATCGCGAAGCCTCATTGCTCCGCCATGTGCGATATCAACACTCTTCTCGATGCCAAATACTGTCCCTCATCCCGACGAGATGGCCATAGTCGTTGCTTCTTTCCTTCCTCCTCCCATCACCAATATTCTCGACCGCCAACGAAGAAGCCGGACGATCGGCTCGTCTACGCCAGCCGGACGAGGCAGCGGACCGAAGCTTGGCCGTTCCTATTTTAGCCTCCCACCACCAACATCACAATTGCACCACTTCCTCCACCACCACCACCACCACCCAACGGCTTCAGCACATGTTGCGTGTTCGTGATCAGCTAGGTACGCCTGCAGGCGACATCACCAATCAATCCACCGGCGAAAAGCGCTAACTTCCTCCTCCTATACCGCGCAATCCTTCCTCGCGTGCGAACGTCCGCACAAACGCTGCATCGCCTAGGAATGCCTACCTCCATCGCTCCATGACCTCCGGGTATTCCGGTCATTCAACGCGAGTTGACATCACATCCGAGGCTAACCCACCCTCGCTCGCGGACTCCGCTCCAATATGGCCTCTCACTACACACATCCCATCCTCGCTCCTCCCAAGCCAGGCCTCCAGACTGTGCCCGAAGCTGGACCTTCACCAACAGACCACAACACCTCCTCCTCTGCCGCCAGGAATAATGCAGGAATGACAGTCAAGCCTGCCGAATTTGGAAACTCAATGCTTCGAGGATATGCGTCCCATCTAGATCCGCTGCAAAGCAATGGGGATATCCACCAAGATCACCATGCAGAGCAACTCTGTTCCCTATCGTCAGCAGCTGCAAACCGGATAGAGGCTGTCAAGGACGCAGCTGTAGCTTTCCCACCCTCATCAACGCCAAACTCAGCCCGCCCACCTAAATCCTTCCTAAGTTATCGCAAGAATACTCGCTCTGGAGAGATACCCCGGCAAACAATCATGAAAGCTTTAGCTTCTCGACCCCCTGGGTCAACAAACACCAGCCTTCCTCCAGCTGCGTCCCTGACTGGTCTACTTACCAGCCCAGATCACGACAAAGACCAGAAGCTAAGCACTCTTTCCCCTCAACGACTTTCCACCGCGCTTGCAAACTTACAGTCAAGCGCGTTCAGCGAGCGATCTCCCCCTACCGGCCGTCTTCCTTTGCAATCTCCTTGCTTCTTCCATCAACGCTTCGACGACGCGGTCAACATCGATAAAGTCCTCGAAGATGTCGCAGACGACGAGTGGCTGTCTCATTCTAGGTTGATGCATACCGCGACTGGAGTGCGCGAAGTTTCAAAACAGTTGCAACGGCGGCCAATCAGGCGAGCAGTGCGGAATATCATGATCATCACAAGAGCCAGAGATAATAAGCTGGTATATATGACGAGAGACCTGGCAGAATGGTTATTGGCTACCCCACGATATGGTCAAGATGTCGGAGTCAATGTCTATGTCGATGCCAAGCTACGAACCTCGAAGCGATTTGACGCACCGGGGTTGTCACCAAAGGACTCTCGATTCCAGCATATGCTCAAATATTGGACGCCGGATCTCTGCTGGACGTCCCCCGAGAAGTTCGACCTCGTCCTGACCCTTGGCGGTGACGGCACTGTACTTTTCACCTCCTGGCTCTTCCAACGAGTCGTCCCTCCCATCCTCTCCTTCGCCCTAGGTAGTCTCGGCTTCCTCACCAACTTCGAGTTCGACAAATACAAAGACCACCTCGATCGAATCATGGGCGACGGCGGCATGAGAGTCAACCTTCGAATGCGATTCACCTGCACCGTATGGCGGGCGGACCGAAGTCCCGGCGCCGAGCGGGGCGCAGTGGAGGAGGGCGAGCAATTCGAAGTCCTGAACGAGCTAGTCATCGATCGAGGGCCATCGCCTTACGTCTCCAATCTCGAGCTGTACGGTGACAACGAACTGTTGACCGTTGTCCAAGCAGATGGCTGTATCTTCTCCACTCCCACCGGGTCGACAGCGTATTCCCTCTCAGCGGGCGGTTCGCTAATCCACCCCTCCATCCCCGCCATCCTCCTGACACCCATCTGCCCACACACCTTGTCTTTCAGACCGATGGTCCTCTCCGACACTCTGGCGCTCAAGATCGCCGTCCCCTCCGCCTCGAGATCGACAGCCTACTGCTCCTTCGACGGCAAAGGTCGGATCGAGTTGAAGCAGGGCGATTACGTCACGCTGGAGGCGAGTCAGTACCCCTTCCCTACTGTGATGAGGGGTGGGAATGAGTGGGTGGAGAGTGTTCAGCGGGCTTTGAGGTGGAATGTCAGGGGCGCGGTGCAGAAGGGGTGGGGTAGTAGTGGGATTGAGGATGGGGATGGGGTGGAGGGGGAAGGAGAGGGGGAGGGCGGGAAATGGGATATTGATACGGATCCTGGGCCTAGTGGGATGGGCACCGATAGCGGGATTGGGCCGAGTGAGGATGGGGTTTCTGGATCTGGGGCTGGGACGGGCACTGGGAGTCCGATGAGGAGGCAGATGAGTCTGCTGAGTATGTGAGGCATTGAGATACACGTTACGAGTTACTGTGCGCGGGACGGGTATGGGGTGAGGCGTTTTCGAGTTTAATCGGGCAAGGGGCTTGGATGGATCTGCTGACCTCGGCCAAAGTTTGGTATTTGATGCACGCTTGCACAGGTCAGAAGATTAGGACTGGCTTTGATACACGGTTTGGCAGGACACTGGACGGGTTCGGTCTGTTGGAGTATATTGCTCACTTGGCCCAAGCTTGTTTTGGTGCTTGATACGCCTCGGGCAGAAGAGACGACAAAACTTCTCGTTCATTTTGATATACGATATAGCACAGATATTTAGCTAGTTAGAGCAGAACCGAGACACAACCTGATAGAGCAAGAAAGGAGAACGGGCAGAGAGAATCGAAGCCAAATTTTTCCTGCTAGCTTTAAACTTGTGTGCTCTCTTCATTTCGCTACAATTTTCATCCTCAATCCACATCTTGCAGTCTAACCAGCTAGGCCAAGCCTAGCGAAGGTATGAATCATCTGTCTAGATCAATTGTCGACTCTTGGGTGGCAGGCTGAAGAAACGGAAAAGTCGTATGAAGTGAGAGATCTGAGCTCCGGGCTGTCAATTCTAAGTAG
>JAABUK010008112.1_pt1 | contig 14846 bp, 6 predicted proteins | sample 5559141 | NCBI WGS metagenome assembly JAABUK01 (sample SAMN10711869, study PRJNA513367) | rock metagenome | isolation source: Antarctica rocks | place: Antarctica: Victoria Land, Pudding Butte nord | collected 2016-01-03
GTGAGTATTTCCCCCCCCATCCCCTCCTCCAGTCCTGACAATTCGAAAACAGTGGCAAGAATCGCATACCTCTCCAGCGACGTCGTCATCTCAGTTCAACCTTCTCTTGCCACTGACTCGAACTTCTCGCAACATCTTCATCATTTCGCTTCGAATAAAGCCAGGAGTCACGTCTCAAGAACCGTTCCTGAAATACAGACCATTCGAAGCAATGCGGACCCATTGTTGTCGACCTACGCACCACTTCGATCTGGCAGACTCGTCTCGGTCACAGCCTCCTCGTCCATTCTTCTGAGTTCCATACCCCATCTCTACAAGCTTGCAGAGTACCCAGTTGTGCTCCACATCTCCATCCAGCAGACTCCATATCCGGACTTCTCGGAAATAAGCTCCATCCGACAATGCGGTTTCTCCCTTTTGCATTCGGAAACCTTGCAGGAGGCTCAAGACATAGCTTTGACCGCACATGCCTTGGCCATTCGAAGTGGCAAGGGTGTCATCCACTTCTTCGATCCTAGCAACTCCGCCACCAATGCTCCAATTGCCGTGGAAAGCCAGGACCTTGTCGAGAGATTGCTCGAGGTCAAGAATCTGCAGCCGTTTGATGCTCAGGATGGCGATCTATCGACCTTGTATGCAGATGATGGCAGAGTTGCGACAATTCTAGAGGATGAGGCTATCCAAGGCAGCAGTGTCACACAAACATCCAAATCTCGATCGCAGTCACCCGTGAGAAAAGAAGCTGGCCCGGCCTCGAGCATAGAGACCTCTTCCACAGGATCTTCGAGAAGGGAGAGCAGCACTAGTAGTGGCCCTGCGTCTTCAGCCGCCACAACTGTTGATCCACCATCAAATAGGCCTGTTACAAGCTCGGACATACACAAATTTGTTACAGACATCTGGGCTAGAATGAAACAGATAGTCGGAAGGTCCTACTCTCCAATCGAATATACTGGACCTCAGGATGCAGAGTCGGCACTGTTTATTTTTGGCTCTACCGGGGTGTTCGTGGACTCGCTTGATGATGAGAAGACTCCTGACGACCTGTCCAAAGTCGGTCTTATCACAGCTCGTCTCTATAGACCGTGGCTGGGTATTGCTTTTGCTGATTCGATACCAAAATCAATCAAACAGTTGGCAGTTTTGGAACAGGTCAGGAGGAAGACCACCAAGTGGGGTCCGGCATTCCTTGATCTTCTTTCCAGTCTCAACCCGTCCCTGGGAGGTGAGAGCTCGATCTTCCTCGTCGGTTACAGACTCGGATATGTTGAGCCGGCGACTGCAACACAAGCATTACGTGGTATATTTCAGAACCTCAAGGCTCCATCACCGATTCAAGGTCTGAGCATTGGTAACGCGGTAAGTCCTGATCAGCCTCTACCAATTGTGGAAGTGCAGCAACCAAAAGTAGAGACAGCATATCTCAAAATCTTAGATCAATTGTTTGGAGACCGGTTGCATATTGCTAACCAGCTCCGCGCAAACAATGCTGGTATCTCGCCCACTATTGCGGCAAGTCCGGAATATGGTTTTGGGTCTTTGCTCGCTAGGATGGAGCATCGCAAACGCTTCGTCTCCGAAGCACAAGCAGCAGCAAGAAGTCAGGAGTTCATTACAGAACCGCCCAAGCAGTGGCTCTCCAAATGGGCTTTAAATGCAGACGATGCTCAGAAAGCCAACAATCTAGCACCCGAGGTGATCTCAAGATTGTCCAATGACGGATCGCGCCTTGCATCGCAGCTCATTACTACTAAAAGCCTGTTCTTTAAAAAATCACAGTGGGTTATTGGCTCAGACGCATGGGCTTACGACTTGGGAAATTCTGGTGTTCACCATGTGATCGCGTCCGGTGCGAACGTGAATATGCTCATTATCGACTCCCAGCCATACAGTCAGCGTGCCGCTGCTGACGCTACACGGAGGAAGAAGGACATCGGTCTTTATGCAATGAATTACGGTAATACTTACGTTGCTTCGGTAGCAGTGTATAGCTCCTACACCCAAGTCTTGCAGGCAATGGTTGAAGCCGACCAATTTCAAGGTCCGTCGGTTGTAGTGGCATATCTGCCCTATCACAAGGAAGACGATTCGGCTTTAACGGTCCTGCAAGAGACAAAGAAGGCCGTGGATCTTGGATACTGGCCACTATATAGGTGGGACCCGTCGAACGAAGTGAAAGGCGAGCCGACTTTCCACCTTGATTCTGAGCGCATCAAGCAGGAGCTAGAAGGTTTTCTTCGACGAGACAACCAGTTGACCCAGCTTATGAATCGGAATCCTAATCTCTCCTCTAACCTATCCGAATCGTACGGTTCGGAAGTGCGCAAACTTCAGAAGAGGAAGGCCAAAGATGCTTACGAGCAGTTACTAGAAGGCCTCTATGGAGCACCACTGACTATCCTTTACGCATCCGACAACGGGAACGCTGAAAGCTTGTCAAAAAGGCTAGCGAATCGTGGCAAAGCTCGAGGCCTAAAGACCATGGTGATGGCTATGGACGATTATCCGCTCGAAGACCTTGCCACGGAGGAAAACGTTGTCTTCCTTACCAGTACTGCGGGTCAAGGCGAGTTCCCACAAAACGGCAGGACTTTTTGGGATAATATTAAAAACGCTGGAGATCTAGACCTCTCTTCCATCCATTACTCTCTCTTCGCTCTTGGTGACAGTCATTACTGGCCTCGAAAGGAAGATAAGATATACTACAATAAGCCAGGGAAAGATCTTGATGCGAGGCTTTCGTTCCTGGGTGCCAAGCCGCTGAGACCGATAGGTTTGGGTGACGATCAGGACCCAGATGGATATCAGACTGGCTATGCAGATTGGGAGCCTGGTCTTTGGCAAGCTCTCAACGTGGCTGATGTCGAGGGTCTGCCGGAAGAGCCTCCTCCGATCACCAACGAAGACATAAAGACTGAATCAAACTATCTACGAGGGACAATTGCAGAAGGTCTTCACGACACATCCACGGGCGCCATCTCTGCTGCGGATCAGCAATTGACCAAATTTCATGGTACATACATGCAAGATGATCGTGATCTGCGCGATGAGCGAAAAGCTCAAGGACTTGAGCCAGCATACTCATTCATGATCCGGTGCAGACTACCAGGAGGCGTTGCAACATCTTCACAATGGCTGCAGATGGACGCCATATCATCTGATCATGGCAACGAGACCATGAAACTCACGACTCGACAGACTTTCCAATTCCACGGTGTCGTCAAATCGAAGCTTCGACCAGCCATGCAATCTATCAACAAAGCACTCATGACCACAATCGCAGCATGTGGCGATGTCAATCGAAACGTCATGTGCTCCTCCCTACCAGAAAAGTCTGCTTATCATTCAGATGTCCATAAGATTTCGAAGAGAGTTTCAGACCATCTGCTTCCATCCACAACCGCCTACCATGAAATCTGGCTGAAAGACGACAAGACAGGCGAGAAGACTCAGGTAGCCGGACCGGCCGTTGTAGACAATGAGCCTCTCTACGGACCTACATATCTCCCTCGAAAGTTTAAGATCACCATCGCGATCCCACCACATAACGATACAGACGTGTATGCCCACGACATTGGCCTCATCGCAATAAAGTCACCCCAGACAGGTGGTCTGGCTGGTTTCAACGTTCTTGCTGGCGGCGGCATGGGTGTGACGCATAACAACAAGAAGACATACCCACGAACTGGTTGGATGATGGGTTACGTACCAGCTGACAAGGTGCATCTGGTGTGTGAAAAGATCATGTTTGTACAACGCGACAATGGCGATCGAAAGGATCGAAAACACGCTCGTCTGAAGTACACAATGGACGAAATGGGGAATGAGGTCTTCAAATCTAAGGTTGAGGACTTGCTGAACCCCTTGGACATCCACTTTGAAGACCCTAAACCCTTCCACTTCGACTCTAACATCGATACCTTTGGCTGGCAAAAAGACGAAAAAGGCATGAACCACTTCACTTTCTTCATCGAGAACGGCCGAATAGAGGACACCGCCGACCATCCCATGCGGACCGGTCTCAAAGAAATCGCCAAGATCCACACCGGCGAGTTCAGACTGACAGGGAATCAGCACCTCATCCTCTCAAACGTCTCTGACAAAGCAAAGCCCGAGATTGTGGACTCGATGAGAAAGCACAAACTCGACAACACACACTTCAGTGGCATGCGCCTCTCCTCCTCCGCCTGCGTCGCCTTCCCTACCTGCGGCCTCGCCATGGCGGAGTCAGAGCGCTACCTCCCTGAATTGATCACGAAGCTCGAGGACTGTCTCGAGGAAAACGGCCTCGCGCAAGACAGCATCGTCATGCGCATGACGGGCTGTCCTAACGGGTGCGCCCGCCCTTGGCTCGCTGAAGTGGCATTCGTTGGCAAGGCCTATGGAGCGTATAATATGTATCTAGGGGGTGGTTATCATGGTCAACGCCTGAACAAGCTGTATCGGAGCTCGATTATGGAGGGGGAGATTTTGGAGATTATGAGAGGGTTGTTGGGGAGGTGGGCTAGGGAACGGAGGGAGGGGGAGAGGTTTGGGGATTGGACTATTAGATCTGGGGTTATCAAGGAGACGAGGGTTGGAAGCGAGTTTCATGATGAGGTGAGTTGATCTGAACTGATCCCTAGAAGTTTCCGGTGTGCGTGATGGAAGATTGCTGATTGGTGGTGATACGTAGGTTGCTGAAGAGGAGTCGGACGCAGAATAAAGGAGACGGGACGAGACGAGCAAAGCAAGGCGGGGCGGGGCGGGGCGGGGCCTAACGGTTGTTGTTTGGACGTTAAAATGGGCTGATCGTTTAGAAGGTACTCCATCCGTACCTTTGCATCGTTATCAGGAGGAGATGTCGCATATTCGGTCTTAGGTACGCATTGGCGGTTGGCGTTTTTTGTCTTCCACGCATAGCGGCATTACATACCGACAGGCGTTCTTCCATCGCAGCTGATTACGCACTCATTGGGAATCGACAAACATGTAGCAATTGGCATCGCATGGCATTGTTAAAGAGCCGTTGAAGTGAACTCTTCAGCTCTTTGTTCTATTAGCCTTTCTCGGCATTGATTGATCTGTCTATCCACGAGCTAGTCGTCCACAACAATAGGATCTACAGCCGACTGCGACTTCCGGGGTCTTCCTCTCCTCCTAGCTGGCGCGGGGTCATCTACAGCTGTAGCCGTAGTAGCGGGAACAGTGTTCGGCCTCTGCACCTCCTGGACTTCATCGTCATCATCGTCCTCGTCGGCTCCATCGATCTGCGGTATGTGAGGCATGTCGACGATTTGTACATCATCCGGACCGGCGCCATCATCACCATCGTCTTCTTCTTGTTGATGCGCTTGATCGTCTTCGGAGCTATCCTCATCGCTCGGTCCATTGACCCTACCCTCATCGTCAGCCGTGTCCTCTGCTGCTGTGCCTTCACCCTCCCCCTCCCCAGTGGCATTTCCCTCCTCCATAGTCGCACCAGTATCAACACCCGTCCCCGTTCCCACGGCATCCATATCATGAGCCGCTGCAGCAGTAGCGGTAGTAGCCCTCTCCCTTCTGGCAGCCTCGTTTCTCTTCCTCCTCTGCCTTTCACGTTCCCTGCCCCTTACTTTCCCCATTAATCCCTTGTCGCCCTTTTTGCCGTGCTCGATCCTTGGCGCGCTCATTAGGTCTAGCCATTCAGAGTTGGTGATTGCGCTTTCGAGGTTTGGCGTCTTCTCATCAGAAATATCTAAATCGTCGGCTGGAGGAGGAGGAGGCATGGAAAGGTGAAGCGCCTTTTCTGCGTGATGGTGGGATTCCGGATCGTCCTCGTCAATCCACGAGTATGTTTGCCAGGGTTCCTGTTGAATGGCGCGAAGGAGCTTGGCGTTTGTGTTGGTGCTGAGGTTGTTGTCGTGGGAGGAGGAGCCACTGGGTTTCAGCTTGATGTCAATGGCTTTACTTTCGGGGCGGGCGGATTGTCCTGCTGGTGGTTGCAATGGGATATCTCCGTTGATTGCTGCTCCATCTCTGCCTTTGCCCCATGTTAGGGCTGACATGCCTCTGTTCCGCTCGAGCTCATCGACGGCGTCGAGATGGGGGAGTTGTGGTCGGACCTGGACGAGGGCATTGAGGTGGGAGAGATGCAGGGAACTGTTCTGGAAGCTGCCGAGCATGTAGATGGGGTCACCTGCAGAAGGCTTGACAATTTTGCCACCTAGTGTTTGCACGTTTAGACTCGAGTCATCAGACAGGCTGGAGTGTGCAGGAATAGTCTTCGTATCAAGGTCCTCCTCATCTTCACGGATGTTCTTTGCAGCCGGACCCGTGTTGAAGCCACCGGAGAGCCCGTGCGTGCCACCTTCTTGAGCCACGCGACTGCGTTTCAAGGATGTCGCATATGAGGAGCCTTTGTCTGGGTTGTAATTGAGCTTCGTATCAATCGGAATATCGAGTTCGAGAAGGCCGGTAGAGGGTTTGAGGCGTAACGAGGTGGGTTTCTGTAGATTGCGAGCATTATACGGCGTGTCGGCAGAACGATAGGCGGGGTACTGCAGTAGAAACAGCTCCTGAGCGGTGGATTGGTAGGTGTCAGCTGACGGATTTGAGGACGAGGTATTGGGATTCGTCAGGTAGACTGGGTAAGAGGCTATGACGGGGTCATCGTCTTCGAGTGGAGCTTGATCTGATAGCACATGTCATTCGTGTTATCCATTATCCATCGTGCGGTAGGGGAGCAAGCTTACGTGGCATGACTGGAGGAGTCAGTCAATACTCGGGAAGGGATTGTCACATAGAGTCCTTTCATTACTTTCCTGGGTTGCTTGCATGTAAACTTTGGGGCGCCGACTACGTGGTGGAGAAGGTGGACGGAAGCCCTCCGGCCCTCGGTCCGGGATTGGCTCCCGCCATATCGAAGCCTGATTGATTGAGTAGCTAGAAGTAATCACGGAGGCTCGAAGTTAACGGTTAACACCAGTATGGAGTACTTCTACTCTGCTAACTAAACACCAAACAACTTCATCTCTTCCGAGAAGAGTCAGATCAGCTCGAAACACCCTCAAGCCTTGCAATCTAGTCTATCCTCGATCCCCCCTTGAAAGAGATGCAAGTGTTTTCTGAGCGAATTCTAAAAATTGCATGCTTACTCCGAGGATTTCACTTCATCCCAGATCTTGCATCGAAAAGGTGACCATACCTGCATATGATAGGACGCTACAGCTCGTTTACAGATGCGGCGTGGCAGACGTTGTATGACCGTTATGCAAGGAGAATTCTTGGAAAATGCGGGTCTATCTGTACCTATCCTTGACCACTTCGTCCTGCATCCCCCGATACGTCTCTGCTTCGTCCTGTAGGGCTGCTCTGGTCTACCCGAAGCAGCAACCATGCTGAATCCTCGCTCCACTTGGTTTGCTGCTGTGTCTGCCCTCTTCTCACACGTTGCCAACGCTCGATTCGTCATCGCAGTTTGTGCAACCGCCTGAAAAAATGCTTTCTCACGCGCGTGATTTACCGGAATCATTTCCTGCTTTCTGCCGGCGTCCTTCTTGCAGAAAATCCATCCTCCGCCTGGTCGTGTTTCGGTCAAATGCACCATCATTGGCCTAGCCATGTTGATTTCAGCACTTACTCTCGTCTTTGTGGCACCGCTTTGCATATTATGATAAAGATGAAAAGCAAAGATTGTTTCTTAACATTCCGAGATTGTGGGTTTGCCGGCTGTTGAGCGGATGTCTCGTCGTGCCTTTGCTTGTCTGATTCTCGCATACCTGCCTTGACTTCCCACTACAAACTCTCATTTGCAATGAACTTTCATTCCATTGCTTCCTATGGTAGACGGATTTCTGTATTTTTCATCACCTCTCGATGGCAATTAACGTTGAAGGGGGAGCACAACAGCAATCTGCGCAACCCCTTCATAGCTCACCTCTTTCCTCACATCCAATAGGGTCAGCGCATCCCGATATCGCCACACAGATTGCTCCAACCATTCAACCTGACACAGACTCGAGTGACGAGGCGTATGCGGAAAGCACAACGACTTCATATGTCACCTCGATAGCGTCAGACATCTCCAAGGGCGTCTTAGAGAACGACAGGATCTACCCCAACTATGGCAAACATAGCTATGGCATGCCCATGGACGAGGATGAGATGGATCGGATGGATCTGCAGCATCGGAAATACGAGCTTGTCATAGGTAACAAGCACTTCCTGGCACCTATCGGTCCTACGCCACAGAGAATACTAGATTTGGGTACGGGAACCGGAATTTGGGCTTTAGACGTGGCAGACATGTTTCCATCAGCGGAAGTGATAGGGGTTGACATTGCTCCTATTCAGCCAAAATGGGTCGCTTCGAACTGTCAATTCGAGATCGATGATGTGGAAGCAGATTGGATGTACAAAAAGGACAACTTTGACTTCATCCATTTTCGAGATCCCTTATACTCGATACGCGACTGGCCAAAATTAATGGCGCAGTGCTTCAGCCATCTCAAGCCGGGAGGGTGGTGCGAATTTGCCTGCATCTATCCAGTACCGATGTGCGATGACGGTTCCATGCCGGAGACTTCTGGCTTCAGAACGGTGTGTATCAAGTTCATGGAGGCGGGTAAAATATTTGGCACCCCTCTGGATACTCCAATTCATTTTGCGACTTACATGCGCGATGCTGGCTTCGTCGATATCTCGGAAAACATATTCAAAGTTCCCGCTTCCCCCTGGCCCAAAGATAAAAGGCTGAAGCAAATTGGCGCGTTGGAAATGACGAATGTGATGGAGGGCGCGAATGCCTTTGGGTTTCGAGTGTTCCATCAAGTCTTTGGGTGGTCAAAGGAACAGATTGAATTGGTCCTCATGGACATGAAGAGAGATGTGAGGGATCGTGCATATCATCAGTACTGTCAATTGTGAGCCTCACCACCATAAGGCCGCCGTTACAGGAGCTAACCAATCTTCAGCTTCGTGGTGTATGGAAGGCGGCCAGAGTGATTTGTTGAAAAAAGCATTTGATTGCGCGGGAGGATAAACCTGTTAGTCGGGCATTACCTGGTGGCAGACTGCTCAATTCTTGGATTCAGCACCCGTTCACGATTTGAGCCAACGCATGCCCTTCCACGAATTATGCATATCTCCCGTGTTCAAAATTGCCAACAAAGCGCCCGTCAAACTTTCCCCGCCCCTCTCCATACCCTCAGCAACATCAGTCTCAAGACTATGAAAGCGGTCAGCCACTTGCGATACGTGGAGAGGTGAAGACTCCACCGGTACTGACAACGCTAGATGTTGGGCCGCGGTGATTGCCAGCTACCGGTCCGCCGCCTAGAGAAGGGTTTGACGAAGAAAAGGCGGGAGTCTCCAAGATACGCTGCACCGAAGGGATGCCACTATCAGGCCAGCTAGCAGCCATCAAAGCTGTAAAGGATTCGTCTTAGCTACATCGCAGATTGTAATTGAGAATGTATATACCTCATATCCACACTTTGGCTGCATTCCCCAACCCATGCCAGCGGCGACAGTTAAAGCGAAAACAAAGACGGCGAAATCTCGGCGTCGTTCATACTTTGTAGGTCCCGGTCGAGGGATGCCATAGTAAACGTCGATGCCCGCTGGCCACCAGACACACAGGGTGACAGTGATGATCGAGTTCACCAGTACCTGCAACCGCAGGTGAGAGCATTTCACTTCGGCAGAAAAAGACCACAGCCATAGGCCAACGAAGAAGATCGGGACGTTGTAGAGGACGATTATAACGTTTCTTTCTGATAACCATAGTGGACACCACCTTCTTCCAGGTTTGGGCTCGGGTTCTTCGTCCAGGTTAGGCATTATTTTGAGGAGGATGGAGTATGAATTGCTCCTTTCAAAAAGGCTGGGATAATTGCGATACCAAGATAGAATGACAATGGAGTGCGACACTCGCAGAGAGCGCACCCCAGAAATCCCAAGACACGTGCATAGCGGCAGGAGCTCCGTTTGCTGTTCCAGGAAAGAACGAGGTTTATGCTGTTGTTCCAGGCCATTTCCCTCGACCAGCCAGGATGAGGAGTAGTCGCGATGCAATAGCAAGCAGATATATGACTAAGCTCTACAAGTGGTATAGATCATAGTGCGGCTAGCTTCAACGAACAGCTCGCTCACGTGACTGTTGCAAAAAAGCTCACGCTTAGTCCTCCCGAAGCTCCTATGCACAGATTCCTGGACTCGCCTCTCCTCCTATTCGCTGCCTACACCGTCGACACGCTTCTGCTCAATCGCATTTCTTGTTGAGGTAGAACTCCACCTTATTTCCAAGATATCATGTGAGACCCAATTGCCACCGATTCCCTTGATGCAAGCTCGTTTCAATCCCGTCTCCTGAACCGGCAAGTTGGGACATGCTTTCCAAAGCCGCCCGTCGGAGACATGCACTTAGACACTTGCAGCAAGCCTCGGAGCACATACGTTTGCCATGGCTCTGTCCTGCATTATTCAGGTCGCCAGGGCCTGTTGTTCAATCGCGCCCGATAACCCACCGTCCCTCAGCACCTCCATCATCAGCGAACCTCCTGCGATCACGGTCTCCTCGACGATCAGCTTCCGCGGCAGCATCGCCCGACCTCCTGCAAGCCGATTCTTACCATGAATATGACCCTCGACAGGGCCCGCGTTCTTCCCCCTCCCCTCCTTCGTTTCGACGACGTGTCCTCTCTCACACCTCACCTCACGACCCCAACCAGTTCCTGTTTCTGGACGATACCACTGCAGAACCTCCTGAACGATTGTCGAGCAATAAATTCAAAGAGATCCAAATTCGTGGCAATGCACAGGAGGTAAAGACTACTATGGACGCATGCCTGCAAGTCCACCGTTTCGACCGTGCTATCGCTTTATTGCGGCAGTTGCAGATTGTTGTTAATCCGAAATCTGCTTATCTCCGAGAAGCCTTCAACGAATGTTTACGCGCGATGATCATGGACATGATTGTCAATAACAACAAGAAAAATGTGGAGTTGATCAATCAATGGCTCGAGGTGGATATGCACAATGCTGGTGTTGAACCTGACGCAAGGACTTATGCTCTGAAGGTAAAAGTGGCGTTGGCTACAATGACTGGATCAAAGCGGGACCGTACAGTGAAGAGGTATTGGGAGCTTGCACGGCAGAGTGAAACGCAGAACGAGGTCGCTTCTTTACGAGATATCCTCTCGGAACAAGACCTGGGGAAGCTATCTGAGATTGTGCCTCAGACACAGATTGACAACGACCTTGAGGACTACCCTGTCTACGACGACCACCTACAGATCGTTGACGAGCCAGCCCTTGCTCAGCGACCTATCGAGGAGATCCTCGAGACAAGCCAAAGGGGGCTTGGCCTGACATCTTTGCGGAAGTCTTTGTCCCTTTTTTCAGACAGTCCACATTTCGGGAATCAAGTCGAGAAAGCTGGACAGAGTTATGCTCAGGCTCGACAATCACGTTTAGAAATAGATGCTGTCAAAGCGGCAGTTGAGCGGTGGCGCGTCGAACATGAGAAAATGGTGAAGATGGGAATCAACGGAAACCTGCAGGGGGGCAAGCTGGGAGCACTGCTGTGGCAATGGCATCAGAACGTGTCCAAGAAGCTTCGCGAAGAATTGGAGCTGATCGAAGCAGCAGAAGCAAAAGATCGGAAAAACGATCGTGAAAAACTTCGCTGTGAATATGGGCCATTCCTCCGACTTCTCGAGCCTGATCACCTAGCAGCCCTCGTCACCATCACCACTATCAGCGCAATGGACAAAAATGGCATGCAAGCCCCGTTAAGGTTGGCACGGATGGTCAGCAGTGTGGGGCGAATGGTCGAGGCCGAGGCTCGAGCAGAGCAAGCTCGCGTGTCCGCCCTCGACAGGAGAAGCGCCTGGAGGCGCAGTCTTGGGGACAGCAGCTCTGAAACGACCAAGGTGAGATTGATCCGCCGGTCAAAGTCACCTTCCAAGCAATCTGCAACGCAATTTCGGGCTAGCTCTCGTTCTTACCGGGGCCATTATCAATGGAGCGTGGCTATTCATGCACGCGTTGGTGCGGTTCTATGTGAGATTTTGTTCGATACTGCCAAAATAACCGTGTCGAAGGAGGATCCGGCAACCAAGAAGATGCTTTACGTTTCGCAGCCAGTGTTTTCTCGCAACGTATTGTATGAGCATGGTAGGAAAGTCGGCGTCGTCGTCATGCATTCAAGCCTTATCGAAAAGCTGATGAAAGAGCCGGCCGGCGATCTGATCGCCAAGCATCTTCCCATGATATGTGAACCAAAACCCTGGACTGGCTTCCAGAGCGGTGGCTTTTTAGAAACTCAGATGAGCTTTCTGCGAGTGAAAGGTGGCGAGCTTACCCAACGAGATTATGCTGAAGCTGCTGCTGAAAGGGGGGACCTTGACCAGGTTTTCGCCGGCATTGACGTTCTTGGAAAGACGGGCTGGAAAATCAATCGGGATGTCTTCAATGTGATGTTGGAAGCGTGGAACTCTGGAGAAGCAGTTGCAAATCTTCCTCCGATTAACAAGGTCTTTGCCATGCCCGAAAAGCCCGCCGACACCAATGACAAAGCCGCTCGTGCCAAATGGTACAATGCAATGAGGAAGATCGAAAACGAAAAAGGCGGCTTGCACTCCAATCGTTGCTTTCAGAACTTCCAAATGGAGATTGCCAAAGCTTATCTTAATGAAACCTTCTATCTACCGCATAATGTCGATTTCCGTGGACGCGCCTATCCAATACCGCCGTATCTTAACCAGATGGGAGCCGACAATTGCAGGGGTCTTCTATTGTTTGCAGATGGCAGGGAAGTTGGCGAGCAGGGTCTGAAATGGATCAAAATTCATCTGTCCAATGTCTTTGGTTATGATAAAGCAAGTTTGAAAGACCGTGAGAACTTCCCGAAGGAACATCTACCCGACGTCATTGACTCGGTCAATCACCCATTGGATGGCAGGAGATGGTGGCTCAGTGCCGAAGACCCTTGGCAATGTTTGGCTGCGTGTCTCGAGCTCAAGCAAGCGCTCGAGCTTCCAGACCCTACAAAATATGTTTCTCATCTGCCAGTACATCAAGATGGCTCTTGCAATGGCCTTCAGCATTATGCCGCACTCGGTGGTGACATTGCTGGCGCCAAACAAGTCAACTTGGAACCAGGGGACAAGCCATCAGACGTCTACACTGGTGTAGCAGAGCTTGTCAAGGCGGAGGTCAAACATGAAGTGGCTCAGGGAGACGAGCTTGCCAAAGTACTTGACGGACGGATAACACGGAAGATCGTCAAGCAAACAGTCATGACAAATGTCTATGGTGTCACCTTTCTTGGAGCAATACGTCAGGTCCGGCGACAAATTGACGATCTAATGCCAGAGCTGAAGGACGGTCCCAATCCTAGATCGGGTCTAGCTGCGGCTTACATTGCACGCAAGATTTTCAAGGCTCTTGGAGCAATGTTCTCTGGGGCTCACGATATTCAATACTGGCTTGGCGATTGTGCAACGAAGATCTCGACTTCACTTTCACCTGGACAGCTCCAGAAAGTCTTAGAGGCCGAGGACAACGGCAATTTGGATCGTTCTGGAGCAGGACTTCGTACAAATCATCCCAAGAAGGCGAAGCAATCAGAAACAATGGCAGAAATTGCGTCCTTCCGATCAAGTGTCATCTGGACTACGCCCTTGAGATTACCTGTTGTTCAGCCGTACCGAATCAGCAACGGACGACGAGTCAAGACCAATTTGCAAGACATCACATTGACGGAACCTACGATCGCCGATGCAGTCAACAAGCGGAAACAACTTCAGGCATTTCCACCAAACTTTATACATTCGCTAGATGCTACGCACATGCTTCTTTCAGCGCTAAAGTGCCACGAGGTTGGCCTGACATTCTCTGCAGTGCATGACTCGTTCTGGACACATGCAGCCGATATCAACACGCTAAACCGCTTACTGCGCGACGCTTTCATCCGCATGCATTCGGAAGACATCATTGGCCGTTTAGCTGCCGAATTTAAAGCAAGGTACAAGGGCCATATCTATCTCGCCTCTGTTGGCGCATCAAGCATTCTCGGAAAGGAGATCAAGGCTCTCCGAGCCAAACTTCATTCTGGTTGCCGCTCTACCGGCCAGGTTCGTGCACGGCAATACGCCGAACTTGTTCTCGAAGCCAGACGTCAAAATCTACTCAAGAGTGACGATCCCGCTGAGAGGGAAGAGGGCGAGAAAATGGTTACGCCTTGCTCTCTGTTTGAGGACTTGGACGGTCACAAGTATCTGAAGACTAAGGATTCTCTCGGCGAGACTGCTGCCATCGGAGCAATACCGCAGCAAACCGATCAGCAGACACTGGAGAAAGCACTGAAATCTGAAGATGTGGCTGGCGACGTGGATATGGAGCATGCCCTTGAGCCTCTTGTCGAAGGCTATGCTGGTCCCGATGAAATCATTGAGGTAGCTGGAGCCGATGTTGATGCCGATGACGTTGCAGGACACGTCCCGTCAATAAGCCAAGGACTATCTGAGAAGAAGACCACCAGGAAGACTAGAAGCGCAGTGCCTGATATCACCTGGCTTTGGCTGCCGCTGACTTTTAAGGCGGTGCCACAGAAGGTACGTTGGTGGTTTCCTTTTACCCCTTGAGAACTGCAAATCGTGCTGACTCTATGGACTAGGGCGAATTCGATGTTACCCGTCTTCGAGATAGTCAATACTTCTTCTCCTGAGCGACCTTCCTGTATCCCCCTTCTTGCGCTCTTCCATCTATTGACCCTCTTCATTGTACAATCTTCATTTTCGTGATCAGCTCTTTTTGCATAGCGTAGCATCTTGACTGAGATCTGTCCGGTGTCTTAGATGTGTGTATATATATCGCTGCGT
>JAABUK010008113.1_pt1 | contig 14845 bp, 23 predicted proteins | sample 5559141 | NCBI WGS metagenome assembly JAABUK01 (sample SAMN10711869, study PRJNA513367) | rock metagenome | isolation source: Antarctica rocks | place: Antarctica: Victoria Land, Pudding Butte nord | collected 2016-01-03
GGCGGGTGGAAGGGTGGGAAGGGACGGTGCGCTCGCATCGTCGCTCCTGCCGCCACCGCTTCGCTCCATCGCCGGCTGCGCCACCCCGACCCCGCTGGCACGCAGCCCGCAAGCGCGGGCCGCGCGCTGCGCAGGGCCGGGGCGCTCGCCGGCAATGGTGCCGGCAGGACCGCGACGCGGCGGGGGAGGGGTCATCCAGGAACGAGGGATGACGGAAACCCGAGCCAGAAGGTATGAGCACCATGGAACTGAAGACGGTCGATCCCCGGACGCTGAAGATCAACCCGGACAACCCCCGCCGAACCGGCGCCGGCGAACACCCGGACGCGCAGATGGTGGCCAACATCAAGGCCGTGGGCATCCTGCAGCCCCCGGTGGTGCGCGAGAAGGGCAAGCACCTGGAGATCGTCGCCGGGCACCGCCGGGTGGCGGCCGCCATCGCGGCCGGCTTCCCGGACGTGCTGGTGCTGGTGCGCGGGCCGGACGACGGTGGCGACAACGTGCGGGCACTGTCCGAAAACGTGGTCCGTGCGCCGCTCGACGTGGTTTCGCAATGGAAGGCGATTGAGGCCCTGGTGTCCGCCGACTGGTCCGAGGAGGCCATCGGCACGGCGCTGGCCTTGCCGATCCGCACCCTGCGCAAGCTCCGGCTGCTGGCGCAGATGCTGCCTGCGATGCTGACCCAGATGGAACTGGGCGACGTGCCAGGGGAGGCATACCTGCGGGTCATCGCCGCGGCGTCGCCGGACGAGCAGGCGGCGGCATGGAAGCGGTGCAAGCCCAAGAAGGGCCAGCACGCGGCATGGCACGAGGTGGCACGGGTCCTGGCGAAGCGCACGCTGCCCGCCAAGGTCGCCCGGTTCGATGACGAGCTGGCCCGGATCTACGGCGTAACCTGGACCGACGACCTGTTCGTGCCGGCCGGCGAGGACGGGCGCACCACAGAGCAGGTGGAGCAGTTCATGGCGGCGCAGGGGGAGTGGCTGGCCAACAACCTGCCGGATGGCGGGCACCTGGCCGAGCTGGACCAGTATGGCAGCCCCAGGCTGCCGCGGGAGGCCATGCGGTCCTACGGCCAGCCACGCAAGGGCGAGAGCATCGCCTGCTACGTCGATCCGCGCACCGGCGAGGTGGAGCAGGTGGGCTACAGGCTGCCGGAGCCGCGCCGGGGCGCTGGCGCCGGCACGGACACGGGCGAGAAGCCGGCGCCGCAGCCGCGGGCGGACATCACCAGCAAGGGCGTGGACATGATCGGCGCGCTGCGGACCGACGCGCTGCACCAGGCGCTGCGCGAGTCGGCGATCCCCGACGACGTACTGATCGGGTTGCTGGTGTTGGGGCTGGGCGCGCAGAACGTGCAGGTCCACTCCGGCGCGGCGGCCAAGGGCTATGGCTGGCGCGAGGGCATCGCCGGGCGCCTGACCGAGGGCGGCGTGCTGACGCAGGACCTGGACGTGCTGCGGGGGGCGGCGCGCGAGATGCTGGTCGAGGTGCTGTCCTGCCGCGTGGGCATGAGCCAGAGCGGCATGGGCGCCCGCTACGCCGGCGCCGCCATCGGCGCCGACGCGCTGCTGCCGGACATGGCGACGACGGACTTCCTCAAGTGCCTGTCAAAGCAGGCCATGGAGCGCACGGCGTCGGCCAACGGGGTCGCGCCGCGCAACACCGGCAAGGAGACGCGCGCCGCGATGATCGCGCACTGCGCTGGCAGGACCTTCGTCCACCCGGCCGCCCTGTTCCCGCCCACGGCGCAGGAGCTGCAAGCCCGCCGCCACCGCGGCAGCCTGATCGTCGCCGAGCAGCCGGACGGCGGCAGCGCGGGGGACGGCGACCTGGCCCCGGACGGCGAGGACCTGGACGGCGCGGATGCCGAGGGGTCCGGCGCCGGGGACGACGTGCCGGACGACGGCGCGATGCCGCCGCCCGTCACCCCGGCGGCCGGGCAGCAGCCCGCCGCCTGATCGCCTGCCACCCGGTCCCAGGCCGGGCGGCACGTCCACACCAGCCCACCGTCCGGCCGCACGCGCGCACATCGGGTGCGCGCGTGCGGCCGTACGTCCATCCAAGAGGACCAGACCATGGCCGTCACCGTTACACTGTCCACCGTGCCCGCAACCGCAGCCAGGGAGAAGCATGGCACCACCATGTCGCTCGACCTGTTCGGGCCGTCGCTGGGTGCCGAAACTTTGCCGGCAGTCTCGAACGTCGCTGAGATCAGGGCTGCCGTAGCCCGGTTCGGCAACAAGGTCCGGGCCGCGCATCCTGAAGCGTCGTTCTACGTGTCGGTCAGCTTGGCCAGAGGCAGCCGCAAGCCAAACGGCTACGACGCGGCGCGCCGCGGCAACGGGCTGGGCCAGGAGGAGTTCGTCCGCGTCACCGACCGGCGCACGGAGCCGCAGGTTCAGGCGGGGGTAGTCAGTGCCCTGCCAGGGCAGGCCGGGGCATGATCCGGCAGTACTACGCCCAGCGGGCGCGTGGCGGGGACAACCCGCTGCGCGTCGGCACGGTCGCCGCGGGCAGCATCTTCTACCTGCAAGATGAAGGGTTCTTCCGTGACCGCTATGGCGGCACGGCGGTCGGCCGCACACCTTGGCAGGTGCTGGGCTTCCTGAACGGCACGATGGGCGCTGCGCGCCGCAACCGCGACACCGGGCACTGGGAGGACGCTTATCGCTCCGGCCGGTCGGACATGGCGCTCGTGCGGTCGCTGCGCGACTCCCGCATCGTGCGCCAGGTCGCCGTCCGCACCCTGGTCCTCTACGACGACCTCGGCCTGGCCAGACAGCCCACCCGCTACCCGACCCTGCCCGACGTGCGGCGGTTCCGCCCGGCGCGCTTCGCGCCTGCCGGCGCTGTTGCGTCGCCAGCACCGCGGCAACGACGGGTCGCCTGACAGCCGGCCTGCTCACGTCTCCTTCGGGCACCCGGGGGAGGCGTGATGCTTCCGCTTCCCATCCACCCCGTCCGCCGGCAGCCGCCGAGCGGGCCTTTCCCGGTTCAGGAGTTCGCCGTGCAAGGCCAGCCTCACCTCCAGCGGGCCGCCGACGCCAGTTGCCTCGCCAGCGCCCGCAGTTGGCGCAAGGAGGCCGAGCACCTCCGCGACAACGCCGAAGCGGCCTACCTCACCGCAGGCCAGCGCGCGGCGCTGCTGCGAGAGGCCGAGGCCGCCGAGCGCCAGGCCGACTGGTGGCTCGACGCCATCGCGGCGCACTGACGTAGCGGTGGTGCAGCAACCCGAACGTCAGCTTTCGACCCATAGCGGAAGTTCCAATACTCTTTAGCGGGACGCCGTAAGCGGTCGTCCCATTCGACTTGCACGGGCCATTGTTAATCTGCGCCGCACAGCAATCCTGTCGCCAGCTGCCGAAATGCGGTAACGGCTTTCTTGCGCACGCTCGGTGGATCGTCGGCCGCGGCAACCCAGAGCGCGGCGCCTAGCGCCGCGCCGTTCAGCAGGCGGCCTGCTGCTTCGACGTCGACCGGATGCACGACACCCAATTCGATAAGCGAACGAATCGTCCGCATGGTGACTTCAAGACAGGCATTTTCACCAGGCCACTTGGACGGATCACCGAGAACCGCAGGCCCATCGAGTAGCATGATGCGCTGAATCTCAGGCTCGACGGCCATCTCGATGTAAGCCGTCCCCTCGTCGAGTAGGCCCTGCCACGGCGTAGGCGCTCGTTCGCGAACCGCGCGAAGCCGCTCCGCCATCTCGCTGTCGATCTGCTCGATGACGGCCCAGAGCAGCCCCTTCTTGTCGCCGAAATTATGGTAGAGCGCGCCGCGTGTAAGCCCGACCGAGGACGTTAGCTCATCCATCGAGGCGGTTGCATAGCCTTGGGTCGCAAATGCCTGACGCGCAGCGCGGACGAGCTTGCCCCGGGTCTCCGCCATGGCCTCCGCGCGCTTTCCCGTTGTCATAGCTTGTCCTCCGCTAATCCGCCGCCCGGTGTTGACATACGTATCGTATGTGAAGTAGTGGCTGACATACGGAACGTATATGAAAACGGCTCCACTGACAAAGCCAACGGCGATCCCCGCGTCGTCGCCTCTCCTCCGTTCAAGAAAAGGCAAACGATATGGCCAAGCGCGATGCTATCTTCCCCACCAACCGCCATGCTTTGTACGAAGCCCATCGCTATTCGGCCGCTATTCGCTCCGGTGACCTCCTCTTCGTCTCGGGTCAGGTCGGTAGTCGCGAGGACGGCTCGCCCGAGCCGGTGTTCGAGGATCAGGTGAGGCGGGCGTTCGCGAACCTGCGCGCCGTGCTGGCCGCTGCCGATTGTACTTTGGACGATGTGGTGGACGTGACCACTTTTCACACCGACCCGGAGGCACAGGTCGAAACGGTGATGGCAATTCGCGCCGCCGAGATCGGAGAGCCACCCTATCCGAATTGGACCGCGGTAGGCGTGAACTGGCTCGCTGGCTTCGATTTTGAAATCAAAGTTATCGCCCGGATCCCTGCCGCAGAGTGAGGCGGCCGGGCCTTGGAAAACCGTTGAAGTCCGCTTCTGCTGGCATCCATCGCGGAAGCGGACCGACGCCTAACCACCAGAACCCGACATTCAAACTGAGACAGTGCCGACGTGGCCGTGGTCTATGCAATCAGCACTTTGAGGGAAAGGGCCGCCTGCTCACGCAGGCGGTCCTTCCTGTTCAGGCAGTGCGCGCTGCCCTGCGCGCCTGGTCGGCCCGTCCCGCTTCGGCCAGCCAGTCCGAGGTATCTGCCGCACTGTACGGCATCCAGGTTTCGCCGCGCCGTGCCATCCCGACCGCCCGGCTGACCCCGTGCGCCTCCTGGCACCGCTGGTGCGCCAGGACCAGCAGCTCCGCCGACCGGCACAAAAGCCCGTCCGCGTCCCGCTCCAGCAGGCCGAGCCACTGGCCCCCACCGGCCTGGGCCAGCGCCAGGCGCTCGCCCGCCGCAACCGCGCGCTTGCCCACTTGGTCGGCACGGCGGCACGCCTCGACAGCCGTCGCCACCATGGGCCGCAGCAGATCATCCAGCGCCGGGCCGCGCTCGGACGGCGCCAGCGGCAGCACCTGCTCGGCGATGTAGTCCGCCGTCTCGGCGTCCACTTGGTTCGCATGCTCCGGGTCGGGCAGCTCCAGGAAGAAGCCCTCGCACACCTGCAGCACCTCCCGCACGTCAGGCTCAATCCCGTGGATCACATCCATCGACGGCGCGACACGCTCCTCGACCGGGAAGCGCAATACGTTCGTCAGGCCAGGCATCAGTTCGATGTTCACAACCCTTGCTCCTCATCCATGGCCGAATTCTAGCGCCAACGGTTCGAGCCTTACAAGCTAGTATATTGTTTTAATTATGTTTATTTGGTCATCAAGGCAATCGCTCGCCGCGGCAGCCGGAAGCACGGCACTGACGCCACCCGATCCTGCACCGTCCGCAGGACCGGCATCCTTTGATGTGCCCTTCCAATCGCCGGCCTCCCCGTTCGCGTCCGCACGCGCGATACGGGTGAGGCGGCGCTTGCGCGCCGGCTTCCCCCGTAGGAGCCTCGACGAAGAATGTCCCGCCCCGTTCCGCTGCTGAAGCACGTCGCCATGGCCCGCGTCCGGCCCGGTGCCGGCCCTGCGTTCCAGCACGGGCTTCGCCAACTCAGCCTGTTCGCCGACGAGGCAGGGGCCGTCGCCGCGTCGGACGCCTCGGCCGCGCCGTGCCTCGACCCCTTGGCCGAACAGCAGCGGGCGGAGGACGCCTGGCACGCACGCCAGGACCTGCTGCGCGCCGCTCAGCTGGGCCTCGCAGCCCAGCGGCTGTGGGGCTTCCCCAACATGGTCCGCAACCCCGACGGGCCGTGGGGGGACCTGCGCGGCCGGGCCTACGACATCACCGCCTCCCGACAGTGCTGGCCCGCCTACTACCTCGTGCGCGCCGGCATCGACGGCGCCCAGCGCATCACCGTCCACATCCGGTCGGGCTGCGACGGCATCCCCGCCGTGCCGCGCGCCGCGGCGGTCCTGGCCGGGCTGGCGCCGGTCAGCGTCGTCGCCTGCACCGCCCTGCACCCACGGCACGAGGCGTCCTGACGCTCCTGCCTCCCGGATGCCCCGCGCCCGTAGGGCAAGCCACCCTGTCCGGATTACCCCTGGGCTTCCCCCATCATGTGCTCAACCGCTTCCTCCGGCGTGCCGATGAACGTCCCGCCCTCGTCATCCTGGACCGCCACATACCCGCCGCCCAGCAGCTGCGACCGCATGTGCGCCAGGGCCAGCTCCGCCAGCTCCTCCGTGCCGGCCTCCTGGAGGTCGAACGCCGCCCGAAGCTGGCGCGCGACCTGCGCCAGGTCCAAACGCCTCCATCCCATCGCAGCCCTCCTTCGGCTACTCGCCCCATACCCTATACTTGCATACCTGCGTGCATGACGCGCGCGGCACCAGCGCGGCGTTCACCTCGCTCGGCAGGATGCCGGCGCCGCCAGGGCGCGTCTGCACCCCCAGGGGCCGCCGTCCTTTTCAAACGGCCAAGCGGGGCTGCGGCCCTCCCCTATTCAAACCTCACCATCTCCTGTGTGTGAGTCGCCTGTGACACGTCGTCGCACCAGCAACTGAAGCCGTACGCCTCGATACCAACGCACAGCAGCATGGCGGCAGCCCTGATGGCGAAACCTCCAAACGCACATGTTCCTGTTCGATATGCCTTCACAAGAAACCTGGTCGTGCCCGCCAAGGTGGCGAAACCAGCCGCGGCCGCAGCCATCCCAATTACCGGGGCGTCCCCGTGCAGGCTGCCGTGCTGGATCTCGAACAACGCACCAGCCACGCCGCATCCAGCGATGAACGCAGGCTCAGCCAGGTGACGCCCGATCTTGCGGGCAACGCCTTTGCCGGCCTGACCGACCGTGGGCGGAATACTAGGCGACGGCGCGGGCGCGACCTTCGTGCCCGGTTCAAACGTCTGCTTCGTAGTCGCCATTCCTGGTTCCTCCCCTGCCATGTCATCGGCGGCAGGATCGCCAGCACGGATGCGAACGGGAACAGGGCGGCAGGCTTCGTCAGGACGTGGGCGCTCCAACCCCGGCGTCTGGGCGTCTCCCCCGCGAAGCCGCGGGGGCCGGTGTCCGATCGCGCCAAGCGGCGCGACCAAGCCGCCAAGCGGCGTCTTGGCCCTGCGGGTCTGGCCACGCTGACGCAAGCAAGGAAGCAAGCCAGCCAGCCCGGGTGTCTGTTCCCCGGTATCGCCCCGTCGTGATGCGGCCCACCGGGCTGGCAGGGCCAGGTCAAAGGGTGGGTCCTCGCCATGCTCCCCGCCAAGCGGCGGCTGCGCGTGGCTCCGGTCCCGCGCAAGCGCGCGCCTGTGACCTGGCCCTGCCAGCCCGGTCAAGAGGGCCTCACGACGGGGCGATACCGGGGAACAGACACCTCACCAGGACAGGGGCTGTTAGAATACTGCGAAGCCGCAGTATTCATAAAGCAAGCAAGAAAGAACTCGGGGGCTTCTCCAAAGATCAGACCGGGGTAGGGGCGCTGTCAACAGTAAAATGCGGCACGTAGACAGAATATAATCAGCATTATTAGCAGGTTGGGCCTGCTTTTGCTGTTGCATAATTTGGGCTGATATGGGATAACTAAGTCGCGGTTGATGAGGACCGCAGCGGGTTGCCCCCGCGGTGCCGCAAGCACCAACGGGGACTGACCATAGAACAGGATGCAGACACATCATGTCCCAGACCGATACCAACATGGCCACCGCGATCACCAATGCCAAGGCCGGCACCGCTGGCAAGAAGGCCAAGGCCGCACCGGCAAAGGCCCCCGTGCGCCAGGTCGCAACGCAGGGCCAGCGCAAAGTCATCGGCTTCCGCACCGCCGCCCGCGAGTGCCCCGACGCCACCCAGGTCTCCAACATCGTCCGCGCGTTCGGCCTGGCCGACGTGGACTATGACGCCATCCGCGAGACCACCGAGGAAATGGTCGCGCGCTGCGCCGTCGCCCTGCAAGCCAACCTGTCCGAGAAGGCCATCGAGATGCACCTTGGCCGCATCGTGGACGCGCACGTTCGGTCCGCCCACGGGGCCGGGCTGTTCTACGGCACCAAGGCGAAGCTGGCCCGCGACCTGAACAGCAAGGTCGCCAACGAGCACCGCGACGAGGACCGCATGGGCGTGGACGGCACCCCCAACGACGCCGAGCGCGCCCGCGAGTTCGCCGCAATCATGGGCGTGCAGGCGTTCGCCTTGCTGGCCGCAGCAGAGGGAGCCGTGGACGCCTATGCCCAGGTCACGGGCAGCGACTGGAAGCCATACCAGGGCACCAGCCGCCCCGCGATGGCCGTGGACAAGCAGGCCGCAGCCGCGCAGATCGCAGCCCTCGGGTTCTAGGACAGACGGCGGGGGCCGCACAGGTCCCCGCCACTTCCGCAGGTCGTTGAACCAGAAAGGCCGATGCCATGCCCGACACGGACATGCACCACGCGCTTGCCCACTTCCGCTATCTCATCGTCAGCTACGGGGAGGACAACCCGGACGCTACGCCCCGCCGGTCCGGCCGCGAGTGGCAGCGGATACTCGAACAGGCCGCCGGGGACGCCATCGGCGCGGGCGCAACCAGTGAGGACCTGCAAGAGATCTAAGACGCATACCCCTGACCGCACGCAACACGCCAGCAGGCGGGGGCCAACGGTCCCGCCACCCCTTCCCAGACCTGCAACCGGAACACACCGCCATGTCCGACAAGGCAAAGGCACTCGCCACTCTGGCACGTCTCACCATCAGCTACGCGGAGGAAAACCCCTTTGCCATGCACCCCGCAACAGAAAGCGAATGGGAGCATATCCTCGAACAGGCCAAGGAGGATGCCCAGGAAGCCGGAGCCATCGAGGCAGAGATAGACCAGGCCGGGGACTGGATGACAGACAGGGCCAGCCAGTCTCTGTGTCCTGTCAACCAGGACCGGAGGCTGAAATGATCGCACCGGCGACACCGGACGACGAAGCACGCCGCAAACTCATCAGGAATGAACAGCTTAAAATCTCCGCAAGTGCATCGAACACCCTGGCCATCGCGTTCGTTGTCACGGGAGGCGTCGCACCAGCCGTCGCCTACGCCTACGACATCAGCGCGCCACATGGACCATTTTGGAGTGCATTCCTGCTGCTCTGGGCTATACTGGGAACAGCACTCCACCTCATCGCACGATACATTCTCAGAGGATTGACGCCATGAGCACCCTCGGAATCATCGCCTTCGCCGGACCCATCGCAATCACCTTGGGCATGTTCTTCTACGCTCGCTGGCTCGTCCGGCACTGACCAGTCCCGGCCCGGATGGCACCCGCCGCCGGGCCGGAACGATCCCGCAGTCTGCCCCTAGGAGCGCCAGCCCGCCAGCATCGGCCGGCAGCAGCGACCAGGCCATGCGCGCCGTCTGAAGCCGATGCCGCACACCAGCAGCCGCAGCACGGGCGGCACCGTCAGCAGCAGTCCATCCTGGACCGGGATCACGCCGCCAGCGACAGCGAAAGCTGCCGCGTTTGGGGCTGACCGGGACGCGCGTACACGCCACGCTCGACCTGCACCACGAGGCCGCGCCGCTTCATCGCCGCAAGGTGGCCCGTCGTGATCGAGCCTGGCCGCCCGATGTAGGCCGCCACCTCCACAGCCCGGCGCGGCTGGCTCAGGCAGGCGAGGATCGCGTCCCGCACCGGCTGCGGCCGGGCCGGCACCAGCGGCAGCGCCGCGTCCGGCATCCCGTACAACCCGTAGCCGACCCGAACCGCCACGCCCTTGCGCACCAGGTATTGCAGGCAGCTCCGTGCCGTCCCCGACGTGATGCCCAGCAGCCGGCCGACCTCCGCTGGCCGGCGAGGCTGCGTCAGGCTGGCCCGCACCGCGTTGCGCACCACCAGGAACTCGCTGGCCGACGGCGGCGAGTAGTAGCCGGCCGGCGCCACCACCCCAGGCTCCGGCTGCGATAACCGTCCCTGCTCGATCAACGGCGCCAGCGCCGCAATCAACGCCGCTGGCGGCTCGCCGACCTGCGCCGCCACGTCCCGCACCCGCATCGGCCGGTCCACCACTGCCACCACTGCCCGCACGAGCGCCGGGGTCGTTCGACGCACCGCCTCGCTCCGGAAGCCAGCCGGCGCGAACAACCCGTATCCCGGGTAGGTCAGCCGCCCCGCATGGACCAGCGACACCAGGCGGCGGCGCATCGAGGCTGCCGGCCGCCCGGCCTGCGCCGCGATCACGCCCAGCCGCATCGGCTGCCCGATGGACGCGACCAGCGCGTCCAGCTCGGCCATGTTCTCCCCAATCCGCACTCTGCTCATCGGCCCGCACGCCCCTGCTGCTGGCGATCTCTCGCCCGATGCAGCCAGGGTCGGATGGCGGGATGCGAACGGCATCCGAGTCTGTTAGGAAAAGTTTGAGGCCACGAACCCGGTGCCGTTCGCGTCCAGCCCGCCGATGCTCAGGGCATGGAGGACGTCATGCAGCTCGACTTGGTGGGGTGGATTGCCGATCAGGGCGACACCCCTGATACCGAAGCCCGCGTCGGAGGTGCGTCACCCGCCGGGACGGCAGGCGTGTGTGTTCATATTGAACACACCCCGCTCCCAGCGTTCACGGCGGGGGATACCTCGTGTGTTCAATATGAACACGTTGCCGACGCTCGGCCGGTGCGTCCCATGTCGGCACGTCGGATGCTGGTCTGCCTCGCCGTGCTGGGCTGGTCGGAACGCGAGCTGGCACGCCGGACCGGCCGCCATCAGACCACGATCAAGCGGTGGACAGGTGGCAGCGGTGCCGTCGATGACGGCGCCGCTGCTTGGCTGGAACGGCTCGTGGCGTTTCACCTCGCGCACCCCGCACCAGGCAGGAAGGCGTGAGACACGCTCTCGGCTAGGGCAGCAGCCCCAGGCTTACAGCCCGGCCTGCACAGTTTGGTTCGCGCCAGAGCCTAGCTTGTTGCCGAACTTCGAGTAGAACTGCCCCACCGTCCAGCCCGTCATGTTGTTGTTCGAGAGAGCCTTATCCGAGACGAAGCTGCTCAATGGTTTGGCTGGGTCGGCAGTGGCCATGTTGCCCCCTGGAGTTGGGCCGAACACCCACGCTCCATAGGTCTGCAACACAGTGGCCGGCTGACCCGTTTGCTCCGATACCGCATTGGAATAATCCTTGGCGATATAGCTGGCTACCTGTGCCTGCGCGGCCGGGTTGGTGATGTCGCTTGCCGTGTAGGGCAGATTGTACTTGGCTACCGTGCCGTTCCAGGTGCCGGTGGTGATCTGCCATGGTCCCGTGGCCGAGGACGAACCGTTCGCAGTGCCCACGTTTCGGAAACCGGACTCCAACTGGCCGAGGCCAGCCATCGCTTCGGGGGCCAACCCAAGCTGGGTCGCGGACTGCGAGGCCAACGCGCCATAGGGAGTAGCCATCATCGCATCCATCGCCGCCGTGCCGCCCCCGGAGTAGCCGGTCCAGTCCGTGGATGACGCGGACGTGTCCGTGGACCCGTCCGTGCCGGTCGGGCCGCCCCCGTCACCCATGAAGGAGCCGCCACCGGCCGGCGTCACGAAGTTCGGCGCACCGACCTCCGGGATGCTCGGGATCACCTGGGCCGGCACGCCGTTCATCGTGACCGGCGCAGGATCGGCCCAGGCAGTGCTTCCCTGCATAAGGCTTGCCGCAAGCAGCATCCCCTGTCTCAACCTCGAAGAGGCGCGCATCACTCGATGCCGAAGACAGGGCCGCCGTTGGCGCGGACCCCTTCAACCTGGCAGGTGAGGCCCGGCCTCACATCCGACACGAAGTCACGGACCTGGTCCGCCGGTATCCAGCCGATCTTCCCGTTCGGGAATAGGATTCGGGCAAAGCCGTTCTGCGACCGCCCCCCAACTGCGACCTGGCTTTGGGTTTTCCCAAGCGTCGGTGCGCCAAGTCTGGGTTCGCTGTAAACCGGCTGCCACGGTTTGGTGCTCTTGCAGATCCAAGGCTCTGCTGGCTGGAAAATCTGCAACTTGGGCACTGAGGACAGTGGGGGTGGCGGGCCATGGTCAACGCGCCCGCGTTCCTGCATCCGCTGTTGCGACATGCGGTCCAGCTCCTGTGGCGTGAAGCCAGGTTGCTGCTGCCCCTGCCGCTGCTGCGCCTGGGCGTGCGGCAAGCCGCCCGCCAGCAGGCAGGCAGACATCGCCGCAAGTATGATCCTACGCATCATGGTTCCTTTCTGATCCACATCCTCACCTTCTCCCGCCCGGACGCGAACGGAAACCACACCCCTCACCATGCGGCCTGGACCGCCTTTACCTGGCAGAACAGCGTCCCGTCCGCGCTGCGCACGGCTGATTGCAGGCAGCGCTGCACGCTGCCCGTCTCGAACCGCCACTGGTAGCCGTGCAGGCTGTAGCCGCCCAGGAACAGGCCCAGCGCGATGCTGGCGACCAGCGCGGCCGACCCCCAACGGTGCGTGCGGTCGTAGCGACGTTGCCGCAGCACCAGGGCGCCGCTCAGCTTGGCCGACACCTGCTCCGTAAGCTGGTCCACCGTGTGGTGGACCAGCTTCTCCCGGTCGCTCTCCGATTGCCGGACCATGATCTCGGACCGCTTGTTCTGCTCCTGCGCCACCTGGAGCGTCGTCTTCAGCGCCGTCACCTGGCTGTCCACCACGACCTTGGTATCGCGGATCACCGTGCCATTTTGCTTCTCCTGCTCCTCCAACATGCCCGCCAAGGCGTTCAAGGCCGCCTCCTGCGAGACGCACCACAGCCACAACGGGTCGTGGGGCGTGATGCCCTCCTTACGCGCGGCATCGCGCATGGTGAGGGAGGCGGCGCGGATCGCCTCCGCAGCCGCGTTCATGGCAGCCACTCCGCCACCCCATCCTCCACGAACGCCTCTTCCATCCGCCGCAGCCAGGTCTTCACCATGAACTGCCGCATCGGCGGCATCGGCTGGCCATTCCTGTCCGGCTTGTTGGATGCGGCGTCGTAGAAGCTCAGCCCCGTCGCTCGCATCGAGGTCAGGCACGACAAGCGCGGGATGTGAACGATCTTGACGCCCTGCCTGGTCATGTCGGCCATCTCGGGCCGCCGCAGGATCGGGCCAAACGCTTCCAAGGCTGTCTGCCCAGCACGCATCAGGCTCTCGTTAAAGAACAGGATGGAACGCGGCCCCCGGAAGTGGCCAGCCTCGTGCAGCGCCACGATGTGGTCGAAGTCATCCTTCTCCGGACCGCAGAAGTAGAGCGGCAGGCAGGTGACACCCGCCTCTTCGCAAAACCCCATCAGCGGCAAGTCGTGCTCAAGGTCGGCAAGGGCACTGTTGCCCCCTCCCAGATCAAGCACGGCCGAGGTCCTGGTCTGCATCATCTGATGCACCAGGTCTTCGATCCATTCGCCTACGTGCGCCGGTTGGGCGGATTTCGGACGGGTCGCTTCGCCAGGTGCGCCAGGAGGATACAACCCGGCCAGCGTCGGGTTGAGAAGGTCGCCGTCAGCGACCGTGACCGGCCGACCGGCTATCCTGGCACGCTGTACCAGGAGGTCGCAGATCGTGCTGCCGCCCAGGCGGCCACGCCCAAGGCGTGTCGCCAGGATAGGCGCGCGGGTTTGGGTGATCTTCGGTTCGGACTTGGGCTTTTCGTTCTCGGACTTCGGTGGGATCGCGTTCATGTTTACCTCTTGTAGAGTGGGTCGCCGTTGGCCTTGAGGCCGCTGCGCAGGTTCAGCTTCTCCCACGCAGCTTCGATTGAGCCAGGAGCAGGTCGGCTACTGTCCTGGGATGGCCTCGCAGGCGCAGGCGGCTCCGGCTGCCTTGGCAGCACGGGGGGCAGGGCGGCCGATTGGCCGTCCTGATGCACGCCTCCTGACGGAGGCGGCGCATTCGGTTGAGCTAAAGCCGGTGGAACCCAGTCGGCCGGGGGCCTTTGGGGTCTCGGGGCAAGCCTCGGGAGCATACCCGTCGCGCGAAGGGTCCGGTGCTTCTGGACCTCCCTGCGGACCCTGAACCAGGTCAGGCGTGAGGTTTCCGCCGTCGGCGGCTTGCCGTCTGCATCCGTCAGCCCGAGTTCGGCGAAGCGGATACGCAGAGGTTCCCACCTGATGCAGCGCCCGGCCGCTGCCTGGGCGATCTCATCGTGGTGTTCGACAAGCCAGTAGAACAGCGAGGACCTTTGTGGGCCTTCCACAATGTCTTTGAGAACGGCATCCAGGCCGGTTCGGCACTTGCTCATGCCCGGATGGTCGTGGACGCGGATGCGAACGGGAACAGGGGCCTTGCGGCGGCGTGGCGAAGTCGTGCTAGCGCCGTGTCACACTCGCCTCAGAGTCGTGTCGGACCCGTTGCACAGTCGTTTGGCTGTCGCGGCGGACTCGTGGCACACCCGCTGCGTACTCGTGGCGGGGTCGTGTCAGCAAAAAGGCAAGTCAGTCAGCATACACCATTGCATTCCTCCGGAATGCCGGCGGACGCCGCCGGCGCCGTGCGCCGTTCGCGTCCGCATCGCCCATGCTCCCGGAAAGCATGGGAGCACGCGCAATGGACATCGAGGCAGACGACACGCTGGTGCAGATCAGCAAGGGCGTCCGGGGAGCGAACGGCGGCATCGCCCTGATCGCTGGCGTCCAGCGACAGCACGGCGAGAGCCTGGAAACCATCGTCAGGCTGGTCACGCCGGAAAAGAAGGACGCGCCGGACGGCCCCTCCTTGAAGGAGCTGATCGGCGCGCTGCTGGTCCGCCTGGACAGCCAGTCCGCCTACCTGAAGGACATCACGGTGGGGCTGGCAAAGATCACACGCGACATGCCGCTCGATGTGGTCCAGGCCATCGCCGACAACTTCGGCCTCGATCCCACGCGGGACGCCAAGCCGTGATGACCT
>JAABUK010008114.1_pt1 | contig 14845 bp, 10 predicted proteins | sample 5559141 | NCBI WGS metagenome assembly JAABUK01 (sample SAMN10711869, study PRJNA513367) | rock metagenome | isolation source: Antarctica rocks | place: Antarctica: Victoria Land, Pudding Butte nord | collected 2016-01-03
AAAATAAAGACTCTGTTTCTATTTTTCAGATAAAGAATATTTTCTTTTTAGTTATTTATATTAATAAGACAATTACTCTCAAGTAACTTGTAATAAATCTTTAATAGAAGTTAATAAATTTAAGAAATAATTATAATTTCTTTACTAATATAGATTGCGATCACTCAAGTATAACTATAATCTTGAATTTGTTTATCTGAATCCTTATAACTATTAGAATAAACTTAAGAAACTTAATATTTTGCTTATAAAACTTATATTTTTCAATCTTTACTAGTAGATTTTTCATCTGAAAAACGCGAAGTATCTTTCAAATATATTTAATATATTATTCTTTAATTTCAGAGTATATAAAAATATCGTCAAGATAAATAACACAGAACTAATCTAGATATTTTCTAAGAATATTATTCATCAGAAATTAAAAGAAGATTAAAACATTTGTTAATCTAAAAAATATAATCAGATATTTATAATAATTATAATAAGTTCAAAATACTATTTTTCATTTCTCTTCTTTTTTTATTCTTATTAGATTGTACATTTTTTATAGATTAAGTATTATAAATCACTTAGCTTCACGAATATAATTATATAGCTCAGAGATAAGAGATAATATATAACAAACTTTTATTATTATATTATTTAGTTATTAATAGTTAATATATAGACACATTTCTTTATTTAGTTTTAAAACAAATAGAACTGAATATTCTGCAGATAAAATTGAGAATTGAATAAATCTTTTCTTCTAATTCTTATTAAGATATTCTCGTAAAATTTTAAATTTCTTCTTAGAAAGAGAATAAATAGATTTATATATAGATTTCTTGTCAAATTCCAACAGAATTTCGTGATCTTAGAATTGATATTTAGATAATACAAATGCGTTTTTATTCTTTATAAACAAATGTTTAAATTTATTATACTTAGATGAATATTTAGAGGATTTCTCTATTATTTCTGTTAAGCATCTATTATTAGATTTTATTTATATTATCTTTATAAATAATACTGTAATCGCGATTATCTTATAAATATAGTTAAGAAAGCTAATAATTCACTATTTTCAGTTAATTATCAAATTATAAGCTTTTAGTCACAAAATGTTTAAAATAATGTCATATTTAATTTTCACAATATTTAATATCACTTTTTCAGTGTGTTATTATATAAACAGATTGAGCGAATAAGTCTCTATCTTAACTTATTCTTGATTTTGCTCTATAAAGCTTTTATCTATTAATGCTAATTAATAGAATTTGTTTTTTTTTTTAGTAAACAGATGAGAGTGAGTTATATATATTAAAGAGACGTAATTTTTAGTAGCTTCAGAATCTATTATAATCTTGATTTTTTGCTATTTAATATATCTCTGCAAGATTATGTGTTATATATAGCTAGCATCAGTAGCAACTAGTTTTTAAGATTTAAGAGAAGATTCTTTATCAGATCTTTAATACAAAAAGTCTTCTTATTTTTTAATTCTTTAAGTTAATAGTTTCTAAAATAAGTATATTCTTCTTCTACAAAATAACATTCTAATTTATCGCACGAAAAATGTGTATATGACTTATAAGAAGTGTGATACTCTTTGTCATAAATCACTCTTACTACTTCTAGCTTCTCAAGTTCTTAAATTTGCGTTATACTTGCACTTTAAATCTCTTTAAAATAAGCAGGAATATCAATCTCACACAAATTAATTACTTCTCAAAAATTACTATTCTAATAATAATAAATCTGTCTCTGATTTTAATTCAAACAGCTCTCTATATAATATATTCTTAATTATAATTTTGACTTAATTCTTTAAAGTATTTTCTCAAGTATATATATCTTATACTGATATTGAGATTCTAACTTATAATCTATATCTATATATAACACTAATTCTCAAAACTTAGTAATTATTTTCATATAATTCTCATTATACTTAAGATTGCTTAATACTTATTTCTGAAATATTTTGAAAATGATATTTAATAACTATTTCACTTTTTTCTATCTAAGTTTCTTGAAGTATTATTCTAAGTTGTTCTTATCTAATCTATAAATAACGCACTAGTTATCATAATAAACAGTTCAGAATAAACAGATATAAAATGATTTTTAAGTTTTCTAATCGCGAATCTGTCTAAATAGTTTGATAACTATTTCTAATATCAATGTTTCAATATTCGCGCAGCTGATATTTCACGTGTTATCTAACTTCTCTATTATTAATTCTGCTAATTCTTCGAAGATTGCGTGCAACTATTATTTATTTAGATAACTGTTAACTTAATATCTGAATTTTTCATAATATAGACATAAGTTCTTTCTTATTCTTTCTTCTCACTAAGCTGAAAAGAGTTTTTCTTACTAAAATCTCTTTCTGAACTTTCTTTAATTTATAATATTCAAGTTCATTTCTCAAAAGTATTAAATTTATTTGAACTGATATTCTATCTTCTGATATTTGCCGGAAATAAATATCTGAGAATATTCTTACTCTTTTTTCATCTATCTCTTATATAGATAATTATCTATTTTAATAAACATGCTAACTAGACTTTCTAGTTTATCTAATCTTTTAATTTAAATCAGTTTGTCTTTAATTAAGTTCTTTAGTTCTAGATAATACTTTATTATAAATATCGCGTTATCTTACTCAATTCTTAATATAATTTATTAAAACTTGAAGATATATTCTATTACTAAATCTATTTATTAGAGTTTCTAAACTTCTTATTCAGCTATTTATTCTTCATTCACTCTCTTATATATTTATCAGATACACTTCTTAAAATAAGTATAACTAAAGAAGATTCTTTTAATCTTAATCTTTTTATTCTTTATAGACTTCTTTAAGTAATCTATTAGATAAGATTTAAATTAATTAAAGATTTTATCTCTAAAATAAGTAACTGCGAATATTATCTTGATTTTGATAATTTTCAGCTTCTGAGTATTAAATCAAATATATATATTAATCTGAATTAAGAAAGCTCTAAGCTTTTTCTTATCTTTATAAAATATATCAGAAATATTAATCTTGAAAGAGATATAATCTATATTAATGATATCTTTCTAAAATGATTTATATTCAGAGTGTGATATATTTATATTAGTAAGATCTATTATAATAGAGTGACTGATATCTAATAATAAATAGTTAAAATATTAGAAACTGTTAAGTCTAGCTATAGCAAGATTTAGATATTAGAAGATTGTGAATAGAAATTACTGTATTTATATAGAAAAGTTAAAAATAGAATGTAATTAATAATATAAGTTAACTATAAAAGAAGAGACTATAAATCTAAGAGATAAATATTTATTTATATAGTTATTAATTATAATCTGTGTTCTATACTTCTAAGTGCTTCTCTTAAGCATTCTTAAGCACTTACTTCTAAATGCTTCTATTAAACATTCTCAAGTATTTTTCTTAATGCTTGATTTATAATTACTCTTATTAATCATAATTATCAAGAATAAGTCTGTTGTAATCTTATAAGATAACATGTGTAAGTAAGATCTCATTTCTTGACTCACTATCAAGTCTCGATAATTAGTATCAAGTCTGCTGATTGCTGATTCTCTATTATAACAATAAGTAATATATAAAAGATATATTAAGAGTATATATGATAAATATATAATAACGGCCCTCTTATTTCTTGTGTTACTGAAATAGTAATATTTCCTCATTAAGCATAATAGCTTAACAAAATTTTGCTGCAGTCTTGACAGAAGAAACACTAAAAAGTTCTGATTTTTGATGTTTCTTCTACCAAAACTGCAGCAAAATTTTGTCAAGCTATTACGCTCAATGAGAAAATATTATTATTCTAGTGACATAAGAAATATTATAAGAATAGATTACTAGTATATAAAGATTTATCTTCTATAATTAGCTTATATTTATATATTAAAACTGAGTCTTAATACTTTCTAATATAAAACTAGTAAAAGAGATTTTGAGATAAAAGATATTATATTTATTTTCTCACTTAATTTGAAAGCTAAAATTATATAAATACTTTAAACTATTCTTAACTATATAAGCTATTTAATAAATTAATTAGATTCTTAATTTTCTTATTATTATTAATAATATAGGAAGTTAAAGTTAATAGAAAAAAAATTAAGTCAAAGAATAATATATTTAGTTTCCCATCTAATTTAAAAGGCTAAAATTATATAAATACTCTATATCATTTTTACTTTTATAAGCTATTTTATAAATTAATTAGATTCTTAATATTTTTAATATTAGTAATGATATAAGAAGTTGAATTTAATAGAAAAGATTTTATATTAAAAGATATTATATCAATTTTCTCACTCAATCTAAAAGCTAAAATTATATAAATACTCCGCAACACTCTTTCATCTATAAACTATTTAATAGCTTAATTAGATTTTCAATATCTCTAATATTGATAGTGATGCAAGCACTTGAAATTTGTGTGAGTTAGTTTTTGATGGGGTAAGTCTTGGCAGAATTATCTGCAGTCTTGGCAGACTAATAATTACGCTAAGCTCTATAAGATAGAAGTTTACAAACTTGATCAATTAAAAAGCTGATCCTTGCAGATAAACTACTTAAATTATAACTAATCACAATGCTCTATTTAAATCTTGGCGATGATTCTACTTTACATAATTGATTCAAATTGTTCTTTAAAGTTATTGATCTACCCTCTGAAGTTATTATTGCTCTTATGAGCGACAATAAGAGCCAATTTGTCGTGATAGCCATCAATATGATTTCATCATCATGAGGCGGCATAGCTGTTGCTGTAGTGTACAACGAAATTTGCAGCTATTTGAAGCGTTTTGGACGAGTTTTGACGGATTGAAGTTGATATGTTCAAGGCGATTTGAAGCCTTTTGCCTGCGGGTGGGTCTCAACGAGGCGCTAGGTCTAAAAGGGATACACTAAGCCCAAAGAGGAAGCTACGGACTTTTCGGCGGCACCCAGTAACCGGCACTTATGCCTTGATCGGTATAAACTCTACCTCAACGTCTTTTTCCATCACGTCAGTCCCCATTTGTACCCCTACCATGCCTATTGCTGCAAAGATGGCTGCCAAGGGCGCATCCGTCCGACAATCAAAAAGTCTTCTCATCAAGCATCCAGCCAGGAACTTGATCACCTGTTCTGTGGAATAATTTACTATGATCGCACCACTTAAACATCTGCCACATGGCCACAAATGGAAGGCCATTGCCTAAACCTTCTCCCCTATTCCTTTCCCAGCCCCAAACCTTATGCACCTGGATGCTTCTTCTCAGAACGCCAGGATGCCTCTTATCAGTTGGGCTAACCTATTCCTGACGATGTGCAGGCTCGTGCATTGACGGCTTGTTTTGGGAAATCCTTCCGACTTGGGATGTTATTCTTCCTACGGCTTCCCATTTTCCCGGGAGTGACGAGTCGGCTTGCAGGGTCTACAAGCCATGTCTCCTATTCATCTGCTCCGTACTGCCAAATATCTCAGGTGGGCCAGTTGAGTGATACAGAGATACGGATCTGGCTTCCGTCGGCCCACCCCCAAGTCTTGGGAGATAAGGCTGAAAATCACCGGAACTCATCACTTCCCTGATTCTGCCAAATCTCTATTCCTTGAATTTTCAGTTCTCTTAAATTGCCACCACATGTTTCGCAACTTAATTTGACGGGGCTGACAGGAAGAGCGGAGCACCCCACGGCTATGACAGCAATGTTACCGTTTCTATGCCCAAAACGTTTCTCGGCGCCCTGCTTATTGTTCCTGTCTTACCTTGGCGACCACAATGCTGATCGATCTCGACCGAAAATGGCATTAGCAAAGCCCACCATGTGGCCGTTCTATTTTCTGCTCGGATCCAGAATGTCAGCCATTTCAAGGGCAGACAGGAGGTTTTGTCAATCGCCTTGAATCCTGAGCGGGTCCTTCCAATTGGTTGCTCGAATCCTCAGCGCACCTTTTTTCACCTCTTCGCCGAATCTCTTATTTCTTTCTATCTGCTTGGTCCTCTCTTCGCTGTAGATTAAGCCTCTGAGATCCATGCCCTCGAAATTCGAGCTTCCCACACTCGAAGAGCCCAGAGGACATAATGTTGCACTTGAGCGTCCTCATCGCCATCAACATACTTGGTACGGTGACGAATGCTCTTAGGTATAGCGCTGATCAAGTGGGATACAATCTTAACGAAAACGAAACTGCTGTGGATCCTCTCCACTACTGGGGAGAATGGCCAGATCACGAGTTCTTTCCTTCTCCCTCCAACTGGCGCATGCCGGTGTACACTGTGTTCTTGGATAGATTTGTGAACGGGTGGGCCCTTCTGTCCAGATTTGTGGACGTTACTGACCCACATCAGTGACCCTTCAAACGATAATGCGAACGATACCCGATTCGAGCATGACCTCCTGTCGAACCAATTGCGGTATGGTGGAGACGCCAAAGGCCTTCAGAATACCCTCGACTATCTGCAGGGGATGGGCGTCAAAACAATCTATATTGCTGGGTCACCGTTCATCAACATGCCATGGGGCTCCGATGGCTACAGCCCGCTCGACTTGACCCTCCTGGATCGCCATTTTGGCACAATCGATGCCTGGCGAGAAATGATTTCAGACATGCATAGCCGTGGCATGTACGTTGTACTCGACAACACTTTCGCGACTATGGGGGACTTGCTGGGATTTGAAGGACATCTCAACGTTTCCACTCCATTCGACCCTAAGGAGCATAATGCCGTCTGGAAGTCGGAGAGACGTTATCACGACTTCTTGCAGAACAACGATTACTTAGGAAAGTGTGAATATCCGCGATTCTGGTCATCTCTGGGCCAAGAGGTCACCAATACTACTGACTATTTCGTCGGTTGTCGCGATAGCGAATTTGATCAGGTAGGTTGCTTCCTTCCAAATGCTGTCTTCTCGAATTCAAGAGCCGTGATACTGATAGTACTTCAGTACGGTGAGGTAGCTTCTTTTGGCAACTATCAGGAGTATGAACGTCAGCTCTCGAAATTTGCGTTCGTGCAGGATCGTCTCCGAGAGTGGCGACCCAGTGTCCTTGCGAAGATCGAGCGCTTCAGTTGCATGACGATCGCTATGCTAGACATCGATGGATTCCGCATTGATAAGGCTCTGCAAGTGACTTTGGACTCACAAGGTTGGTAATGTAAATCTCTAAAGCTAAGCTCCGTTGACATCCGAATAGCAGCCTGGAGTGCGTATATTCGAAAGTGCGCGAAAAAGTACAACAAGGACAATTTTTACATTCCTGGAGAGATTGTCGCAGGCAATGCATTCGGCGCGACATACATTGGCCGGGGCATGGAGCCCGAGATGAGGGTCGAAAATATCACAGAGGTCGTGACAGTCACCAAAGAGTCGGATCGAGCCTATATCCGTGACTTCGAAAACAGCGCATTGGACGGAGCTGCGTTTCACTACTCAGTCTATCGGAGCATGACACGATTCCTTGGTATGGACGGAATCTACGCAGCTGAGGGCGACCCTCAAGTCAACTTTGTCGAGACCTGGAACGAGCTCATGCGGACGAATGACATGGCAAATGCGTATACTGGCGAATTCGACCCCAGACACATGTATGGAATAACCAATCAGGACGTTTTCCGGTGGCCAGGAATACGAAATGGGACAGAGAAGCAGCTTCTGGGTCTATTCGTCGTCACGCTTCTCTTTCCGGGGATACCAACTTTGTCTTGGGGCGAAGAGCAGGCGATGTACGTCTTGGAAAGCACCAACAACAATTACGTGTTTGGTTCGTCCCTTCTCTAGAGCCCTTTATCCCGTTCTTTGATGACGTTTGTGATGTTAGGGCGACCACCCATGTCTTCGTCACTGGCGTGGCAGTTGCACGGTTGCTATAAAGTCGGCTCCGTCAAATACGCAAGCTTTCCTCTAGACAGCGCTCTTTGGGGATGCAAGGACGACAACATAAGCCTCGATCATCGCGACCCCGCTCATCCAGTCCGAAACATCATCAGGAGAATGTTTGAAATGCGGGAGACGTATCCTGTTCTGCAAGATGGATTTTACCTACAGCAGCTGTCAAACCATACATATAACGTCTATCTTCCAGGTAGCAATAACACGCCCACAGAGACTGGGCTTTGGTCGGTTTATCGATCTGCTTTCACTGGTGTTCAAAATTTCACCGGCATCGGTCAAGAAGGCCAAAGTGTCTGGCTGCTCTACTCGAACGAAAATCAAACTGTGGACTACAACTTCGACTGCCTAAACAACGACAGCCTGGTTGCGCCCTTCAACGAAGGTACGGTGGTAAGAAATCTCTTTGCTCCTTACGAAGAGTACACCCTCCGAACGGGGTCCAAGAAATTAGGTATGCATCCCAGCATTGCGATTTGCGCGGCTTGTTGACCCCTTTCTCGATCTCTCCGCAATCATCTTCAGCCTCCACTCGCTCGTAGCTCAAGACTGCTAATCTCCCGCACAGGACTTGAAGGGTCAAAGCTGCCGAATGGATGCGTACAAAACCTGACCATGCTCCCTTGGGGCTACAAAGCCCTCGTTCCAAAGGAGAAATTTGTGGCCCCCCACCCTGTCATATCATCCTTCTACCCCGGCCATGATATGCGCGTTTTGTCGACGGATAACAGTGGGGAGAAAACGCACATTAAGATCGAGTTTACTGACGAGATGGACTGCGACTCGATCACCAACAATCTCAGCATTGATTCCACGGTGGGAACTGGAGGTAAAGCAGTTCTTGATCCGAGCAGCGTCCGTTGCTCCTCCCCTACCAACAAGCCTTGGAGATGGGTAGGAGAGCCAAGAACAATGTTTATGTACGAAGCCGACTTAATCAACGTTCGTCATGGCGTACATCAAGTCACTATTAAGAATACAACCGGCACGAATGGAAAATTTACCAATTCCGTTGACCGTTTCTTGTTCCGTTGCGGAGCGTTTGACAATCCCATGGTCTTTCCGAAAGCAGCAAACTACAGCAAGTCTCTTCTCTTCAAAGACGACGAAGGGCTCTACGTTTCCCACAGTGCTGCGGGTGCAGATATGTGGCGGTACTCTCTAGATTTTGGAACGACGTTCAGTGATTGGGCCGCATATACCGGTGGAAATAGTACACTCAATCCGCGAGTCTGGTCTGGGACTAAAAGGCAGGCTTGGAAGGGCGAGCACGTCATCGTCCAGTACTGGACCATGATGGGGGGGTCCAGTGATCACTACGTCCACGGAGACTTGGATTCCGATTTGCCACCTCGACGGTTCCCGAACATGTTCTTAATGGGACCTTTCAATCAGTTTGGCCTTGACGCGGGTCTCTCCAATAACATGAAGCTCGATTCAGATGGGTTCTGGAAGATAGACTTCACAGCTGAGTGGCCGGCCCAGGTCCAGCTGAACGTTTGGGGAATCAATCCCGATGGCAAACCTGACGTGAGCGAGATCTACGGAGACATTGACGGTGGTGAGTGATCTTGCGAAAAGCTTCCATTCTTTCTATTAATCTGATATAGATCATGTGCTTGACAGGATCCCACCACAATCACTACTAACAAACATGGTGAATCTGACTGACGTCCCTCCATTTCCCCACTTATCCTATCGCCTCCAGTTGGATGATGGCTCCCTCAAGTATGAGCTGGTCCCCGTGGGCTCTCAATGGAACCAGCTCACTCTTTACATCATTCTTGCCATCCTCCCCATTCTGACAGCCGCTGGCGCAGCCATGATTTTCGTCAAATCCTTCTACCAGATCAAATTCAACCAATTTGGCACGTCTCAAGATAAACGCTCTATACCATCGCTTCTTGGTTTCCACCCCAAACCAAAATCACGGCAAGATGTGTCGTTCCCCACAAAAGCCAATACTCATATCCGTCACTCCTCACCGAAAGCAAGCTTTTCGAGGCCATCGTCTTGGCTCTCCACGAGTCTCACACCCCGCGGAGGCAGAATTGAGGACTCTCCCCTTGTTGCGGACGCGGGGGCACCAAGCAGACGAGTTGTGCTCATTGCTACTATGGAATATGACATCGAAGATTGGGGCATCAAGATCAAGATCGGAGGGCTCGGTGTGATGGCTCAACTCATGGGGAAGAACCTTGGACACCAGGACTTGATATGGGTTGTGCCCTGTGTGGGCGGCATCGAGTACCCAGAACACCCAGACGAGGTAGCCGAGCCGATGGAGGTCACTGTCTTTGACCAGATATACCAGATTCAAGTCCGAACGCATGGATTACGAAACATCACGTATGTGCTTCTGGATGCTCCGGTGTTCAGGCAACAGTCAAAATCCGAACCATACCCTCCGCGAATGGATGACCTTGAAAGCGCTATTTACTATTCTGCTTGGAATTCCTGCATTGCCGAAGCGATAAGAAGGTATAAGCCAGACCTCTATCACATCAATGACTACCATGGCGCCGTTGCACCACTTCATCTTCTTCCGGATACTACTATACCATGTGCCCTCTCTCTTCACAACGCAGAGTTTCAAGGCTTGTGGCCTATGAGATCAAAGCAGGAAAGAGAAGAGGTTTGCAAGGTTTACAATCTGGATCCAGAGATCGTCGAGGAATACGTCCAATTTGGCGAAGTGTTTAATCTCTTGCATGCTGGCGCCAGTTATCTTCGCATCCATCAGAAGGGATTTGGTGCTGTAGGTGTGTCAAAGAAGTATGGAAAACGCTCTTACGCCAGATACCCTATTTTCTGGGGCCTTAAAGAGATCAGAGCGCTGCCAAATCCAGACCCGAGCGACACGGCAGAATGGCATCGAGATGAGTTGGGACAGCCCTCGGCAGATATTCAGATTGACCCTCAACTCGAAGCTGGAAGAGGCGCTCTGCGAGCCGAAACCCAGAAGTGGGCTGGTCTAAATGTGGACCCCACCACGGATCTTTTTGTCTTCGTCGGCCGCTGGTCAATGCAAAAGGGTGTTGACTTAATTGCGGATATATTTCCGTCTATTCTTGAAAAGTATCCGAACACGCAACTGATTTGCATCGGACCCGTTATCGATTTATATGGCAAATTCGCAGCCATTAAACTTGAGAAGATGATGAGTATCTATCCTGGCCGGGTATTTTCTAAACCCGAATTCACAGCGCTTCCCCCATACCTCTTTTCGGGGGCTGAGTTTGCCCTTATTCCCTCAAGAGATGAGCCTTTTGGACTTGTGGCTGTTGAATTCGGAAGAAAGGGCGCTCTCGGAGTTGGTGCAAGAGTTGGTGGGCTAGGACAAATGCCAGGCTGGTGGTATACCGTAGAGAGCACCAGTACTAAGCACTTGCTCCAGCAATTCAAAGGTGCAATTGAAGGAGCTCTCGAGTCTGTTGGCGAGACGCGCGCTCTTCTGCGAGCTAGGAGCGCAAAACAACGCTTCCCAGTTGCACAGTGGGTCGAAGACCTCGAAACATTGCAGACCACTGCTATCAAGAGGCACGAGAAGTACTCTAAGGGTCACAAGCGCAGATCCTTGCTAGGAGAGCTCAGTGGATGGGCGAGTCCTGCCAATCGCTCCAGAGCTACAAGTCGAGCTGCAAGTGAAGCCCCAAGCAGAGCGCCCAGCCTAGGACGAAACTCAAGTCCAGTTCCCGAGCTCCCAGACAGCACTTCTCAGACTTTGCAAAGGATGGGAAGTAGGAGAGGACCCGGCCATGTACCCAAGCCGCGTCGTGATCGAAACAGTCACGGCACTCTACTAGAGGAGGAGGGAGAGGACATTTTAGACCATTACCTGATAAGCGCAACTCCATCCGACGACGATGATGACAATCAACCTCGAGGTGGCGCATTGCAAGTATCACATCCCGTGAAGCCTGTACATCTCCTCAGCCCCTCTCTTGATGGATCTATTGATCGCCTTGAGGAGCCTGCCGGTGTGGAGGTCTCTGCAGGTTCGGCTACAGGTACTGGCTCGTCAGCCCGACTTCTCGTACACCACGCCACTTCGCCAATGCGCATAACTTCTTACCACGACCGACAACTGGCCGCGAATCTGCTGGGTGCCTCTGAAAAGAATCCTCTCACACGTTTCCGTGCAATGAATGAATCTTCTCTAAGTTTGGCCTCTGTTGTCGGAGAGAAGAAAGATTTCGAACTGCAGAAAGTGAATCCCTTTTTTACTGACCCGAAGCAAGACTACAGTAAGGCTTTTGAGAAGAAACTTGCCGATCTCCGCGCGAAGAACTCATACAATACGTGCATTGAAGAATTCATTGAGAAGAGCGAAAAAGATTGGTTCAACCGATTGCGGGACAAGCAGATGGGTAAGACAGCTCCACCAGCCAGTAGCATTTTTCGATCTAAAAGGAATGACCTTCCAACGAGGTCGGTCTACAGTGAAAGTGCGGATGGCTGGGAAGGTGGTGACCAGGGCGACACCGACGATCAATTCCTACTCAAGCCCGATTATAAACCGCCAACAGGAGTGAAGAAGTTCATGCTGCATCGACTAGGAGACTGGCCGGTGTATTCGTTACTCCTTGCATTTGTAAGTTGGTCTCCGGGAATCTCAACTCCGTCTAACCGAATCAGGGTCAAATCATCGCCGCCAACTCGTATCAAATCACACTACTCACAGGTGAAGTTGGTCAACCAGAAACGAAGCTTTATATCATATCATCCATCTATTTGGTGACTTCTATTGTGTGGTGGTAAGTGCGATAGACTACTTGACTACCTCTACTAATGACTCTTCTTAGGGCCGTGTTCCGCACATTCAAATCCGTCTACGTTCTCTCGATACCCTTCGTATTCTATGGGCTCGCATTCTTCTTCGTCGGGCTCGCACCTCTCGTCAAGGGGTTCAGCGGTCGAGGATGGGTACAGAATGTTGCAACCGGTTGCTATGCGACAGCATCGTCGAGTGGATCCATATTCTTCGCTCTCAACTTTGGTGATCAAGGTGGTGCACCTGTGACCTCGTGGGTCTTTCGCGCGTGCGTCATCCAAGGTACACAGGTTAGTCTCTAATTGCAACACTGATGACTGAATCTGACCATCCCTCAGCAAGTCTATATTGCTGGTCTTTGGTGGTGGGGATCCACTCTTACAAGGCTGTCAAATGCGGGAACAGAATTTTCAAGTCTCGTCGTCGCAAAGCCCGTTGTTGCCACAACCGCTCTACTAGTTATTGCCCTGTTCTTGTGGATAGTGGGAGCAATCTTGTTCCTCGGACTTCCCGACTACTATCGCCAAGCGCCAGGAAAGGTTCCAAGTTTTCTCGTCAGCTTGTTCCGGAGGAAGATCGTGTTGTGGTTTTTTATGACGGTGGTAAGTAAACTCAGTGCTTATGGCGAGCGCCCGGCTCACAGTCCTCAGCTCATTCAGAACTTCTTCCTCTCGGCGCCCTATGGTCGCAACTGGCTATACCTCTGGTCTTCGAAACATGTTCATGCCTACCATATCGTTCTTCTGGTTCTCCTTTTCTTCATCTTGGTGTGGGCCGCCCTTCTATACGTCTTCAACATTCTCAGCAAGAGCCATTCTTGGATCCTGCCATTGTTCGCAATAGGCCTGGGAGCTCCTCGCTGGTGTCAAATGCTTTGGGGTACATCCGGCATTGGACAATATGTACCCTGGGCTGGAGGTCCAATTGGCTCCGCGATTGCTGGAAGGTCACTTTGGCTTTGGCTCGGAGTGCTCGATTCACTACAAGGGGTTGGGTTCGGCATGATTCTACTACACACGCTCACACGATTTCACATCACCTTTACGCTTACTACGGCGCAGGTCCTTGGGTCTATCGCTACGATTGCAGCCAGAGGGTTTGGACCAAATAAACTCGGACCAGGACCAGTATTCCCTGATTTTAACGTCAGTGTAGCGGATGGTTTGGGCCGACCTTGGTTCTGGATTGCGTTGTTTGCTCAGCTTACAATTAATGGGGTGGCATTCTTATTTTTCAGGAAGGAGCAGCTATCAAAGCCATGAAGTGAAGGGAAGAAAAGTTCACTTCTCTGTTCAAGATGTGCAGGTACTCTAAGATCTGTGCCTCATGCCTAAATTGAAGTTCATATACTGTGTAACAGCTCAAGCTAGATAGATTCAATAGCCTATGGAAACGAATACTCAAGTTGCAGAACTAATCTAGCTTGCAGAGAAGCTGCAGAAGTGCCTGGTGCGCGCGGCAGCGGCTAGTCCCAAAGTGGTATCCTAGCCCTGACGCCCCATCGGGAGACGTAGCCCTAACGCGCCATGCCCACATGCTAAGCCCACATGCTAAGCCTCTGACATTTCGCCGTATCACATGTACAGCTAAATGATTGGAGTCTTATAATCCTGTGTCAGGAAGCGCCAAGACTTAGTCTTGGCATGCAGATATAAGCTGGCTGTAGAAGATAACTCTCTACACGCCAGCAATCTATTCTTGTAGTATAAGAGGGCCGTCATTATATATTTATTATATAAGCTCTTAATATATTTTATATATTACTTATATACTTATAAACTTCTATATCTCAGATTTCTATATATATATAAAAGATATCTACTATTTATCTACTTCTAATAGTTCTCTTAATATTCAGATCACTCTACTTAATAAATTATTCAATAAAGATTCTTTAATATAATAATAAAGATATAAAGTAGAACTAATATAGTTAGTAAAATAAAGAAAGACTAATTAATAATCTAGATATTAATTTAATAGTAGATAAATTATCTATATCTTTTATTAATAATAATAATAAATAGAAGATTATTAAATAATATTATAAGTATTTATATAAGTAAATTTAAAATAAAAGAATACTTAAAGATATTATTATAATAAAGTTTAAACTTATAAATAATATATCTATAAATTTTATAGAAATTATAGATCTACTAATTTATTAT
>JAABUK010008115.1_pt1 | contig 14844 bp, 6 predicted proteins | sample 5559141 | NCBI WGS metagenome assembly JAABUK01 (sample SAMN10711869, study PRJNA513367) | rock metagenome | isolation source: Antarctica rocks | place: Antarctica: Victoria Land, Pudding Butte nord | collected 2016-01-03
ATTATAATTATAATAAAACTAATATTAGTACTAAATTTACTATATTTTAAGTATTATTATTTATAATTATTTAAGTATTTAATAAGTAGTCTTTTTAAATCTCTTGTAGAACTCTGAGCTGATTATTATAATTATTAGTATAACTTATATTATAAGATCTATCTTTAAGTACTTCTTGAGAATTTAATATTAGTGAGATTAATACTAAATCTTTATCTATTTCTTATATCTTTTCTTAAACTTGTGATTTAAAGTATTATAAGAATGAGTATATTCTTTTTAATAAAGCTTACTTAATAGAATGGGATTAATGATGAGTTATTATATTCTAGCGGAAAGAGCATTCTAAGTTATAGATTCAATTTAATATTACTAAATTAAAGACTTCTATCTAGAAGTATTTATAGTCATGTGTATTACTTAGTAATAAATTACTAGTAATTTAATATAAGAGATGTGAAGCAATTCTAGTATATTCTTATATTAAGAATACTGAAACTTCTACTCTTACTTAACATCTTTAGACTGAAGAATATAAAAAATAAGCTAAGAGATTGAGTAAATAAAATATTAATATATTTCTTTAAAGAAAAGAGATATTTTCTTTATAATTATAATAATTATTAAGATAAAGCTTATTATTTTTAGAAATTAAAAAAGATAATATTAGCTAATATTTAAGAATTTAATTAAGCATTATTTAATTAATAAACTGTTAGAATGATTACAGCTTTATAACTATTATTTTATTTAGTAGAGTATATTAAACTTAAGAAATGAATTCACATAATCTCTTATATAATTATTTTATCTAAAATACTTACTTCTTATTAACTTCAAAACTCTTTAGAGTAATAGACTGAGAAAGCTTATAAATCAATTCTTAATTAAATTCTATCAGACATAATAATATTAATAGCACTTAATTACTAGTAAAGTCTAAATAAGCTTATCTTTATAACTATTACTAAATAAGATTATATAATTAGAATAATAATTAGTATTATAGCTAATATTATAATAGATATTTTATTAATACTGACTGAAAATATATTAAAGTTCTTCTTAACTTTAAATATCTTTAGAATAAGTATAATAGAGTTAATTTAGCTTAAACATTATTTAATATTCTTAAGTAATGTAATATTATTAAAGAGCGAGTTCTAATAATAATAAGTAATAATATAGCTAATAATAATAAGCTTATAAAGTATTTTATTAATATTTTGAATATTTTAAGAGAAGAATTTAGTATTTTATCACGAGTATCTTATCTTTTATATATTATTTAATTGGCTTTAAAGAATATTATCACACATATTAAAATCAAATCATAAAATAATAAAATTATTATAGAATGGAATGATGATTCTACTTAATATGAAAGATATTCTGATGCTTATAAGTAGGATAGTATGTTATGAACTTTAAAAAAGGTACTTATTATTTTAATTATTAAATTATACTAATTTTTATTCTAATCTTATTTATAGATTTGAGATCTTATTATTTACGTTAATATAAGTGTATAATAACGTGAGAGATTTGCAGATACTTAGAATAATTATTAATGATCTCTTAATTTAATATAAGATATTATTATAAGATGGAATTTAATATATTAAATGCTTATACGAGCTTAAAATCTTAAAGATCTAATTAAGATCTTTACTTTAAATAAATAAAGAATAAAAGATCTTACTTTTAAGAAATGGAAATATGTTAATTATCTGATTAAATTATTATATTCTTTTTATTTATTTACTAATATTATAAGAAGTATAAATAATAAATTAATAATTTAAAAAGTCTTTCAGATTTATAAGAAACTATTTAATCATCTTAATAAATAGATATTTAAGTTATAATGAAAGTGACTATTTTAAAAGATTATATTATAAATAGTATTAGATAATGGAAAGTTAAAGCTTTAATAATATTATAGTAATACTAAAGATAATCTTAGAAATATTTATAGAATAGTTATTATTTTAACTTTTAAGTATAAACTTAATATATTTAATAATGATGACTAATAATATAATAACGCAGATGACTAAGTAAGTATAATTCTTAGAATAAGTATTAGTATAATTATTAATAACTTTCTTTAACATAAGATTTATTATTAGATCTTAAGAGATATCTTTCAGAAATACTTACGTATATTAAACTCTTATTAGTCTATATTAACAGATCTTTTCTCTTTATAATTATTCTTCAGCTCTTTTATAATAATTTCTATAATGTTCTTTACTTTATTATCTTATTAATAAAGCTTAATTTCTTCTTAAAAATAAAAAGCGCTAGATTTAGAAATCTTATTAGAAAAGAAACGCAGAGTAGCTTCTTCTTTAAAAGAAGAAGAAATATTTTAATATCTAATAGATTTATATAATAAGTATTAATATAATAATTAGTATAATAATTAATTAATAATCTTTACAATCTTTAATCTTAATTTATAAGATATTCTTAAATATTAGAAATAAGCTGAATGAATATAATCTGTTCTAGTATTAATCGCGCGAGATTACTTAATAATTTTAGCTGCTAGTATTAGAGTTGAACGACTTTTTAATTAGACTCGCGATATCTATTTATATTAATAATATAATCTTTAATTTAGCATTATTTAAGTATTAATAATATTAATGTGTAGTAATTATTTTAATATGCGTGAGAAATTTTAATATGTTTAAGTAATATCTAAGCTAGAAGAAGAGGAAAAGAAGAAGGAAATAAAAGATAATAAGATAAATTCTAATTTAATAGACTTTATTAGTAAGAATAATGAGGTTAAAGATGAGCAGAAATTTAATAGAAGTTAATAATTATTATTATAGTCTACTAGTTCTTTATATATAAGATTAAGAGAGATTACTGATGCTAGAAACTTTAGATTAACACATGTGATAAGTAGAAGAAAGTAGTTAAGATTTATTATAATCTAGAAAATATAGAGTTAAAATAATAATTAGGATAAATAGATTCTAAAGAGGTTAATTATAAATAGAATAATGTTAAGATATATTCGGGCTTTTAATATTTATTTAGACTTTTAATAATCTATTTTCTCTTAACGAGCTCTTGATTAGTCTAATCTGATCCGGTTCGGTTCTAGTTTATTTAGAATCGAACCGGCCGATCTTTAATCCCTCTATATTTAGGATCGGATCGGATCAAGAATCAGATCGGACCGGATCATCCAGGTTGGGACCGAACCATTACGCAGTCTAATAATAGATGTCAAGCTATATTTATTAAGATAAGTTTCTAAGAAGTTCATTCTAAATTATATTATTAAATAAGATAATTAAAAGACTTAATATAAGACTTTTAAGAATGATTTAAATTTTAGAATATAGATAAGCATCTTTATAATTAATCTGCAATCTTAATATAATAAAGAGATCTTTCTTAAGATAATAAGATAGAATAATAAAGATTCTGATTTTAAGAGTCTTAAACAGACTCTAATTCGCGTGTTTATTTTCGATAAAAATCAACGCAAATTTCGTTATTTATTTATGTTAAGAGCTGCTATAAAGTCAAATGAGTGAAATAAGAGAAATGAGCGAAATAATCGCAATTTCAGCTCTGAAAAAGATATAAAATTAACGTGTACTTATTATGACTATATCGATCATATAATTAAAGACTATTAATTAAAATACTCAGAAAAATGATCTTAAGATTCTTCAGAGCAGAATAGATTCAGAAATAAAGGATTCACAGAAAAAGAAGTGATTGCGAGTTAGTTAACAGTTAAATCTACTGTAAACGCCTGCGTTTTACAAGAGAATAGTTAATTACTTGATTCTGCGATCTTATTCTATATAATAAAATCCAAAGAATCTCTTATAAATATAATGTTTATTAAATCTTAAAAGATTAAAGTAAGTAATAGAAATAAGTTAATTATTATAGAAAAGAGATCTATTTATTTAAAGAATAATATTAAGCTTCTTAATATCTATTTTGTTTATAATCTGAATATGAATTTGCTATTAATTAACGTTCTATTAATAAATAAATAAATAATTAACTTCAAATCAGAATAATAGAAAAGAGTAGTAGTAGTAAATTCTATTTATCTAATTTAGATTAAAACTAATTTATATAGATCTTCTTGTACGAATATTTAAACGTCTATTAAATCAAATTTTCTATTTCTCACTTAATTTATTCTCTCTCTCTCTCTTCCTCTTCTCTTCTCTTCTCTCTCACTCTATAGAACTTTCTCCATTAATCTAAATTAATTGAGCAGCTTCGTACGAAATATTATTCTAATAGCTGCTCTGCATTCTTTCTTTTCTGAGAGGATTATTCTCAGATTTATTATATAAAGAGAGTTGATGAGTTCTATTCTTTTCGTGATTTATTAAGAACATTTTAGTAGAACGTGTTTTATTATTATGTTATCTTGTGTATACTTATATTAAAAGCTTTTAATTTTAAACATCTTTCTTTTGTATAGAAACTAATTAAAGTTAATTTTGTTCGTATAAAGTTGTGTAAGAAGTGTGCTCTCATATTTCTTAAATCTTTAATATAATGTTATTGAATTTTTGTTTAATTTTGAAAGAATTATCTTGAGATACTTTCTCTTTTAATCATTCTTTCATCTCTTTTTCTATTTTTGTTTATAAACTGAGCAGATTTCTTTATATATTTTTCTTAGCTTTTAAGACTTTATATACTTCTTTGATTCCTTTTATAATAGATCTAATAGAGAAGTCTTATTATCTAATATTATTATATTCTAATTTTTTAGATTGAATTAAGTAAGTTACTTAGTTATACAATCTTTTGATATTACGCGGATTATTATTATATAATCTCTTCTATCTATAATTTATCTTATAATTCTAGCATATATATTATTAATTTCTTTAATAACTTTAAATACTTGAATTCTAATTATGATCTTAGCTATCAAATTCTTCGTATAAAGATTCAGAGATTGAATATATGTCTTTACTTTTAAGATCTTCATTAAGATTACTTTATATACTTCTATAATTATATAAAGACATTTATCTTAAAGAGTTTATAGTTTTTTACTTACTTCTTTATAATGTTCTTTAATCTCTTTTAATATATGTTAGATACTTGCTTTATATGTGATAACTGAGTGTATAGCTATTTAATATACTTATTTTTCTGCTTTTAAAGAGACGCCTTAGATGAATTCTATAATTATACGAAGAGCGTTAATTAGATGAACTGATTTTGCTTTAATTACTTAGAGATGAGATTATTATCTAAGCGTGATATTTAATTAAATGTTAAGAATTCATATATTATTTTTTAGATTAATTTCTTATCTCTTAAGCTTTAACTTCATCTTTATATTAAAATTCCTCTTTATATAACTGAAGTAAATCAATTTATACTTATTTAAATAGAATTTCGAGTTATATTTTCTTACTCAGTTTGTATATTTCTTATAGATTTTAGTGAGTACTTAACAATTTCTCTTTATACTTTCATTATATATTAAGATATTAACATTATTTAGAAACTCTATTGCGCTCGTACAAAATCTGATATTATCGCACTTTTCTAATAAATCGATATTATAGAAGAGATATAGAATTGAAAATATTAATGAGTTTTATAGAATTTCTACTGTAATTGACGCTTCTAATAATATAAACTTATTAATCTTTATCTTCGTATAATAATCGAAGAGGAAATCTGTTACTTATTATATAAGTGATTCTGAGATTTTCCTTTTTCTCAGATTGTGAGTTAATTATATATATAAGATCTTGTTAAATATCTTTATTACATTTAATAAGAGAAGACTTACAACTTTTCTATTTTCTCTTTCTTAAATTATATATATCTTCTTCGTAATTTATTATAATACTATCTTTATTACTCTTAGAGGGCGTGCTTTATATTATAAATCTAATAAAAGATTATATAATTTAGTGATATATTTTATTTAATTAAATATTACTATCTTTAAAATCTTTTCTAGTGTGTTTAACAGTGCGATTAATCTATACGCTAATGAATTTAAGTAGTCTTTCTTATTTAACTTCTTTAATATTATTGTACAGACGCTTTTAAAGTGATCTGATTGAATTTCTTGCGTAAAATAAATCTGAAATAGTCTTTTAATTAAATCTAACTTTTCTTATATAAGAATTTAAATGACTCTATTTAAGATTTCATTTAATTTAGAAGTCTTATCTTTTTTTATACAACTGACTGCTTTTAAGATTTCTCTTTTTTTAATCTCTTTCTATTATAGAATTCTCTGAGAATATTTATATTCTTTAATATTTGTAAGATCTACTTTAGAAGAAGAAGAAAAGCAGATATCGCGTAGAAGCTTTGTTTTATTCTCTGTATTTTTCGCTTTATACATTTCTTATTTAAGAATAAGAAAGAATACTTAAATGATTTGTTCTTATAATCGTTATCTTGCTTATTATATAATTTTTTAGATTTCTTATAATCTTTATACTGTTTTCTGTATTATGTTTTTAAAGTCTTCTCTTTTTATTTTTAATAATGTCTTCTCTTTTTAACTGCGCTATTATATAAAGTTTCGTTATAAGAAGAGTGATAAGTTCTTAATAAAGTTTCTGTGAGCTTTTCTTATATTCTTTATCATCTCTTAATATTCTTTTATTTAGAATCTCTAATTATGCTGAGATTATCTTATTTATAATATTAAGTCTTTTATTATCGCGTATATAAGTCTTATTAGTTTATACGTGAAATAATTAATCTCTTTTTTAGTGTTTAATATATAACTTTTAAGTAACTTTATATAACTGTGAAGACTTTTAATAAAGACTTCTTAATCTATCTTTTTTCATACTTTATATCTTTTTAATAACTCTTTTCTAGATTAATTTAGTTACTCGAATTCCGTGTTAATTAAGAGATGATTTAATAACTATTCTCTTTCTACTTCTATTTAATATTGTATGAGTTGATTCTCTAATATTAATATTATAAAGATAAGATTTATAATTATTTATTTATATGAATCTTCTCTTTAATAGTCTCTTATTATTATTTCTGAGAAAAGAATTAGTTTTAACTCTACTTCTTATATGATTTCTAGTAATATATCTGAGAGTTTATATTATAGTAAGTACGTTAGATCTGATTAGCTGAGATGATGAAGATTTAGATCGCTCAGTATAATATATTCTTTAGACATTCTGAGTATTATATAAAGAGTGCTGAGAGACTTCGTTTCTTTTAATTCTAAGTATTAACTTAAAGAATTATAAATATTGTGAATATTAATTATACAATTAATAATCTGTGTTTCTTGAAGTTTTAATGTGATTGTGATAAGATCTTTTAAGTGATATATCTTTACTTATATATTCGTATAAATGCGCTTATTAATAAGCGTGAGAATTCTTGAATCTTTTTATCTTTAATTATTATTATAAAAGACGCTTTATCTTGAATTATATAAAGCATAATTAAGTATACTTCTTTATAACTCTTAAATTATGAGAATATTATACTTTTTAATCTCTAAATCTTAAAGCAGCTTTATTATTATCTTATTTCTAAATTTATTAATATTATATTATAAAATCTTAAGACTTTATATAAAGATGTTTTCTAATATATAATATTTTCGAATATAAATTGATAACTTTCTCTGATTAGAAGAAATTAAATATTTTAACTTAATATAAGATTAGTCTTTGTACAGTTCTTAGATTCTTGCAGACAATCTTTTAAATAAATTAATCTTCTTTTTTATAAGTCTTTTACTTAACTTCATTTCATCTTTAATTTAGAGTTACTTCTATTAACTTTCGTTAATAGATTTAAGACTAATAAGAAGAGAAAAGAAGAGAGAATAGAAATGATCTTTTATTAATTTTGAGATTAAAAGTATCTTAATTTTTTATTATATATTTTCTTTATATAAGATTATTCTCTTTTCTTTTATAAATAATTATAAGATTAAGCTTTGTATTCTTCTGAGCAGTTATTATATTATACAACTTTTCTCTTAAGCTTTTTCTCGCATTTATTAATTTAATAATGTTTTATATAATGTGCGCAGAATCATATCTTTTTACACATACGAAATAAGTATTTATATTTCTGATAACAGAAGTATTAACGTGATTGAAGAATTAGATTATATTATATGATTATCTTGAACTCTATCTTATAAATAAGATCTTTTTAGATGATTTTATTTATTAAATCTGAGTAAGAAAGTTTTAGAATTGCGTGTGTGATTATATTTATTTCCGCGTATCTTTTTATTTATCGCAGATTTTTGATTTTCAGATTTAAGATAAGTTTAATATTCTCATTCTTTAATTCTCGTACGAGTTACTTCTTCTCTTCCTCTTCTTATCTTATTTATACTGCTTATATTAATACTTTATATAATCTTATCTTAAGTTATGCGAGTAAGCTCAGCAACTTTATTCATATTAAGTCCCGTTTAAGCTTTATACAATCTAAGTTATCTTCCGCGTATAATATAATTTCTCTTTTCAGAAGTTTCTTTACTACAATTATATAATGCGTACGAGATGTTTCCGTTAATTTCTAATTAATTCGATCTACAATCTCTTTAATTGAGAGTTTGTTAATTCTGATCTTCTCTTTCTTATCTGAGATTTGAACGATAATTTTTCTTATCTCTATTTTTAAAGAAGATTAAGTTATAAAAACTGATTTCTTTTTTAAAGTGTCGCGTGCTATTTCTGCGTACGAGATTAAGAGTTTTTTCTGCTGACTTTGATTTTCTAATCTAATAATAGATTTCTCAATTCTGTATAATCTTATCTTTATCAGATTAGATGATTGTTTAAATAGAGAGTGATTTGCGCATTTTAACGCGTCTTTTAACGCGTTTTTTATCACGTTTTCTGCGTACAAATAGATTTGCAGAATTGGTTGAATAAGAGCGCGCACCTTCTCTCACGAAACTGTTAGCTTTGCTTCTTCGTACAAGTCTTTTCATCTCTGCGTTATCTATCTGATAGTCTTGATACTTGCTAATTTCATTTCGAGCTATCTCAGTCAGTATTCTAATGACTAAATGCGCATAATAAGTATAATATCTTTCACAAAAGAGAAATAAGATTATAGAATTATAAGATAAACAATTATTTATATAGTCGTTATTAATAAGTCGTGCATAATAGAGAAGAGTAATTCTAATGAAAAATAAACTTAAAATCTTCATTCTTTTAAAAAATAAAGTATTTTAAGTAGAATAAATAGAATTAGCGAAATTCTCGAAAAATGAGAGTTAAAGAGATATTTCGAAGCTGTTAGAACAGCTAATCTATTAAAGAATAAATCACTTAAACTTCAAATTTATATATAAGCTATTAAAGATCTTTGAGCGTTAATTTAAGCTTAAATTTAAAAAGAGAGAATTCTGTAAACTTTATATACTTAAAAAATAGCGCAGAAGATTAAATTAAAAGTCTGCGACATCTTTAAGAGCTGTGCGCTCTAATCAGTATATTCACGTTAATTTATATAAAGAAGAATACACTTTTATCTTTAAAGAAGCTTAAATAGCTGAGAATTTCAATAAATTACTTATTAGTAAGAGTGGAGCTAAATTCTTTATAATTATAATTAATAAATTCAGTTAATTTCGAAGAACTATCTCTCTTAAGTATAAAAATAAGACTGAAAAAACTATTTAAGAATGAATTTTTAAGCTTAACGCAAAAGATTATAAAATGAAAGTTATTTGTAAGAATAAAGAATTCGAATTTAAGAGTTAAAATTTCACGAAATAACTTAAATTAAAAGGAATTCGCGAGAAGAATTTAGCTCTATATATTTCTAAGCAGAATAATCTCTTTAAGAGATTAGTTAGTCTGATTTACTTAAAAGCTAGATTCATATTAATAATAACAGATCTCTCTATCTCTTTATAAGTAGAAGCTATAAATATAGCTATTCAGCTTTTAAATTACAGCTTAATAAGATTCTTAAGTCGTGAAATAATACTTTTTAAAATGTTTTATAATTATAAGTCATTCATTCTTTATTTCCGCATTTTTAGCTGCGTAATTTACGCGCGAATTTCTCACGTAAATAATCATAACAAGCTCTCTTTAAGAGGACAGAAAATAAGGCTTATTAATTACAATTCTACGCGAATTTATCGCCTCTAAAATCTAAAAAGTAGAAAATTATTATTCTGCAGAGATATCGAATTTGATAAGCAAAACTTAAGATTAAGCGAAACAGCTGAGTCTAATTCTCTACTCAATTCTACAGCTAATCAAGATTAGCAAGAAATACAGTCTTAAATTTCGATCTTCGAGCCTTCTTCTTTCTCCGAAATAGTCGAAATTAAAGAGAAGAAATAATTCAAAATGCTCTAAATTTACTTGAATCTGACTGAATATCTAAGGATATAAATACATTCTTTATTACAATCTTTATGCGCGTTTTAAAAAGATTATTAAATTATTATTTAAAATTCTTTAATAAAGCTCAAAATAGTCTTAAATTAAGAATATAACGTGAGATTATGAATATTTAAATCAAGACTCTTAAAGAGAATAAGATCTAATTAATTATTAACACTAATTCTATGCTTAAGAATAGTAATATATTATTAAACAGATGAATATTTATAGAAAAAGAGCAGAAAATTGGGCTCAAAATATAAAAAGCTCGATAAATAATTCGCGGATTTAAGTAGAAAGATGAGAATATAAATTTCGATAAATTGATGATCTTAATTATTAAAGCTTAAATAACGCGAATTCTCTTTACTCTAACTGCAGAAAATAGCTGGAATATTTAATAAATAAACATTATTACCGTCTTCTTAAATGAGAAGGTTAAGAACAACATTTTTATTAAATTATTTATTAGATATAAATAAAAGAGTAAGTGTTAGAAAGCGTCAACACGATAATAAAAATGCGAAGTGAAATTAATATAATTAGTAAAGGCGAAGAAAGATTAATTGATAATATGAATATCGATTCAGTAACAGATGAGCAGTCTGCGCCTTTTATTAACGATAATAATGAATAGAAGATTATTAAATAATGTTATAAGCGCTTACGTAAGTAGATTTAAGAGAAGAGAATGCTTAAAAATATTACTGCGATAAAATCTGAACTCGCAGGCGAAACATCTATAAATCTTATAGAAATCGTAGAACTATTCATTCATTATAAATAAGTTGCTTTCTCTGCTCATTCTTACACTTCTTCGTTATATTGAATTCACATTATTAAATCTTTATATTATTTTATAAAGAATCTTAAAAACATAATTAATTATAAGAATGATTAAAAGATTTATATACGCACGCTACTGCTTATAAATAAGATTGATCTCATTAATTAAGCGGCGATTTATTTACAAGATAAAGCACGCGAATTCTAAATTAATAATACAATTTTAATTATAATTTAAGATAAATATATAAAATAATATCGAAGTTTAATTATTAATTCTATTAATCATATATAATATATATTAATTCGACTTAAAATTATTAAGTAGTAATTTTAGTAATTAGTTCGAGATATTATAATTCTTATTAAGAGTCTTAAAAAAGATATTTCATTAATAATTAAGAAAGAATATAAGACATAATAACTGCTTACTTATCTTATATTAGAGACTCGCAGAAAGATCTTAAAAGAGAATAGAATTATCATATCTCGCAAGTAGATTATAATCACGGCGCAGTAATAAGAAGAATTGATTTAAAAGCTGTTCTTAAAGAGTAAAGATAAGTCTTATACTGATTTAACTAATACTACATTAAATAAAAGCGCACGCGAAATACATACTTTTCACGGGCGTTTTTAACGCGAATATAGATTTAGTTACAATATAAATTATTATTTTAATTCAGCTTTAACTGAAACAGACTTAACATCTACTAAAGATATGAGAAGTAATAGTGTGATCTACTATAATTATGAAAAGTTTAATTATCTCTCTTAAGATTATAAAGTATCAAGAAAAACTAATCTCTTATTAATATTAATAAAAAAATAGATTTCGATATTATAATTACGTTCATAATATTAAATATAAATCTTAAGAACGCAAAGCTAACACAATATATAATTATTAATATTATATTATGAGATAAGTATAATATTTATAAACTGTTTACACTCTTCAATATAAATGCTTAAGAATACTTTTTATTATAGAAAGTAATTATTGAAAAAGATATTCGAACGGATTTTATATTCGTGAGCGTAATAATCTCGAATAATTAATTTATTATAATATATAATTAACACACGATTGAAGCAGATATAATAAACTTAGTAGAAGTATTATAATTCTATTAAATAGACTTTATAATTATAGATATTCAAAGATATAATATTATATTAAGCTGGCCCTAAATCTTTAATATAAATTCAGATTATTACTTTAAGTAACGCGAATAATTCTATTGCGAAAGTAAGAAGAGTTGTGAGATAAATATTGCAGAGATATTAAAGCTTAAAAAAGTTAATGTCTCAATTTATGCGGTGTATATCACATCTACAAGAATTATATTAGAGACATGCGAAGATTTAAAAAGTATTATATAAAACGCATGCGAAAACTCTATAAATTCAGTATAACGTTATTTTATAGATCTTTATTTTATAGAAGTGATTACTATATAATTATTGAAAGAGCTCGAAGACTATACTAATATATTCTCAGAAGAGAATACTGCGAAATTATTTAATAATATATATGTGAAACACACTATTCTTATTAAGAAAGATAAAAAGATATTATATAGACTTATTTACTTCTTATTTATAAATGAGTTACAAGTATTATATAAGTATTTTAAGAGTAGTATAATAAAAGACTAAATAAAGAATTTAGAGTTATTTATAAAGACTTTAATTCTATTCATTCTTAAGAAGAACGATAGTTTACGCTTATACATAAATTACAGAAGTCTGAATTAAATAACTATTTGAAATAGATATTTATTATTACTAATTTCTGAGATATTTAATTAATTAAGCGGCGCGAAGAGATTCATATTAATAGATCTGCGTGATACTTATTATTAAATATATATTAAGAAAGAAGATAAGTAAAAGATTACATTTTATATGCGATATAATTATTTTAAGTATATGATTATATCTTTTAAGCTGATAAATATATTAACAACATTTCAAGTCTATATTAATTAAGTATTAAAGAGTCTGTTAAACATTATCTATATAATCTATCTTAATAATATTATGATTTACAGCTATAATAAATAGAAGTATAATGATCACGTGCGTTAAATGCTGAAGAGATTACGCAAATTTAACTTATTTATTAAGCTATTAAAATATATCTTTTTCATTATGAAAATAGACTTTCTTAATTATTATATAGATATAGCAGATGTTTTAATAAATTCACGCAGAATAATTATAATTATTAATTAATTAGTTTCGAAATCATTTTATAATGTGTAGATCTTTTTAAATTTTATTAACTTTTATAAAAGATTCATTTATAAGTATTTTATAATAGTTATTGTAATTACAAATCTATTATTAAGAATAATAAAGAGAAGAAAGATTAAATTGTTTTTCTAAATAAAGAAGATAGATATTATGTTTCGCATACTAAAAAAGTACTTTCAAACTACTTCTCTACTACAGTATTTTAATTTAAAGAAGTTAATTCAGATTAAAATAGATATATTAAGAAGAGATCTAACAGAGATTCTCTCTTAATTTAATGATAATAATATAAAAATAGTATGTTATATCTAAATATTAGTAATATTCTACTTAAGAAAGCTGATATTAACTAAAAGAAACTATATTACAGAGGATTAAGAGATGTTAATAATTATTATCTTATTCAAGAAGTAACGTCACTACTTAGAATCGCCTGCTTATAACGTGCGAGTTCTATATGATCACTTCAACTTACAGTTATTTATAATAACGAAGACGTTAAATAATTATTAAGCTCAATAAGTAGAGATGCTAGTTATATACAGATTTGAAATCTATTATTAAAAGAATAAGAAGAATTTCGCAGATTCATTATCACGTAAATCAAATTACGCAGTAAATAATAAGAGAGAGAAAGAGAATTTTCTTAAAACGCTCATTCTAAAAAGAGTTAGATTTGAGATCTTAATTATTAATCTAAGTTAAGAAGAAGAATCTCTAAATTTAAGATTGCTTATAGAAATCGTGATAAAGACTGTTATACACTTTAAGAAGAGTTAATAAAGTGCTCTATTTAAATCTTCTGCAAATAGTTAATATAACACACGCGAGATGCATGCTAATCACGTGCGAAGAATCGAAGATTCTTTGAAAAAAGAAGAAAACTTCTTGGAAATAAAGATTATAAGTTTAATCTCTATTATATCACTTTATAAGAAGATCTCAGACGCTCTTACTAATTATCTTCTAATATTATAACAAAGAGACATTTTTTACATAAAGAAGAGCTGAAAGAGATCTTCAAATAATCTTATTAAAGAGAATCAATTTAAGAATAAATAATACGAAGATTATATTAATCTTATATAATATAATAGCGCAATCTATATTTCTAATAATTATATAATTAAAATAAATAAGAAAGAGAGTAAAACAAATTAAAGAGATTATTAAAGAGAATAAAGATCTCTAAGTTAAATCGCAAGAAGTAATAAAGAAGTTTTATAATTTAAAATATAAGAACATAATTTATAAGATTAAAGATAAGATTTTATTATCATTAAAAAATATTTATATAAGAAAAGTAAGTAAGAAGCTTATTAATAAGTTTCTTAGATTATTTAAAATCAAGAAGTTAATAAATAAGAATGCTTATTAACTAATCCTTTCTAAAAGT
>JAABUK010008117.1_pt1 | contig 14839 bp, 22 predicted proteins | sample 5559141 | NCBI WGS metagenome assembly JAABUK01 (sample SAMN10711869, study PRJNA513367) | rock metagenome | isolation source: Antarctica rocks | place: Antarctica: Victoria Land, Pudding Butte nord | collected 2016-01-03
CCAAGAAGCTCACATAACTCAATCATCGCCCCCAATCCCAATGCCATCATATCAAACTCACCCCTATTCAGCCCTGCATACAACATATCCACTCCCTCTTCCACCTCCTCTAACACATCACATCTCTCAACCAAAATCCACCCCCACAACAATTCCTACCCCAATTCCCTCACCAACCATCTCCATCTCCCTCCCCATCCCCAAAAAAACCATCATACGGTTCAAAACCCACATCCCTCCTTATACACAACAACAGAGACACCATAACCATCCTCACATCCTCACATCCTACCCTCCACACACACACATCATCGTACACACCATATCAAAGCCCCACTCCCACAAATCACCAAAGAATCATGGATCCCAGCATCCCATATCCCATATCCCAGCGACTTGCGCACTCATCTCAGCTAGACCTTGGCAAAAACCCCCTGAGACTAGTGCCCAAGTCGCTGGGATATGGGATCCAGATATCAAATATAATCGTGTGCAAAAAGCAAGACTTCACACGACAGACCATGAAACGAGAAATGAGCCTCCATCCATCGCACGTGACCTTCCGCGCCCTGACGTTCAAGCACCATTTGAGTCACGGTCGGGTCGTCAATAACACAGAGAAGAAACAAGGACAACAACTTGCCGTACGGGGCTGTAGCTGGATAGCAACTTGACACCCTCCGCCTCCGTTGCAGCGAAGAATCGCCAAAAAGGATCTAAAAATTGTTTCGCATACTATTCCTAATCTTGTATCTAGAGGCATAGTCCTTTCCCTTCCCACTGCAACTTACATACGCGATTCACCTCCCTAATCCCGCAGCCACAACCCAAACCATGTCCCCACCTCCGTCAAATCCGAAACCCAAACGCACTATCCCCAGCCTCCTTCACAAATGACTTCTCCTTCATCAATTCAAAACCCCGCTGCGACTCACCAAGCACCTTTCTTCCCTTCCTCACCGGCGCCGCGTTCTCATCAACATTCATGGGCAAGCCCGGTGATTCAGGCTGCAAGATATCCTCATCCCAATAACTCGTGCACCTCTCCCTCTTCGGGCGTCTGCCTTTCCGACGGAGCTCGATGTCGGGACTCAGCTGTGTCAGTGCGTCGGCAACTTGGTCGTCGCAGATGGTAAAGTCTCTCCTAGATTTTGGTGGGTCTGGCTTCGCCTCAAGGCTGCCCCGAGCCTTCTTCCGTTTGGGAGGGGCATTGAGATGGCCTTGGGGTGTTGGTGGGTGGGCGAGGTGCAGCGCGCCAGTGGGTTCGTTGATTGTGTCGCATTTATAATTACGGAATCTTGATGGTGTGTTTGCAAGATAGTGTACTGGGGGCCGGGTAGGCGATGGAACAGATTTGACAGGACTGATGTTTTCTTTGTCGCTTGACGCACTGAATGTCTTGTGCAGCCCTTGCGTCGGCTTCGGCTTGCCAGATTGGGGTCGTTTCTTCTCAGACTTGTTCGCCATTGCAGAGGGTGCGCCTGAGACTGTGCCTATAGCTAGAAAGCCCATGCCAATTGGCTGTTGTTGTACTATGGTTGGACTGCTGTCATCAGTATCGATAAACGTCTTTATGTCATTGAGCCAGCCTTCAATGATAGCGCCATGGTCTTCCGCTGTGTTTGGAGATGATGCTGGTAGTGCCAATGGTACTCCGCGGCTTGGAAGATATTCTCTGCCATTGGATCCAGGTTTTGGTGACGACCATGGTAGCGAGAGTTCGAATCCGGGGAAAGATATTTCTTCTGGCGTCTTCGGCGGCTGGCTGTATAAGGCGGATGGCGTTGCGAAGCCGCTGCTGATCGGTTCCTTGCCGTTGTCTTCGCCGCGTGACCGACGGGAGACGCTAGCGGTCGTTGACATCGGAGTGGGAGAACCTGGGTTTGCTAAAATGGGCGAGTGGGTGTGGTGATCCTCCTCAAATTCTTGGGCAGTGAGATCAGCGCTGGGTGTTGCTTTTGGGGTTGGAGATTGATGGTTAGTACGGAGACCTCGCACAGGGCAGCGCTTTTGCAACTCTGAACTTCTTCCTATTGACAACCCTTGATCTTCGTATGTGGACGAGGAGGTCTCGAAATTTGCTGAACAAGAGGTATCGTCCCGGCCGGTACTGCCAAATCTCGATACACGAGCCTGCAAGATGGGTAACCGAGACCTTTTCGTGTTGGAGGACGGCCTGCTTTGTGGAGTCCTGAGCTCTTGCAATGTGACTGCAGCATCACGGAATATCAACGACATCTTTGTACCATGGCTGGATGTTGGAGTGGAGCGTGATAGATCTGGGACTGGTCTCCGCCTTCTTGCGCTGTTTGGTGCAGCTCTTTGCGGAGTCCTCGGAAATGCTACGGAGAGATTGGCAGCAAGAGTTTCGTTTGCAGTGCTGATGATCGAGGTGGGGGTGTGACCCAATATGGGGGTGTCATTATTCTCCGCTGGGAGGGCTATTCAGAATTCACTTAGTATTCGTCCGCACTCATTCTGGGCTCGTTACGAGTGTAGCAGCAGATGCTGAAAATTGACAATTCTCTGAACATTGGGAATAGACTGACTGGTGTCAAGAACATGTGCTTGATCACGCAAGTTATTCATCTCTGGGTCTGAGCGAGACAAGGCGAGAGACATGGCTGTTGATTTATCAAGTCCCTTAGTACTTTGCAATTTGGTTCGAAAGAGATGCGTTCGCAAAATCCCTGAAGGGAGGGTTGTTTTCAGACGACAAACGCTGTTGAAGATGAGATGTTCTGTATCATGAATCTTTGGAAATCTGCTCGATACTCGCGGATGCTTCGACAGTGGAACTTCTGATGTACGTGATGTTTGAGAAGAAAGAGACGGGTACCGAGAGGCACCACAAGAAGGCACTGCCAGCCATAACTTCCTGTAAGGGAATCCCGCCAGATACTGAGAAAATATGGTATCTAAAGAGAAAGCGCGATCGGTTTCTTATCCACTTACTTATTCAGCTACTGCATTCTTTGAATATTGAGGTGAACACCAAAACGAGCCTATGTTTGTTCAGAGGCTTGCAATCAACCTTGCTGTGAGGATGGCGTGCGACCTCCATGTCCGATGTCGCCCACTCAATGCGTTTGTCGAGATCTTGAAGTAAATCCCTTAAAGAGGCGAAGGAGTGGGAAGAATCCTGCGCAAAACATACTAAATACGTATGAAGATGATCGCTGAATGAGACGGGGCAGGATGTGCAATGTTTCGTGTGGAGGAGGAAGATGGCTGTGCCGTGCTTCCACGGACTAGAATCGTTATGCCACTCCTGGAAGAAGGTCAAGATCGGAGGCTGTGCAGAGTGCAGGAGTAGAGTGTGATGGACGGATCAGGAAGGTGTAATGCGTTCAGCTGGAGGATGACTTGAAGACTTGAAGTAGTATCACTAGCACAATCCGAGCTGAGGAGAGATGGAGGCGCAATTGAAGCTATCCATGTTTCTGGACTAGTGTCAGTGGTTAGCGGCATTTCGGGATGGGTCCCGCGGTCCCGCCAAACCAAGCATTCTTCACAACCGAACCAACGTCTCTATTTCCATGTCATTTCCACATGGCGTTTGCGTGGCAAGCATTGACTGCTGGGCGACAAGGTATGCCATATTGATCTCAACGCTGTTCCCGTGAGTTACATGGAGCCTCTGAGGTCCGAGGGTCGGTCGCTTGCCTTGCCGCTGAGGCCCCAGCAGCGAGCTCGTGAAACAGAGTCCCCATCCCTCCTTCCCCCTTCCCCCTTCCTTCGTTCCCCCTTCTCCCCCCTTCTCCACACCCTAGATCTGCGACAGCGCCAAGACCGGCAGACTGCACCCGTGGACATGCAGTATGCACGTCTATTCCTGCATGTCGCAGCATCGTGTCCCTGGTGCCGTGTTCGTGCTTTGGCTTGTGCACCGACTTTGGGATGTGACAGCCACCAACAGACAACAGTATGACGGGCGACCATGGGCGGGTTGGTATGGTTGCCGTGCGCCAATTGGAGCAAGTGGGAGAACAAGGAAAGCAAGCAGGAATCTGTGCCTCTAAGCAATCTCACAACCTGACTGCCTCTTTCTCAGCGCGTGCCCTAGACGGGAATCCTCCAATCAGGGCGCACGCTACACACCTGTGTCATCTGCGCTGCCGCACCTGGGCCGAAATCGCCTAGCTCCAAACGAGCCACGGTCTAGTGCCTCTCTCCTTCTCCCCAAGTCCCCATCCTACACCACTCTTCTTTGTACCTTGTGCTATACCAACATGCCTCTTTTTCTTTGTATCTATCTCTGCCGTCTTCCACTTGCTATTCTTGGACATTTCTACAAGCAGAGATCTGCTAGACAGCTCCTGCACTAAATCGCGCCTTGTACATCTTTCCTGCGACTCGTATCCACAAAGTTTGCTCAAACCTCTAATCGACGAGCTCGAGCGTCCTATCGAGGACCCGGATCCGTGTTGACGACTCGCTCAAGACTACTATACACGGGTAGCGACAAACAAAGACACACCATCAAAGGACCGCCGTACGGCAATTCAATCGTCCACTCTGAGCACCTCATCTCCGTTTTGGACATCTACAACATATTCCTGACCGCCTTGATACGGCTGTCTTGTACTTCGACCCTTTTCGACTAATCTCCCTTGCTCAAGGTCTCCCCCATATTCTACGATCATTACGGAATTGATCTAGTGCTACACATAGCCGCACCTTACTATCCACAGTCAAAGGAAAGTCAATTGCTTCTATACCTCAACCTTGCGTTCACCCGACCCGGAACTTGCAATTACCGTACATATTTTTGTCCAGGTCTCGCGATACCAGCATGGAGTAACGATTTTCTTGGCGTCCGCGTGTCTTGCTCAGTATAGATGGAGTCTGGCACTCGGGAGCCGCAGCGGCCAGAGGCGGGCCAGGGGAGGGCGATGACTGGAGAAAAAAGTCCTGCAGGTTCAGTAAAACGTGCGAGACAGAGAGCAGCAGCTGGTTTGCCGCCACAAGAACAATCCCAAGTGCCACAATACCCAACACCACTTTCCATCAGATCGCCCAAGAGATCTCCTCAACAAGAACCCAGCCCAATTGATCGCGTTCAATATCCTCAGTACCCATCTCCGAGGTCCGATTCCCCTGGAAATATACCAGCCGGTGCGAATCGTCCGGGCCCCGATTTCTCACGCCCAAGCGTTTCTGGTGGAATACAGGATCAGAATGCTGGTCGAGGACTAGCACCGCAAAGACCACCGAGACCGAACTTTGTACCCGCAATGGCTCAGTCTTCTCAGGCAGAACAGTCGCCGGGAAACTATTGGGAGGAAAGCACCCCTGGGTCCGGAGATTCAAGTAGGCCTCTTACCACTTCGACGACTTCGACAGCGTCCTCCACAGGTAGCATACCCGATTTCCCTTCCATACCTCTGATGCCTCCAACGCCCTTGTTTCAACCTCCACCACGACGGAACCTCGGACCTCCTCCCTCAGCGCGTAAAGGTGGATCGGGTTACTACTCGAACACTTCATTTGTGCCTCCCATTCCCGAGGAGATGTCAGACGCGCATAGCTCAATCGCGTCGAGCCATTTCATTCCCGAGAGTTGGGGAGATGGTCCGCCACGATACTACATCGGTGGTGGGATTGATGAAGAAGACGAAGATGATGCGCTCGGCGGCAATAGTGGGCGTGGGTCGAGCGCTGGCGATCATGATGATTTGTCAGGTCTAGTGAGAAAAGGAAGTAATGGGAAGCCGCGGACACCATTTCCGGAGACGCTGGATACCGGTGACGAGTCAGACAGAGGGTCTCGCATGCGAGAGCTAGAGTGGCAGGCTCAGGAAGACGAACGGTGGCGGACAGGTCCTCCTGGTACAGATCCGATAGGACGACACAACTTCAGAGGCAATGGGCGGCTGAATCCACAATTAATGTACTCTGGCTACGAGAGCGATCTTTCCTTCTTGGATTCACCTCGTACTCAGTCTCGTGCCCAATCTCCGATGCCTAACCTCGACGCGCCTTCTCTGCCAGGCCCGAACCCGTACTTTGGGACACCGTCTTCTGTTGGATCGCCCGTTGACCCAAGGGTGGGCGAGATTCTTGGTCATCTTGAAAAGGGGGGTGCTCTTACGTCGAGTGGGACGGCTTCGCCTTCAGCAACTTCGATGAGTGATAAAGGGTTCCAGCGACCACCGCGCTTGAATCTGGAGGAGCCGAAGCAAGTGCTTGGAAGGGGTAGTGCGACTAGTCTACCAGAGCTCATCCGGAGGGCGACAAAGTTGGCTTCGAATTTGGACCGTGGGAAAACAGCAAGTCGAATAGGAATGCTAGACTTGTTGAACGCCAAGGAGAAGGAAAAGGAGAGAGAGAAGGCTGCGAAAGGAGATGGTTCAATATCGGATATACTGGCTGCCTTTCCTTCGCCTTCCCCTACAACTCCTACAGCTCACAGGCCATCTGGCTGGCCGACGCCGTCGCCACATGGCAAGTCTGGCCTCTCGAGGGCGCAAACACCTGGCTACGGGTCCTCGATTTCTCAGAGACAGCGAAGGCGAAAATGCTGCGGGTTGCCCGTCTGGGCATTCATCCTGCTCATGATCATACTGCTTCTGCTTATAGCAGCTGCCGTGATTATACCAATCACCCTGATCGTCGTCCCACGCGAACACAAGAGTAACTCGCCGACTCTTGACAGCTGCCAGACGAGTCTCCCCTGTGCGCACGAGGGCTCCAGTATTGTCGTCAACGCACAATGCCGCTGCATCTGTGCAAATGGCTTTCTAGGGTCTTCCTGCAATACAGCTGCGGACGCTGGCTGTATAACAACCAATATTCCAGGCGCTGACACCTCTAAATCCTACCAGAATGCCACACTTGGAGATAGCATTCCCCGCATATTCACCGCCAGCTCAACTAATTTCAGCATTCCCATAGCGCCCTATGCCGTCCTCTCCCTCTTCAGCGCCACCAATCTCTCCTGCGCATCCGAAAACGCCCTTGTGACATTCAATCAGAAATCCCAACGCCGAGATACGGCTCAAGTACTTCTGCCGGATTCTGAGCTACATCAAGACCCATTACCCGTACCATTGGGGGAAGTCATCTCATCTCCCACCAAAACGCACAATCACATTTCGAAAATCCTCCACGCCCGCGGCAGCGCCATAACCACCAATGGCATCATCTTCGCTGCACCGTCCGGTGGAGACACAGTTATCAATAGTGCTCCACCGTCGACCGCGACAAGTGTGTCTTCCCCTGCCTCTACCACCAATGATAGGCCGATCACGCAGCAAGTCCTCGACTTTTCCCGCACGGCCGTCCTGTTTATCTTCCAGGAAACTTCATCGTTGGACGAAGCAATGGCGGTAGCCAATAAGCTGCAGATGACATTGAGCGGTGGCAAGACTTTCGATGCTACCCAAACTAGTGTGGGCGGGAATGTCACTGTCGATCTTGCGGCGCTGACCGTGGGCTTCGGCAACGGGACACTTTACGGTGGAAAGGGAACCTGATGAAGACATCTGACTTCTTGAGACACCCATGCCGCCTTGTCATTCCGACTGGGTGTGCACAGGAATTATTCTGTCCTACCAAACGCATTTTATTTCGAACCGGCGCTTCGGCGCAACATATGAACATAGGGGAACGAGAATATCATAGAAGTAATGTCTGAATGAGGAAGGATGTACATGGTTCGCAAAGTATAAAGAATTCTTTGGGCTCGGATGGTTGTTATCTATGGGTAGCTGTCTTTGCAGCATCTTTCACTTTTTCGGCCATTCACTTTGGGCCTCATGGCTCTGAACCATATTCCTTGGGCTCACTTTCTTGGAGTGCGGACTCTTTGGACCAACCCTTTTGGGTCACATCTTCAACTCCAATCTAGCGATGTACATTCTACAGTCAGTCATATTAGGGATACCACTTTGTTCGACTCACAGCGTTTCTTCCTGTCTTGGTTCTATACCAACATTTCAGGGGCTTTATACCATATCACTAGCGCTCTATCGTCTTATTGTAAATAGGCCTAACAAATGGATCTTACCACTCTCCACATTCCCTCTCGTGAGATGAAAATCGTGAAATACGTCCGTCCGAGGGTCTTTGGATTCTTACCTACTTAAAATCCCGCCGGGCCCGGGTTCCCAAGATACATCCCAAACAGATCATTTATCACACCCCACACGGTACCCTACCTAACAAACAAACCTACCACAAAACCAAAAGCCACCCAATTTGAAAACCTCCCTACATCCCGCACATCTTAGCAAACCACTCCCCTGGTCCCCTAACATTCCCCCCAAATATTCCTTCCAAAATAGCCACAAACATCATCCTACCTTATCTCATCTCAGACTGCAGTCCCAAATGTAATCCCACTCTTCTACTTCTGTACCCTACAATACCATAACATACGCCGCAAGGCAAAGGAAATAGTGCAAGTATCACGCATCAAGCACCAGTGCAATCCATCGACTGAACCGCTGAATCTCGCTTCAAAGTCGTCAGAAAGCGGTGCTATAACTTATGAAGCCAGGGAAGGAGGAGGTGGGTGGGTGTGTGCCAGATCAGACAGCTGGGGTATGCGGAGGTGGTGTAGAGGTTGTGTAGATGGTGTAGATGGAATTGTATGATGCTAGCGGGTATAGGGATGTAGAGGGAGGGAAATGTGGATGTTGCGGCGTGTGGGGAGGGGAGAGGTGGTGCTGGGTTTTATTGTAGAGGGGTTGCGTGTGATGTTGCTAAAGGAAAGGAGGTGAGGATTAAGGCGAAAGGGGTTGAGAGATCGAAGCGAAAGTGGCCAGGAGGTAGCTTGAGAGGGATTCATAGATACTAGGATCATAGGAGAAGGTGCATTTGATGAGAGTTTCGCCGACGGCTGACTTCGTGGCACGGAAAGGGTTGAAAGAGATTCGGTCATTGGACGAGCTATCATGGTTGTTGGTATTAGGGCCGGTCAGATGAACACGAGAAGCAAAAGCAGAATTCCCCGTAATCAATTTCAGCACGCTCAAGAACAGTATCGCTGCCGCCAACTCCATTTACTATGTTTGCAAGATGTTGGTGACAAAACTTTGCAGCAAAATCCCGCTCCATATGGTTCAAGTCGGTCTGGCTGTTTTAGAAGTAGTAAAGCACATTAGCCAAAGCCTGGGTTGGATAAACTTTTGGTATAGCTTTGGGGGAATATTAGAGACTCGTATTGGTCGTGATCGTAGTCGTCGCGAGCCAACGAGGACCATGGCTTTGCACGGTTCGGCAGTCTTGGTTATGAAGACCCTTTGCTGGACTCATGCTCAGATTCGGAGCCAGGGTGCCATAGTTGCGGTTGGAAGGCCTCGTTCGTATAGTGTGCTTGGTCCTCTCTTTTGGACGCGGTGGCGCTGATGAACGGGTCAATTCTGAATGGAGGCAACCACGATGGGATCTCGGGCATTACTTACTCCAGGAAGCGAGCCTTCTCTTGCTCCAATCGCATTCTGGAAGCGCGTATCTCGTATTCGAATTGCTCTTTGGACTTCCGAAACTTATCTTCGACCATGGCTTTCTCCGAGGATGGTGGCGAGGCTGATTTGCTTGCTGGGGAAAGACTCTCCCTTGCTGCTGGGCCCAATGAGGTCTGAGCCAGGGTTGTGTGAATGTTCACTGGTGAACTCAGCGCCCTCTGGTTTGGCGACATTTGCTGTGGACACTGGTAGGGCTTCGATGAAAAGGTGGTCACGGGTACGCAATGCCCAAAACCGGGCATGTCCAGCAGATAGCCGCCAAGATTTTCACTATGAGAGAATGCTCGCTCAAATTGGTCGTAGACCGGCTGGGACAGGAGCCGGACTTCTGGATTAGCGAGCGTGCCAATCGCCATTTCGGTGACATCTTTGCTCTTGTATAAAAGATCGTAGTGACCACTGCTTTGTATCAGCGTTTACTCCTCGCCAACACTAATCCAATAAATAGACATACGGTCGGTAGAGAAGCCGAATAGTTGGTGCTCCAGTGATAGGATTGCCACCACCGTCAAGGACGGGTAGTTGATGAGTGTTAACCTCTTCGCCTTCACTCCGGTCTAGATACAGAACCTCAATGGCAATGCCGGCAGCATTAATGACGGAAGTTGCGAGACCTTGTAGTCCCAAGTGGTCAAGCTCGATTTGAGCGGGTTCAATATTTTGCAAGACATAAGTTGTCACGTCGACGCCTTCCAAGAAATCTGCATAAATGTGGGGATTCATCTTCATCCAAGCGCTGGTGAGAAGCTGGAGGGCATTAGTAAAGGCTCATCGAAAAAGCAAAGCCCGAAATGCGGCACGCACCCGAAAGTGGTAAGTGACAGCGGCCGAAATGCTATCATCATTAAAGCTTGCAAGTAACGACGCCCCGCCCTCATGGTTCGGCAAACTTGAGATCATAGCTTCGAGCATCTCAAAGGTCACATCGGTGAAATCTTCGCACATCCCAACATCAAAGCCGCTGGCTTCTAGCATTGTTTCGTTGCAGCCCTTGAGCCTTGCTAGTTCGGCCCTGATCTTAGGAACATCGCCTAGGCGAAGGAGTGTTTCGAAGTAGCCGAAAGCGAGAGCTGGGGGGTATTCAGCTGGAGGCGAAACATCACAACATTGAAACATTCGGGAGACGTACCCCTCCACCCGCAGTTGCCATCCCCCCTAACGGTGCGATAATGAGAAAATCTTGAAGGAAGGGCCTACACAATGTGGTCAACGACCTCGGGTGCTCCTGAGTGGAATCATCTTTCTAACCTTCGTCTTATGGACGTACACCGGATCGGCTTGTGCGTATTCTGCTATAAGTGCTTGAGTCGACTGTTGGGATCCAACAAGAGGTCCCTGGCTTGGGGGTTAGGATAGCTCATCTACTAAATGGTTCCTGATGGTACCTGGACATCAGGGACGTAGTCATTTGACATTCTCTCCATGTCTGCGAGCTCTTGCTCCGAAGCCATGGCGTCCTCAAATGTGCTGATTGACAGATAGGAGCTGAGTCTTCTTGGGAGCTAAGTCGCCACACAGATTTCTTGGGCGAATTCGGGGAAATTAGCGTGAGATTGGGATCGGTGATATATGAACACGCCTGTTCTGCTGAGATGAGAGAATGGCAGCTGATAATGATTGTCTTATTTCATTGATTGCAACGGACGAATCGAACCGCGCGGCGTAGTATTGTGCTGGTTTGGAGTGACAGCGAAAGTGATATGTGGAAAGGGGAGATCACGATTGAGATGAGATGAGATGCGTGTGGAAGATGATATCAACGAAAGTTCCAAATCGGATCAGACAGAGAAGTCGTGAGGCTTGCGTAAAGACCCTTTTGTTTGTCCATCCCCCACCACTACTGCAGGCAACCGCGCAATGTGAGAATAAAGGAAGGAAAGGCGCGAAGGGAAATGTATGCTGATGAAGAGTGAGTGTGGACGTTGCGGCGATATCTGACGTGCTACGGACAATAATGTGGAGAGGAATGGAGGTGGCCCAGAAGAGCGTCGAGTGTCGATCACCAATGAGTAATGACCAGCAGCTATGCGGCTAAATCACGGCACCACAACATGCAGCACAGATACTACAGAGGCACGAGAGCACACGCATTGCAACGCGACCAGATACGATTGCTGCCGTGGCTTGATGGGCTGCATCAGAAGACGCGGGCCAGTGTTGAGATATGACCTGTCAAATTCACGAGACTCTGGAGGTACCTCCCCGTCAGTCGATCGTGGAGATATTCTAGTTGGAGAAAAGCACGGTCCTGCGGACGTCTACGAAGTCTGCATCTAATTCCTTAGGCCATGCCACTCCCTACGACTCATTGGCTCGGACCCCGATGCGGGCTTGAGTGAATGAACAGTCCAGGGCCTGTCAGTCGTTTTAGTACGGGTTGCTAGGAGATATCATGAAGGTGCGGAGGCCTGCAGCTTCTAGTGTGCATGACATTATCCCTAGCGGATGCGTGACAGCAGCCACTCAAAATGGCCTCGCATGGGGACTTGTAGAACTTGCCGGAAGCGAAGCACTGACCGCTATCACCATCTCATATCACAACTTGAGTGCTGCGACACTGAATGTGGCACACTGCAATATGGTTAACATCCTTACTCCGCATGCAAAGCGACCTGATCGCTACGGCACGGCTCTAACCGTTCGCATCTGCCAGGTAGATGCTAGATGCTAGATGCCTGCACATGAGGACTGACCTGACGACCAGGTCCACAAGACGGGGGGAAGGGAAGGAACCGCCCTTCCGACGAACCAAAGGTGCCTTCTCCCCGGTGCTGCGTAGTGGCTTGCATCCTCGGCATGCGCTGGTTATGCGTCCATCCGATCCATGGTCGATCAATTCTTCGCTTGCTGCGAAGACTTTTATTCTTCACTTCATGATGTTCGAAATCCGCGGAGCTAAGCCGCCGGGACCCTTCCTAGGCCCCTTCATCTTTCCAAACCCACCTGCTCCGGAATTGGTGCTGCGGGTACCTGTAGATAAGAAACCACCCATTGAGCTGCCTCCTAGGGACTGCGGATCGTCCGTTTTGAAGCCGTCTCCCTCGGTAAGCATCGTCCTGCATAACCCTGCAATAGCAGAGGTCCATTCCTGCATTGCCTGCGTGCGTTGAACGTCAGTACGGTTGACAATTTCAACGGTACCTTTCTCTTGGTTGATCTTGCCGTCCAACTTCCTATCGAGAATCAGGAAGCCGACAATGTCCTGCACCTCCGCCACCGAGATCTTGAGCTGTTCAGCGATGAACGATAGGGTGAAGCGCGTGTAAGGGGCAATCAGCTTCAGCACACCGTTGGTGCGCAGGCTGCGAGTGACCTCGTCGATATTTTCGGCGATAAAAGGATCCGCTAGAACATCCTTGTTGTTCTGTAGAATGGACTCGTATCTGTGAATGTCGTTCTGTTGGTAGGCTTCCACGAGGTCCGTCATGGCGGAAATCCGTGGATCATTCCTATAGGGCTTTGTCTCTTGAGATTCGAAGGGATTTATGTCAGATTTCATGAGCATAGTCGTAAGCACAAGGTACTTTAAAACCTGGATACGCTGTAAGGACCCAGCTTCATCGTAATTCCGAAATGATTCGAAGAAGTCCGTCTGAGATTCTTTCCAATTCTCTTCACTCATATGCATCTTGCCTCCACATTCTCGGATGATGCCCATGATCTTGGGATGCGGAACCGCTGATCGTACTTTCAAGGCTCGTTGGTAAAGTGCCTTCAAGCGTTTGTTGTTCCTCGTTTCAGCGTACATCTGAATCTCCAATGCGTAGATCTCTAAAGCATAGGTGCCTTTGCTCTGATCGTCGGTTCCATCTTCTTTCTGACACGCTCGATGTAGGTCTTTGACCAACTTGATGAGCTGGGTGTACTCTTTTCGGTCCAACCACAAGCGAGCAAGCTTGATGTTCGTCTTCAACCATAGTCTCTCGTTGTTTGCTTGAAAGGATTCCAGCGTCTGAGAGTAGAATTTTTCCATGCATTGATATGCTTTCTCGTCTTCGGCACCTTTTTCGATAAAGTCTAGCATATTGTTGATAGACTTCTCTGAGTAATTTCGTGTAACGGCAGATTTGACATATGTCAGGAGCTCGCTATAGTGGTTGATAGCCTGGAAACAATAAGCTAATGACTTTAGAGCGCTCCTGATGGCTCGTTACCTCGTCATATTTACCCAGCTTGTACTCAAGCTTCACAGCCTGTTTCAGACCCTTGAAGCCCCTAGGGTGTAGGTGATTAGCAACTATAGCATTGATGAAGCGCTCGAGTTCAGCTGTTCACCAGTCGCCCTTTTCGTCTTCCATGGCTGGCATCCTCAGAAACTCTTCGATAGCTTCACCGGGATTATCTGCCTTCATCTGCTTCGCATTGTAATATGTGTTTTCGATGCCCACGTCTCCAGTCTCTTCTTCGTCGTCATCCTCGTATTCGAAGTCGTACCTGAGTGTTGTAAGTGGAGCCCGTATGGATGGTATCCAGGTCTGACTTACTGCTCCTGGTCGGAGTCTTGCATAAAGTCATCATCGTCAGACATTTTGTCAGGGTTGAGGCGCTAGTCCCTGTAAATACAAGCTGTGTAGTCACAAAATTGGCTCGGCTTCACCCAGATCTCCGGAATTGAAATGGATTTTCAATGTTGGAGTCGGCCTAGGGTTGGTGACCAAGTCCCTGCCGTCTATCGATAATGTTCTTAGCGTCATATAGTCTTGGCATGGAGAAGGCTTTGGGGCAAAGGTTCCCCCGTTCTTTATCTGTTTCCACCATCTGGCATCACCTATCCTCCGACTCTCGCCTCAGCTGCAATTATCTAGTACAAACCGCTCAACATGGGAGGCGACCTCAACCTCAAGAAATCATGGCATCCGCTACTTATGAGCAATCAGCGCCGAGTATGGGAGGAAGAACAGAAAGCGCTCGACGAGCGCAAGCGGATCGAGCAGATGATGAAGGAGCGTCAAGAGGAACGCAACCTCCAGGAGATTCAGGAAATGCAAGAAGCAGCCGGTGGCACTAAACGAGCACAGCGTGTGGAGTGGATGTACAATGGCCAGTCAGCCGGACAACAGAGCACAACTGAGGAAATGGAGGGATATCTATTGGGGAAGAGGAGGGTTGATGGGCTGATCAAGGGTACGGAGAACAAGAAGTTGGAAAAGGGGGCTACGGAGGAGTCATTCATGGCGCTGCAAAATGCCAATACTGTTAGGGATACGGCTGCTAAAATACGAGAGGATCCTCTGCTCGCGATCAAGCAGAAGGAGCAGGCAGCTTATGAGGCGCTGATGAATGATCCTGTTAGCCGAAGGCGATTGCTTAAGGAAGCTGGACAGGACGTCAAGCCTAAAGAGAGGAAACGACATGAGCATCGACAC
>JAABUK010008119.1_pt1 | contig 14833 bp, 8 predicted proteins | sample 5559141 | NCBI WGS metagenome assembly JAABUK01 (sample SAMN10711869, study PRJNA513367) | rock metagenome | isolation source: Antarctica rocks | place: Antarctica: Victoria Land, Pudding Butte nord | collected 2016-01-03
CTACGATGATTCCAGTAAACGCGCGTTCCAAACCCAAATCAAGAAATGGAACTTCCCCAGCAAACACCATCCCGCTACCAAGAATGAAGCCCTCGTGCAACGAGTCCTTGAGCTATGGAGGAAAAATACCTCCCAGAAGGAAATGCTTCTGATCCTTCAATCAGAAGGCTTTGACATCAAAGATCGCGAGCTCACTCGGGTGAGGCACAATAACCAATGGAGATTGCGAATTGCAAACAATGCCAAGCCGCAGGCCGCGAAGACCAACGATGAGATAGCTATCGCCCCGGAGCTGGAGCAGGCTGGAGGCACATACACTGCCAACAGCCCAGGAGAAGAGCAAAGTGTTCTTGTTACAACAGAAAATGGGGCGAGAAAGCGATCGGCATCTATCGAATTAGCTCCCGAAGTTCAAGCCAAACGTCAGGCCCGCCTTGCTAAGCTCGAAGCAGAGAGTGCACAACGCTATCAGCAACGGACTCGTCGTCGTCGTACTAAGGAATGGGCTGGACTGCCGGCTGATCCTCCCGGTCCTCCTCGATTTCCGTCAGAAACCACTATCGAAGAGAGCAAAGTGCTACTGAGACTTGATGATGACACTTATAGACGTCTACGCGACCAGTTCCAGCGAATCTGTGAGGATCACAATGTTGTGAAGAAGACCCAAGCCGGCCCGGAACAATGGCAGGCGATAAAGGACCAGCTCGTCCGAGAGAACCCTCATTTACCGTCCGTTTTCTATGTTGGTGATGGCGCAAATCTCGTTCAACAGAACTTGGCATTGGACGTAATTTGCAGCGACGTCACCAAACGTATCCGTACGCTGAAGACTCGTGTGACAATCGCCGAAGCCAAGAACGAGATGGGCGTTGACCCCGAAGAAGCAAGACAGCTTAGAGCAGCATTCTATAACATCCTAGTGGCCGATCATTTCACCAGCAAGCTCGAAGCCGGCGAAGATCATTGGAAAGAGCTCAAGGAGAAATGGATCGCCGAATCGCCTCTTCTACAACGCATCCTCGGTCATGGAGATGCGAGTCCTGATCATGCGGCCAAAGTCAAGGCTGCCGAGGTTCTATGTCGAGATGTGATGAAGCGGCTAAGGGATGATCAGACGAAGAAGGATCCATCGCGTAGAAAGCGTTTAAAGACGACTACCAACATTGGTCCTAGCATTCAGAATGGCATGAGCAACGGCGTCGACAACAGCATGGACGACGTCATGAACAATAACCACGGGATCACAAACGGCATCGCCACACTAGCATCGCAAGCCCTAGCAAGCGCCCACTCCGCCGCCTCACCACCACTCCAACACCAGGACTACGACGGTCAAATCGATCCAACGCTCCTATTCGCCGCCAGCGCTCCACCCATCGAAATGACCCACCACCCCGACCAAACCCACCGCACTTACGACCTCAGCAACGGACACGACTTGAGCCACCACGCCCACGACCTAACCCACCAACTGGGCCACCACGCCCAATTCCCCCTCCAACCCCCCCACTCCCTCAGCCACCCCACCCCCATCTACTTCCGCCTCTCGCCTCTCTCGCCCCTCCACGCCCCCCCAACCCTCTGGCTCGACACCCTTCCCGCCCCACCCACAATCCGTGCCCTGCACGCCCTCGCTGGCTCAAAACACGCGGCAGCGCACCCAGGCGTTGAAGTCAGGGTGGCGAAGATTGAGGGGGTGGTAAAGGTGGGTGGGGTCGAGGGAGGGGAGGTGAAGTGGACGATTGAGGAGGAAGATGAGTTGGTGGGGTATTTGGCGCATTTAGGGGGGGAGAAGGCGACGTTTGTTGTTGGGCTGGGGGTTGGTGGGGGGTAGTGTTGGGTGCGTGGGGTTTTGGAGAGGAGAGATGAGGAATTTGGGAAGTGAATGAAGGGGTGGAGTTGCGTGCGGTATTCTGTTTGTTTGGAGGGGGAGAGTTGTTTGTTGTACTTTTCTCCTACAGAACGATTTGCTTTTTCCCTTCCTACTTTACATTCTCTCGACTAGCTTGTTTCCCACCTGTCTGTATACAAGGCGACAAAAATTGTTGAATTGTAGCTCTATTCTGTACTATAGACATGGATGCTAGTGTACTGTATTTTGATCGATCAAACACAATCTACTGAAGAACCGAATATGAAAATATAAAAATATAAAAACCAACTTATACCGTTGAACCAAGTATTCACATAAAGATATCCCATCTCAATTCAATACTAAGATAAATAGCAGATTTCTGAAAAATTCAAAATCTAGTATATATACATTTCGAACTTAGGATCGATAGTTGCCGTTTCTGTTCATGAAGAAGAAGCAGAGCCGCTTTAGAGAGAGCAGTGAGGAAGCAGAAAGAAAAAGCAGAAAGAACAGCAGAGAGAGAGACGCAGTATAAGAGAGCCGAGTTTCAATATCTCTACGTTTCTAATTGATCAATGTACATACATAGGTGGCAGTATAACGGCTACCAGGCTCATGACTGTCCGAATCATAGTGCAGGGATTTAAATATATATATATATATATATTGGAAAAAAGGCTTGTACATAGGTAAACCTCGTACGAACCTTGTATATATATATATATATATACTCTATACATAAGTTTTACATTATTTTATACGTGTTCCCTTTTACAGCTTGACTAATTTGCACACGGGTCCTGGTGTTTTTGAGACAGATGTTGGCTGTGTGCAATCAATCAATCCCTGAGCGAGAGGGAGAGGAGGAATACGAAATTCGAGTTCTTTCTCTCCCTTCTCTCTTTGGCCCTTGATAACTGTGGACAGGACTGAGCTCTACGGGCGGTTCTTTTTTTTTTTTTTTGAGAAAATGTAGCCCTTTAAAAAGCTCTATAGTTTTCGAATGCAGATGTTCGTACGTAGGGATACCGAGAGGCGACTTCGGGTCGGTGCAGATTCGAGGGGCGGAAATCGTCGTTCGTGGCTTGCGCGGACCCCGCTGCAAAGCGAGCGCCTGCCGGCTATACGAGGTAGGTTTATACAACGGGAACCTAGGGCTTTGCGTCCTCTGGAGGAGATGGATTTCTTCGAAAGGAAAAGGGAATCGTCTAGACGTTGTCCCTCTGTCAAATGATCTGGAGCTCGCATCTCTAGACCGACTCTCGGGCGATGGAGCAGACAGATCTGCATGCGGCGCTGCAAAGTGTCACCTGGGAGGAGTTTCTTGTCCTTGGAGGAGAGAGAGGATTCTCTCGGAGGATTTGTATATTGAGAAGTGACTATTTAGTCTGCTGGCACTGAGACGGCGTAAAAGACATGAGCTGGACGATACAGTCAAGAACGTCGCCCACGTCGAGGTTAGATGAACCAGGAAATATCGGTGGGAGTGAGTGTGGTGCGGAGTTTTCAAGTAGTAAAGGTTTCCCGTCTTAGGGTGGCCGTTGGGTCTCAAGGAAACTGATCTTCTATCTCCGGCCCACGAGACCGGTCTGCCGACTGGTGCGCGGGAGCCCCTCGCAACATTCAATATGTACAGTAGCTAGTTATCAGCATTGTAGATAGCAATATGAACACTTAACCCTAACTGTAAATTGATAACAAGGCCCAATTCGATGCTGTGGTGTGTGTGTGATGTGACACCTAGGTCTCCGAGAGTCGGAGATTCCTAACAAGGGGCTTACCCGCGGAATAGTTAAGCGAGAGAATTAAAAAAAGGTTGATTCAGTTCGAAAGTAGTTAGGGTTACACTTACACATAGATACATATACAAGACCTCTGAAGCACGATAACGAGTAATCTAGAAACAAGGCACTGCCTTTGGCACCTAATCGACTATATTTCGCTCCTTCTGCATCTTTCGCATTATGCTGCTTGAACAATATCGCGTACAATTCTCGCAGCACGGTGTAGCTGCTCTATAAAAGCTGTAGTCCGTTCCGACGAACCACCGGTGAGGTAAACACGAATCCTGCGTTTAAAGGTTAATCGGGATTTTAGCAGAAATTTGATTCAACGTAACTTACTCGCTTTTCTCTGGCCACATGATGGTCCAGAACCCCTCGGTATCGGGTAAGAGGGTGGCGAAGTCGTCGACGACCATTTCGGTGTCGAGCCCATTACTCTGAGCAAAGATTGTGGGGAACGGCTTGCCGAAGAACAGATGCTCGCTTAGGAAACGCGGCTTTGGGGTGCCGGCGTTGGATGGCCACAGCCAGCTCAGCACCTCGAAGACTCGCATGTAGCTGCGTCCGTTCAGCATGGTTTGCATATCGGCATGCATCTGCTTGGTGGCGGGCGATAGGAGAGCCGCCAGTCGGGCTGTCTTGCCATGTTGACTCTGATCTCGATCTTGATAGGCCTCGGTGGCTGCATCGCAGAAAGTAACGACCGCGGGCGTGGCTTTCTGCACAGCATCGGAGCGGCCGGTATGGTAGTGAGCTGCGCTGGTGGGCTCCCACGAAGGGATGTTTCGTCCAAAGAAGAGGCGCAAAGCGAGCTGGAAGGTGATGTCAACGACTCCCTTAATGGACACTTTGCCCTGCACTAGGAAGTCGGTGCCGAACTCGGTGAGATGCTCTCGCACGTAGGTCCTGGTTGCCGGCGAGGTGTACTCAAGGAAGCGACTCCTGAGCACCTTTATGTGACTCTCAATTTCAGGCGTCGTTTGAAGAACGACCTCGTCGAGCTCGATTCTCGACGAGAGGCTGCCGTTCAGCTGATGGTGGTCAATACTGGAACTGGGCAAATACTCGTCGATGGCGGTGACCATCCATTCGAAGAGGCGGGCAGAAGTGGTGCCATCGATAACTCCATGCTCGGTGATCGAGCCTGAGCGACCATTTGCGCTCACGTAAAACTGTAACACTTTGTCGAACCAGCGATTCGAGCCATCGCCGATGTAGCCCTGTCGCACCCTTTCTTCGGGTGTCTCGGGGCATCCATCATCCAAGCACAAGACGAACATGGCGGCATCAATGACGTGGAAGTATTTGGCATTAGCAAGGCTCAATGCTGATAGCTTCTCTCTCGTCTGTGAATGAGGATATGAGCACGAAGCAGCAAAAGGGATTAGGGTGATTAGGGTTTACTTACCAGCGCCCAAGAGTCTCTCTCATCCGTTGTCAGTATACCTCGCCAGACACCATTTTCTTCTACTTGCGCTACAATGGCTTCAAACGTAGCCTTAAGCTCTTCAAACGGCACGTCTTTTCCCTGATCCCGATCTTGGAGCATCACCTTGAAGACGTGACCTCTCTTCAACACTGCGATATGATCACGAGCACTTTGATCATCCGAATCGTAGCGCATCATCTTGTCACACCCAACATGGGGCACACGCACCGAATTGAAAAGCCAGTCCCATCTCCACGTGCACTCGGGCTTGCCGGCGATTCGGAGAGGCTCAATCGTACCGGCCTTCATGGCCCGCTTGAAAGACAGGGCCGACGAAGAGATGATGGCGGCACGTTCGGCCTGCGACTGAGGCCTCTTGCTGTCGCGGTGTGCCCCCATGATGCTGGCGTACGGAGCGATCGGGCTCCGTTTGGACAGCCATCGAGCATCCGTGATGACGTCGTTATACCAACCGTTGTTCTTGTCATGTTCATGCGTCTTGAACAATTCCTGAAGAACCTGGCGAGCAGGGCTACCCGGGGCTCTCATGGCCCATATATCTTGTTGAACCGACTCGAGCTGTTGAGGGCTGTAAAGATGTCTATTCGCCTCGAGCCAGAAATCGAGGGCATCGTCCAGATCCGGCAGGGGCTGATCGGGCAGCTCTTCGTTAAGCCTGCAACAATCCCAGCCATGGCGAGCCTTAGTATTACCGTCATGGTCATGGCTATTTGCAGTTGCAGCATCCATGTTCTCAGGCGATGGCTCCGTCTGACTCTCATGTGCGCCCTCCTGTTTCTCGCCGTCGTCAGCTTTTATTTTGACTTTGCACTTCAGATCCATCCTCGATACGATGAGTTTGGCGAGGGCGATGATGCTTTGCGCGCCAATTAGCTCGGTTGTTTGCAAGGGCGTCTGAAAGATGTGCTTGATCCAATTCTTGAGTTCGATGGAGACCAGGGAATCCAGCCCAAGTGACATAATAGGTTGATCGGCAGGCACGTCGTCGCCTATAAAGGCAGCGAACTTTTCGAGAAGGGCCTGCTTAACGATATCCTCGGCCTCCTCGACCGACTCGGCTCGTTCGACGGCCTGGGTGGCACTTGGCTTTTTGCTGTCGACCGCGCTGTTGCTTGTTGTTTCTTCTTGACCCCTCTTACTGGGCACGTGGTCGAACAGGTGGCTGCTCAAAGCTGTCTGGCCTATGGCGTCTTCCATGGTGTCGCGATCGAAGGGCATGATACATTGCATGGCTTCATCAAACCGGGCTTGCGGCCCCATGGCATATTCGAGCGTAACTAGGAGCTCATGAAACGATACGGCGCCAATGATGCGCGCGATCTCGCTGTTTTGATCAAGGGCTCGGGCGATCTGTTCAGACCCCTCGACGGCGCCAACGTTGATAGTGGTGTACTGAGTGATGCCTCGAGTGCCTTGAGTATGGACGCGGGCAAAGGCATCCTGGAAAGCATTGCCTGCTGCATAGTTGCTTTGGGAGGGCGAGCCGATGAGACTAGCCACGGACGAAAGCATGATGAAGAAATCGGTTGTCTCCGGCGAAACAAACGCCTTGTGCATGTTCCGCGTGCCCCAGACCTTGGGGTTCACGGCTGTGTGCCAGTCTTCGAGCTCCATGTAATCCAAAGGATGGTCACAAAGCACCAATGCACTCTGGATAACGCCTCTCACTGGTGGAAGTGCGGCTATTTCTTTGGCGGCAGCACGTGTACTCTCCTCGTCGCCAATGTCACACTTGACAATGTGGAGTGTACCTCCGAGTTTGCTAATACTTTCCTCTAACGACGCCCGCAACTGAGAATCGGCATTCCGGCGCGAGAGTGCCACGATGTGGCCAGCCCCATGCTCAACAAGGAAGCGGCCCATTCTCTTGCCCAGATCACCGAGGCCACCTCCAATGACATACGTCCCCTCCCGATGTAGTCGGAGCGGAGGGGCCTTTGGTCTGGGTGCTTGCACAACCGTCTGTTCGTCGGCCACCAATACCAGCTTCCCTACGTGTTTCCTCGCAGCGATGAGACGGAAGGTTTCCTCGATGCGACTTATAGGGTACGTCGTCACGGGGTATACGGGCTTCAGGAGGCCCTTGTCGACCATGGCGAATACTTCTCTGAGCGCGCGGGTCACATACTCGGGACGCAGCCGGTACATGTGCGAAACATCCACGGCAGCGAAGGTCGCCTGCTTTTCGAAATTGGCCATGTTCAGCTGGCTGCGCCCGTAGATATCCGTCTTGCCGATCTCGAGGAACGTCCCGAACTGGGCAACGCAGTCTCAGCTGTCCATCAGGAGCTCGCCCGAGAGCGAATTGAGAACCACGTCGATGCCCTTGCCCTGAGTCGAGCGCATGATGCCTTTCTTGAAATGTCGAGAATGTGAGGAGAAGATGTGGCTTTCAGGTATGCCGTACTGGTCTTGGATCAGCTTTCGCTTGGGGACGCTGCTCACCGTGGCAAATATCTCGGCTCCGATGAGCTTCGCGATCTGAATGGCGGCTTGACCTACACCGCCCGAGGCTGCGTGGATCAAAACGGTCTGGCCCTTCTCAAGCCGGGCAACGTGGGTGAGACAGTACCAAGCCGTGTAGTAAACAATGGAGATAGAGGCGGCGTCGGCGAAGGTGACGGAATCTGGGATGGCTACTATACCAGTGCTGTTGATGCGCACCAGATTTCCAAAAGGGGCTACCATGAGTCCAAGGACCCTGTCACCGGTTTTCCACAACGATTGAACGTTGAGGCCGACTGCAGTAACTACCCCGGCCGCCTCGCCGGTCATTGATGTTCCCGGTTGCATCTGGCCCAAGGCAACGAATACGTCTTTGAAGTTGACACCGTGCGCGTAAGCCTGCACCTCGATCTGGTCAGGGCCAAGCGGTTCTGCCATCATGTTGTTGTCCACAAAGCGAATAGTGTTGAGCAAGCCCGGCACCTGGACGTCAAACATCAGGGGCCTATCTTTGTCGAGATATTTGCATTCCACCATAGATGTAGCGCCCTGGTCCTGGTCCTGGTTCTGGCTGTCGATGTAACTAGCAAAGCGGTCGTCGGGAATGACCCTGGGGATGGTCAATTTGCCATCGCAGATGGTGTACTCCAGCTCTTCAGCGCGAATCGTCTCCGAGACTGGCCAGAAGGACGACATGGCAATTTCGACGAGCGTCTGGACGATACGCTCCAGCTCCAGGCTTCCATTTCCGCTTCCGGAAAGCTGAATCTGGTCTTGGACGTCGACCGTGATGAGCCGCAGACCGAGATTCTCGCGTCGGACTACCCTCCCCATGCCATTAACCATGTTCTTCAGGGCCGCAGTTTCAGCAGATGGCGGCGAATATTGGAAGCTGACCCAGAGAACATTCTTTCCCAGGAGTAGAAGCTGTTTGGTCCGCTCAAATGCTTCCTGGGCCGGATCCAGCAGAAGCGAGTGCTCGGCAGAGTCAATGACTATCAGAAGCCTGTCGGCATCTGTTGCGGTGTCGGTTGTGCTCCAGGCTTGCTGGCTGCATGTAACTCCTTTGTTGCCCAAAGAGAGACGTATTGCGTCTCCAAGAGCCGCCTGAGAGAAATGCGAGTGCCCGAGACGGACAATCGCCTTCATCTCCATCACAGAACCTGGACCTCGAATGTCCTGACTATCGCTCATGTCCAATGTACCTGTAGCTTGGGTCACAATCATACTGCTGATGGCGCTCGAACTGCCAGTGTGAGCTGGAATGACAAGATCCGTGCCACTGAAGCCATGACGCTTCAATACACTGTCCCATTCGGGTACGAAGAGAAGCGACCCATCCTTGCGTCCGTCTTCAGACATCCACCAACCCTCCAATGTCCCAAAAATAACGTTTTGAGCGGCCGCGAGCTGCGTAAGCTCTATGAGGATGAGTCGACCGCCTGACTTCAACAACTTCCGCACATTCGTCATTGTGACGTCCATCAGAGGTGTGGCATGCAAAACGATGAAGGCAACAATCAGATCAAACGTATGAGCGATGTAGCTCTGCGCGAGCGAATCGCGTGATATATCCAGTGTCTTGAAGTCGATCTGACCAGTCCACTTGCTGAACGTGTTGCGCGCACGCACGAAGAAGCCCGAGAAGATGTCAGTATAGATGTACTCATTCAGAAGCAGTCGACCGTTGCGCTCGATGCTCTCCATGAGCGGCATGATTGCGCTGCCGATATCAGCACCAATCTCCAGAATCTTCATCTTGAGGTTTTTGTGAACGAGAGTCTGCATATACTCGACCCTCTGCGCATAGTGACAGTTGAACAGAGTGAACTTGAAGTAAAGTCGCTCTAGCAAGTTGTCCTGAATCAGGAGCTCGAGTGAGTTCGCCTTTCCCGTGAAGAGATCAAAGAGCCACGACCCGAAGCGACCCAAGGTGAACCCGACGATGTTGTCATTACTTGCCTGCTCTATGAGCTGAGCTTCGTCTTCAGAAGTGACACCGGCCAGAAACTGTTCGACCTCAGACTGATTCCACTCTACCATCCAACTTAGAAGTTTGAAGAGGTGAAAAGTGCATGCCGTAGATATGTTCTCCTCTCGCACGCGATCGACTGCCCGACGAATGAAAATCGTTGCGACTTGGTCGTTGAGACGCAGCTGCTCCTCGACGACGAGCTTGCTCAGCGTTTCGTACCCGACGTCGAAGAGATTGTGACGAGAAACGTGATCCATGAAGTCGTTTTGTGTGATATGGTTCACGTCGGGCTTGCATTCCAGCCGATAACTCGTTTTCTGTTTAAGAGAATTGGTCGAGTTGACTTCTCCAACGACTTGAGGCCGAATCGCGCTGCCCGTGAGCACGAAACGGAACGTCCCATTGCTCTGCTTCTGGTAGGCACAGAAGTTCCCAGACGCTGACCGTCAACTTTCTGAAAACAGATAGAGAGCCACCAGAATCTCGACGCCTGGCGTAATATTCATGTCGACAGATATCGATATTTCGCCGAGCATGACGAGCATCATGAGTGCGATAGTGCACTCTCGTCGGAACACTACGGCCTCTAGCTGAATCATGACGTCTAAGGCAGTAGAATGAATGGTATGCGACTGCATATAGTGCCCGAGCATCATTTGCGCGACATCGTCAACGACAATTCTGGCAAGACCACAGCACTTGCCAACATGAATCTCTTTTAGACCCTGAAAGCTGAGACCATAGGTATTCCCTGATGCTGCGAGACCATCATAGACTTCTGCTGAATCGACTTGAAAGGGAGAATTGGCCTGAATATTCGCCAACATTTCAGCGACGACTGCCATCGTCAGGTGACCCAGGCCATCATCAACTCTGATGCTCTCGACTTCGTCGAGCTGAGATTGAGCCTTGCTAGTATCGAATTCGCTTGCGGTAAGGCCGATGCAATTCTCGATCCAAGAGTCGTTCTGAGAATCGTAGAAGAGAACCCGGAAATACTCTCAGGGACTTCTCGCGTGTTGACGCGCAGAGCTGAGTGTGAGTTGCAATTCGACCTCGCGATCGCCTTCCGCACCGGCACCGTCATCGGGAACCACAACGGACTTCGCAAAGATGACGTCGCGGAAGTTGATGCACTTGACATGACCTGACGTCTTACGTAATTGGAAAAGTTGTTTCATGGCTTCGATGACCATGGTCAAATAGCCGGCACCCGGGAAAATGACGAATCCCTCGACAACGTGGTCTCGCAGCCAGAGGAGAGTTTGCAGGCTAATGTGATATCTTCATCGCGGCTCATTCGGGGAGCTGTGAACGTCGAAGAGGCCGAGAAGGTCATGATTAGGGAAGGGACGCAGACGGTGCCCCTTGCTGAGCCTTGATTCGTGCCAGTAGGTAGAGTGGTCCCACGCATACGTTGAAAGATTGTCAACGACCTGATAGTGAGAGCTTGAGCTAGCGTCTCTACGCATTACAGCATCTAGCTGAAACGGGCGTCCTGCTTCGAATGCCTTGCCTACTAAGGTCAGAATGGTGCTCACTGCGCTGTCGTTGCGGACAAGGCATGGAATGTAGATGTACTTGAAGAAACCACCCGAAACTTTGAAATCGAACAGAGACTGTCTCAGCGATTCCGCGAGCGCAGAATGAGGGCCAACCTCTACCAGAACGTTGTTGGCTGCGAAGCCAGCGGCCGACAAGTGCTCTGCCACCAATCGAGACGCGGCACTGAATTTGACTTGTGACACCAGGTTGAAGACCCAGTAAGAAGGCCCAAAGTCGAATAGCTTGCGGGTACCAGTGACGAATGAGTAGAAGGCGACATCCTTTTGTGCCATGCCATGAGCCATGTTGTTCAGGGACGAGAGATACGACTGTGCCACCACCTTCATGTGATGAGAATGGTAGGCCGAATCCACCTGGAGTCGTCGATTGAAGACAGACGCAGTGTTCAAGATAGCTTGAAGTGCTTCGATGACCGCCAGGTCGCCAGAAATGATGGTGCTCTCGAGGCTGTTTACACAGGCAACGGTCACTTTGCCCTTACCGCTGGCGATGCTCTGCATTCTTTCTTTGATTGCTTCCTCTCCTTCGTCAACAGCCAGCATAGTCTCCGATGTCGAATTCAAGCCTTTGACCATGAAGAACCAAATGCCTCTATTGTAGAAGACTTGCATAGCGGCCTCCTTGCTGAGAGCACCCGCAGCGTAAGCAGCTGCAATTTCTCCTGAGCTGTGACCACACACAGTCTCCGATCGAATATCATAACTCTCGAGCAGATCGACCAGAACGATCTGAATCACTGTTGTACATGACTGGGAAAATCTGCTGTCATCGAGTCGCGTTGTCTCCTTGTCCCGAGACAGTTCCTCGACAAGGTCCCAGTCGCATCCGAGGCCTTTCATGACCTGGTTGCAAAGCGCCACCGAGGATGCAAAGACTCGTGAGATCGTCAGAAGCTCGCGCCCCATGGCGAACCACTGAGCTCCCTGACCCGTGAAGATGAAGATCATTCCGACTTCCTTTGCCGACCTGACAGAGCGTAGCTTCGAGTCTTCTAATGCTCTTTCCAGCTCTTGCGAATTGCTTGCCACGACACTGCAGCGCCAAGGGAGCTTTGAGCGACGAACATTCAAAGTATAAGCCAGGTCGATGAAGAAAGTGCAATGACTCTGATCGAACGCGAGTCATTGTTGTAACTTGAAAATCATATTGCCAAGCGACAGTTCAGAGTTTGCCGAGAGAACTACCAGCGTTCTTTCGATGTCGTGGTATTTACCATCTTCGTTGATGATGTCACTGAAGTATCCATTGAAGTGCCCATTGAAGTGCCCATTGGAGTGCCCATTGAAGTGCTCACTGGAGTGTTCATTGAAGTGCCCATTGAAGTGCCCATTGAATAGACAAGAATCAGTAATAGGCGCGTGGTCGTATGCCTCAAGAATGGCATGAGCATTAGTTTCACCGTAGCCAAAGCTGTTGACAGAGACGCGCCTGAGTCCAACATGACCTTCTGACGTGAGAGATGTAAGTTCCAGTGGTACCTGAGCATGAAGGTCAGCAGCTATGTAGAAGAAGTGAGCCTCTCAATTGAAATAGACCTGAACTCACTTTGATGCCTCTCTCTTTCAGATGCAGAGTTGGCTTGAGGTTGATGAAATTAAGATGCGACGAAATCTGATTCTTTTTCAAGACCATTACGGCTTTGATCACGCTTGCTACTCCGCTGACGAACTCCAGGTGGCCAACATTGATCTTTATGCTTCCCTAATGCGACACGAACGTCAGTCACTCATCGATCAGGGTTTGAATACAAAAAACTTTGAAACTTCTCTGTCTGAGGCGAGAGATGCTGCAAAGAACGTCTGACGTGCCAAACATGAGGCAGCATAAGGAACAAAACGATTGGGTAAACGTACAACGAGCAGATCAGACTTTCGCCCTGCTTCGCGGCCGAACACCTTGAAGATGGATTGAATTTCTGCATTGTCGCCTGCAGAATTGCCAGATCAACATTCCCAATGCTAACGAGAAGGGGGAGTAAAGAACATACCAGCCGCGATTCCTGTACCATGAGTTTCTACATACAAAGTCTCGCGGGGATCGAGACCAGCCTTGGCATAGATTGAACGTGCCAAGACTTCCTGTGCGTCGGCGTTGAGCAGGAAAATGCCAGAAGTCTTGCCATCGTGACCGACCCCTGAGTCCACGATGACTGCATGAACCGCGTCGCCGTCGACCAGAGCTCGGTCAAGACGCTTCAGAACAAGAACACCGAGACCCTCGCCTCGCCCATAACCAGCGCCACGATCATCGAAGATGTAACATTTCCCATCTTTATTAGTGAGTTGACTAGGCTGATTAGCATCGAGCAATGATTCAAGGTTTGTAGCAAGACCACTTACGACATGACAATGAACTGGTCAGAGGTCAGCAACAGTTGACTGGCCCCGACAAGAGTCAGCGTAGACTCATCTGCCCTCAGCGTACGGCACGCTTGATGCAATGCCACGAGACTACCAGACTGTATTAAATTACGTTCTGTTAGCGAAGCAAACATATGACAGGTCTGATAACACTTACACATCCCGTATTCAGAATATTAGAAGAGCCTTTCAGATCTAAGACGTACGAGATTCTGTTAGACAGAATGGCGTCTCCCGACCCTATAATGTGAGTCTTGTGAAGCTGAGGCCCGTCTCTGTACCCCATTCTGTCGTAGTCTCGTGCAAACATTGTCATATGCACCGAAGTGTTCGAGCCACGCAAGCTTTTGATGAGAATGCCAGCATTCTCGACTGCTTCGTAAGTGGTTTCGAGTAGAAGTCTCTGCTGGGGATCAATACCCGTAGCCTCAGCGCCGAGAATGCCAAAGAACCGCGCGTCGAAGGCTGATACGTCCTGATTCACATAGTATTCGTGACTGAAGTTCGTAGCTTCTTTAGCATCTGAATCCTCGTGATAGAAAGACTTTCAGTCCCAGCGATCTTTGAACACCTCTCTTAATCCATCCCTCCCCTCGACCAACATAGATCATAGACTCTCTGAACTATCAGCGCCTCCTGAAAGACGACATGCCATGCCGATGACGACGATCTGACTTTCCGTGCTCATCTTGAGTGTCGAACGGGCAAGAATTGATACGTAGGAATAGACCAGGAATAATAAAAGAAAAGTTGATATCTTGACCAGCGACGAGAGAATTGGAAAATTAGCAGAGACGGATGAAAGAACGAAGCCATGATCAATTTCTGCTTTTCGGCAGTTGCCTGCACCTTCAGAGAATTCATTGTGAGTGAATTTCACGACTGCGTTTGCTATCAGCGTCGCCAATAGCTGAGCTAGCTCGGCTTCGCTAAATGAGCGGCGAAGTTGACGACGATAAGCTAAGGTAGCTAGCTCAGCTACTAGAGGTGTCAGCTTGCTAGCTCAGTCACTAGAGATGTCAGCTTGCTAGCTCAGCTACTAAAGATGTCAGCTTGCTAGCTCAGCTACTAAAGATGTCAGCTTGCTAGCTTAGCTGCTAGAGTTGTTCATGTGATCATGTCAGTTTGCTTCTATATTTCTTGAATTCTTCAACTGTTGAATTAACATTCATTCTCTTGCATCTTTAAAACTGACATAATATTTATTTAATATTCAAAAGTTTAAGGCTGGCAACGAGATTCACCTGTACGTGGTGTCGGCTACGAACCTTTTGATTCTATTCTGTGTTCGAATAGAAGTCAAAAGAGCCAAGAGATCTCAATTCGACGCAGTTCGAACGATGTTAGGACGTTGCGTGGCCAGGAAAGCCGCCGTGCAGAGTTTTCACCCACGCGACA
>JAABUK010008120.1_pt1 | contig 14832 bp, 12 predicted proteins | sample 5559141 | NCBI WGS metagenome assembly JAABUK01 (sample SAMN10711869, study PRJNA513367) | rock metagenome | isolation source: Antarctica rocks | place: Antarctica: Victoria Land, Pudding Butte nord | collected 2016-01-03
CACGCCGGCTCCCCTCAAAGGTTCGCTCAACTTTGCGTGTACGCAGACGATCGACCGGATTGTCAAAGAGGCATCGGGGGATCGATTCCACCCCTCGACGCGATCGGCCGGAGCGGTCCGCCCTAAAAAGGGCAAAGCTCCGGCCGCATGTTCCCAGATCTCACTGATGACGACAAACGGCCCATGCGGGCCGTTGTGACCTCCGTGCTTTCAGGAACTGTCGCTGGCAACTCATCCGAAGCGTTTCGCGTCGGCGTCATCACCAGCGACAAGGGTTATATTACCAGCGATCTCTGGGAGGTCAACAACCTACTCCCCTTTTTCTTCGAAACCGCAGTTTCGCTCACCTGAAGAACTTCGACGCCTCCTCATAGAATTCCATGTTGAGCGTTTTCGAGGCGGCGACGCCGGCCTCGAGGGTGGTCTCGATGATCTTGGTCCCCGAGAGGGCGACCATGGTGCCGAACTTCCTGGCGAGGACGAGCCGGCTGGCTCCGAGGCCCAGCCTGGTGGCGAGGACCCGGTCGTAGGCGCTGGGGGCCCCTCCTCGCTGGAGATGGCCGAGGATGACGCAGCGGGTCTCGTACCCGGTCTGGTCTTCGATCAGCTTGGCGACGACGTTGCCGACCCCTCCGAGGCGGACGTGGCCGAAGGCGTCGGTCTCGGCAGCCGTGGTGGTCGAGCCCTTCTCGGGGAACTCGGCCCCTTCGGAGACGACGACGATGTTATAGTTCTTGCCCTCGGCCCGGTGCCTCTTGAGGACCTCGGCGACGTGGGCGATGTTGATCGGGACCTCGGGCACGAGGATGTAGTCGGCCGCCGTGGCGATCCCGGAGAAGCAGGCGATCCAGCCGGCGTGTCGGCCCATCGTCTCGACGACGATGATCCGCCGGTGGCTCTCGGCCGTCGTGCGGAGGCGGTCGATGGCCTCGGTCACGATATTAATGGCCGTGTCGAAGCCGAAGGTGAAGTCAGTGACCATCAGGTCGTTGTCGATGGTCTTGGGGACGCCGACCATCGGGAGCTGATGCTCCTTATGGAGGCGGTTGGCGACGCCGAGGGTGTCGTCCCCGCCGATGGCGACGAGGGCGTCGAGGCCGTGGGCCTTGAAGTTCTCGAGGACGGCGGGGATGTCGCTCGCCGCGTTCTTGAAGGGGTTGGTGCGAGAGGAACCGAGGATCGTCCCCCCCTTGGCGATGATCCCGTCGGTCTCGGATACTTCGAGCGGGCGAGTCATCCCCTTGACCAGACCCCGCCATCCTTCGAGGAAGCCGACGCACTGGCCCCCCTCGTTGACGACGCCTTGCACGACCGCCCGGATCACTGCATTGAGGCCGGGGCAGTCGCCTCCTCCGGTTAATAAACCGACTTTCATGAAAAGTTTCCTGAGGCTGAACCCGGTTCTCCCGCCAAATCGACGACGTCGGACGTTAGGGGCGCCGAAATCGAGGGCCTTGAGTCCGGTCGAAGCTATCAAGTCTCCTCGCGGGTGAACAGGGAGCTGCCAAGGACCCCGCCGGGCGTCAGGCCACCCGTGGCGCTCAATAAGACTCGGCGGAGACGACCTCCCCGCCGCCCACCGTCCCCAGGGACCTCCACACGCTCCACTCGATCGAGCTCTTGAGGAACCGCACACTGCCGTCGCCGAAGAGCGAGTTCACGCCACCGGGGTGGTAGCTCCGAGAGGTCACGGAGGAGTAGGTCGGGCCCCCGTCGTCCTCGTCGACCGAGACGAGGTCGGAGTCCTGGCCCGTCTTCGAGGAGCGCGAGGACGAGTTGGGCGGTAAGGCCGTGGTGAAGGCGTCATTGAAGCTATCGCCGTGGCACCACTTGGTGTGGCCCGAGGCCGGCGTCGAGCATTGCGACCCGGCCGCCGCGACGACCGAAAGCACTGCGCGTGGGTCGGGGGAGGCCGAGGGGACCGCCAGGGCGGCCGGGATCGATCCCGGGCAGTTGTGGTAGACCGGCTGGTAGGCCTTCACTTCCGAGGCGAAAACCGTCTGGCTGAGCCCGTCGGTGATGGCCGCGTAGGTCCTGCTGAGATTGGTCCCGAAGGCACCCGGGCCGGACGGAGCGCCAAGGCCGCCGAACGTGTACCAGGTCCCGACACACCACCCATAGTTGGAGACGGCGTAGGTGGAGGTGACGCCGGAAGAGTCCGTGGAGGTCAGCGGGGTCGGTTTGATCTCGCTCGGGCAGATCAGGGTCTTGATCGAGATGGAGACGACGGTGGCATTGTCCGGGGCGCTCGTCTCCAAGGAGTAATTGATCGCGTTATAGAGCGGCCCCAGTTCCAGATAAGGGGCGAGACGCGAGGAGGCTCCCCACTGCGAGTTCGAGGTCAAGGTCGTGCCCGTGTATCCGAGGACCTGCTGGGGGGGCAAAACGGAGTGAGTTGACTCGTAATTATGGACCGCCAGGCCGAGCTGCTTGAGGTTATTGATGCACTGCATCCGCCTGGCCGCCTCGCGTGCCGCTTGAACCGCCGGAAGGAGCAGGGCGATGAGGACGGCGATAATTGCGATGACGACGAGCAATTCAATCAAGGTGAACCCGCGACGCACTGACATGATCGCCATCATTCCTCCTGAATCGTGATCCTGAGACTCAATCTCATCTTGAAAGAGCTTGCCATAATCAAGCCATCAAAGCAACCCCCCCAATGCCGCGATTGAGACTTAATCTCAACGCGAGTTGAGCTTCAGCGGGACGCTCGGTTTCTTTGCTCGTGGCAAGTTCCTCAAGGGGCTTGAATGATGGGGCTGGCTTGGAGGAGGCGGTGGCCTTGATGCTCGTCGATCTCTAGCTCCGAGAGCAGGCGATGGCGGATCAGGCGGAGGGCTTCGTCGATCGTCTGGGGGAGGAGATTGGGGAGGGGAATGGCCCCGCCGGCGCGCTTGTCGTGGCCTCCGGCGGACCCTCGCCCGTCGACGACGTGGCGGAGGACTTCGCCGGTATGGCCCCCGAGGTGGGCGGCGCGGATCGAGAGCTTGAGGACGTCCTCGTAGAGGCCGATGGCGAGGGACCAGTTGACCCGGTCGAAGCGGATGAAGAAATCGGCCATCTCGGCGACGATGTCGGGCTGTGGGACGGCGCCGCACCAGCTCACGACGACATCTTGATAGAGGAAGGCGTTGGCGAGGGCGTGCTGGAAGGTTGCGAAATATTCCTGCGAGAGTTTCGGATTCTTGATCCTCGCCAGGAGGTCCTTGTCGGCCCTGGGGAAGAGCCAGACGAGGGCCCCATCATCGAGCGGGCTGGACTCTCGGGGATATCCGGTGACCTCCGAGTCGATCCCATAGAGGAGTGCGGTGGCCAGCGTGGAGGAGACGGGGATGTTTTGTTCGAGGAGATAGCCGGTGACCATCGTGCTGGTGGCGCCGAGGTTGGCCCGGACGTCTTGGAAAGTGACGCCGCCGAGGTTGCCGCCGGTCTCGTGGTGGTCGAGCACAGCAACGGGAGTCGTGGCCTCGCTGGCCCTTCGCCCGGTCCAGGGCTGGGAGTCGACCAGGACAAGGGCGTCCTCGGGACCGAGGTCGAGGTTGGCGATGGGGGTGAGGGGGATCGGGATGAGGTCGACCATCGCCCGGTTCTCGGCCCTGGCGATCATCCCGTCGACGGTGAGGACGACAGGCAGGCCGGGCCTTCGAGCCTCCAGGAGAGCCTGAAGGCCGAGCATGCTGGCGAGCGCGTCGGGGTCGGGGTTGACGTGCGAGGCCAGGGCGACCCTGGAGTAGGGCGCGAGGGTCGCCAGGAAGCGTTCGGAACGAGATTGCCGGAGCAAGGCGGGTTCCGCGTCGGACTCGGCCATCATCGCGGTCGGACCCCGATGGAGCGGGGGAGTGCCGGCGGCCTGGCGACTCCTGGGTCAGGTCGAGGAGGGGGACCCTCCGCCCCTCGCCCGTCTCCCGATCCGTCGAGCTTACGCGACCGAGGCGATTGATTCCAGGGATTAGCGCCGTTCGGGCTTGCGGCTCATGCCCGAGGCCCTGGCCACGGCCGGATCGCCTGCGGGGCTGGCCAGCGAGAACTGGACCTTGTCGAGCAGGTCTCGGCTCAGGTCGGAGTCGCCCGCGAAACCGTGGAGCACGCTGACTTCGCAGCCCGAATCGCCCTTGATGCGGACGGCCACGGCGACCGGGTGGCCGTCCTTGCTCCTGGCCGTGATGTTGTAGTTGACGTCGTTGGCAGGGGTCAGCCGCGAGATCCCCAGGTCCTGGCGGTCGGCCTTGGAGAAGTTGCGGAACTCCTTGGAGGCGACGTCGGGGTTCATCGCGACTTTCTCGAGGATCGGGTCGGCCGCCATGGCCTCTTCCAGGGTCCAGGCGACCCGGGTCGCCGAGGCCGGGAAGGCCCGGGTGATCGCGTTGGGGTTCCGATCGGTGATGCCCGGGTGCGGCGAGGAGGCCATGGGCCTCATCGACGAGCAACCCGATGAGAGGGTCGCGATCGCGACCATCCCGCAAGAAATCAGGGCCGCCCTGCGCATCGACCGACTCCATTCGGATCGGGAGGCCCGGAGGCCGAGGTGGGGAACGACGCGCGGCAACTTAGGCGATCGGCCGGTTCCGGTCAAGCCGGCCTCGAGCTTGATTCCTGCCTCGGCTTCGAAAGCCCATCAAACCGGCTTGCCGAAAGAAGCGTCGTGGAGCTGGTAGCCCTTGAGGAACTCACCGGCGGCGAGGGCCTTCTTGCCTTCGAGCTGGACCCTGAGGAGCTGGACGGCCCCCGAGCCGGCAGCGACGACGAGCCGGCCTCCCGACGCTTCGATGACCCGGCCCGGCTCGCCTTGGCCTTCGACGGGCCGGGACTGGTGGACGATCAGGCGGATCGGTCCGTCGGGTCGGAGCCAGGTCGTCGAGGCGATGGGCCAGGGCTGCATGGCTCGAATCAGGTTGTGGATCGCGGACGCGGGCTGGGACCAGTCGATCCGGCCATCTGCCTTGGAGAGTTTGGGGGCCTTGGTCACCCGGGATCGATCCTGGGGCAGGATTTTGACCGTGCCCGCGACGAGCTCGGCGATCGACCGGGCGACGAGCGGGGCGCCGATCGTGGCGAGCCGGTCCTCCACCTCAATGGCGGTCTCGTCGGGCCCGATCGGGGTCCTGGCGAAGGCCACCATGCCCCCGGCGTCGATCTTCGGGGTCATCCGGATCACGGTGACGCCGGTCTCGACCTCGCCTCGCTGGATTGCGCGGGCGACGGGTGCGGCCCCCCGGTAAGCCGGGAGGATCGAGCCGTGCAGGTTGATCCCGCCCATCGGCGGGATCGTCAGCAACTCGCCGGAGAGGATCTGCCCGTAGGCGGCGGTGACGATCAGGTCCGGGTCGAGCGAGCGGAGCAGTGCGAGCGCCTCAGGCGCGTTGATGTCCTCGGGCTGCTCGACGCGGACACCCCGGGCGATCGCGGCCTGCTTGATCCGGCTCGGGACCAGGAGATGCTGGCGCCCCTGGGGACGGTCGGGCTGGGTGATCAGCGCGACGACGCCGTGCCCGGTCTCGCAAAGGTGCTCGAAGGTCGGCAGCGCGAAGTCCTTGGTGCCGAGCAGGACGATCCGGGGCGAGGGGAGCATGATGGGGCCTTCGCTCGCAATGGAGAGGTCGATCCGACTCGGGGCCAATTGCCCCTCAGGCCACCACGGATGCCCTGGCGACCTCGTCGAGCCGGCGGAGGATCTCGTCGTCCGGGGGATAGATCCCTTCGGACTGGGCCTGGCGGTAGCCCGCCTCGATCTCCTTGACCCGGGCGTTGGCCGAGGTCTTCGCGATTGGCCCGAGATAGTCGATGAAGAGCTTGCCGTCGAGGTGGTCGAGTTCGTGCTGGATCGCCCGGCCGAGGAGTTCGTCGGCCTCCAGATCGACCGGCTGGCCCGAGAGGTCGTAGGCCTGGACCCGGATCTTCCTGGCCCGGCGGACCTTCCCGTAGAGGCCCGGGAAGCTGAGGCACCCTTCCTCATTCTCCTCCGAGGAATGCTTCTTGACGATCTCGGGGTTGATGAAAACCCGCTCCTCCTCCGGCTTCGCGGCGTCGGCTTCCAGGTTGAGGATGAAGAAGCGGAGCGGAATTCCGACCTGATTGGCCGCCAGGCCGATGCCGTTGGAGGCGTACATCAGGTCGAACATCTCGCGGACCGTCGCCCGCAGGGCGTCGTCGATCCGGGTCACCGGCGTCGACTCGTAACGGAGGGCCGGATGGGGATGGGGGACGATCCGAAGCACGACGAAACTCCGGGGCCGGTCGGGTGCAAGTGGAGGCGGGCGAGGAGTGGCCCGAAAGCGTCATTGTAAAGCCTCGAACGGGGCCCGCCAACCCGGACCGATGGCCCGCCTTCGCGGACCTCGTCGAGTTCCGGCATGACGTGGAATCGCGAGCCGCCGAGGGTCGCATCGTCGACGAGGATCGGCTAAGCTGGAGTTTCACCTCGCCAGGTCGATCCGCGGCCGAATTGAATCCGGGCCTCCTCGGGAACTTCGGCCGACCACCGAGCGTCAAAGGTATCCGATGACCGGGTGCAACGACGACAACTCCCTCATCGAAGCGTGCCGGGCCGGTCGGACCGAAGCCTTCGGGCCGCTGGTCCGCCGCTACCAGGGCCGGCTCTACCCGACCATGCTCCGCCTGACCGGCAGCCCCGAGGATGCCCTTGACCTGCTCCAGGACGCCTTCCTCAAGGCGTTCGAGAAGCTCGACAAATTCCAGGGAGACAGCTCGTTCTACACCTGGGTCTACCGGATCGCCGTCAACCTCGCCCTCAGCGGCCGACGCCGGAGGAAGTTGACGTTGCGGCTTCGAAGCCCCGACGGGGGCGTGATGATCGACCCTCCGGATGACTCGACCTACAGCGACCCGACCTCCTCCATCCAGCGGGCCGAGCGGGACGACTTGATCCAGAAGGCCCTGGACGCCTTGGCCGACGACCACCGGGCCGTCGTCGTGATGAAGGAGTTCGACGGCCTCCGCTACGAAGAAATCGCCGCGATCCTCGGTGTGCCGGTCGGCACGGTGCGGAGTCGCCTGCACCGGGCTCGCCTCGAGCTTCGCGAGCGGCTCCAAGGGGTCTTGATGGATGAAGAATCCGCCCCGCAACCCGCGCACGAACGACGTTGATCGGACGGTGCCGTCAACGTCCGTACTTGTCGATGAGGAGAGGCAAGAGGCCCGAGTCCCCCAGGCCTTAACCCAGCCGGAAGCCATGAACCTCGACGACGAATCCTTCCTCTCCGCCTATCTCGACGACGAACTCGACCCGGCCGATCGGCTGGCCGTCGAGTGGTCGCTCGAGTCGAGCCCGCGACTGGCCGAGCGGCTCCGCTCGATCGCGCAGGCTCGCGACGCCCTGATCGGGCTCGAACGGCCGGCCCTGCCGGTCGACCTCGGCTTCGCCCTGATGGCCCGACTCGACTCAGGCCGACACCGCCCCGGCCCCCTGGCCCGGCCCGCCGCACGCTTCGCCTTCGCCCTCTCGGCCTTGTCGTCCGTCGCCGCCAGCCTGATCTTCGCCATCATCCTGCTCAATCAATCGCTCCACGAGACGCCCGAGCGGCCCGAAGTCGCCGTCATCCCGCACGCCCCGTTCCCCGCCCCTCGCCATCATCCCGAACCCGTCGACGCCCCAGTCCTCGTCGAGGCGGCGGCCCCGCCCGCCCCCTTGCTGGCGATGACCGGAGGCCTGCCGTCCCCCAGTTCGGATGGACCCAGGGAATCCAGTTTGACCACCGGGGAGGACGAGCGGCGGATCGTCGGGGCGATCCTCGGCCGGCCGCACGTGCGCCGGATCGTGATCGAGACCGACGTGATCGACGCGGCGGAGCGGGTCCGCAACCTGATCCGCCAGGACCCGAGGGGGACCCCCGAGTTCGGGCGGATCTCGATCCGCCAGGAGATCATCCTCGACCCCGACCACGCCGGCCCGGCCGAGGTCTTCGCCGTGCCGATCGACGAGCGAGGTCGCCGTTCGGTCGTCGATCGGCTCAGGAAGTCGTTCCCGGATCTGATCGAGGAAGGCCGCTCGAAGCCCTCGCTGGTCGCCGGGCTCGGCGAGACCGAACGGGTGGCCATTTTCCGTAGCATCCAGGCCGCACCGCTGGGCGAACCCCCGCCTCATCTCGCCCCCTTCATCGCCAACCGGGACTTGGACCGCCCTCCCCTGTTCCTGGAGGCCGACCGCTGGCCGACACGCTTTCCCGGCCCCGCCGGGCCGGGCCTACTGCCAGCCCAGCTCCCCGTCGGGCTGGTGAACGGAACGAGCAACGGTCCGAACGCCTCCGGCCAGGTGTCCGAATTCGTCGGACCTCCCGACTTGATGAACATGGCCCCGCCGAGGCCCGGCGAGCGGGTCACGCTCCTGGTCTGGGTGACCCGGCCGACCTCGCCGCATCGACCCGTCGATCCCTCGCCTTCGGACCAGTCTCCATGATTGAAGTCGAGAGGCTCTCGAAGCATTACCAGTCGGTCCGGGCCGTCGACCGCGTGGGATTCTCCATCGGTCGGGGGGAGATCGTCGGATTGCTCGGCCCGAACGGTGCCGGCAAGACGACGACGATGCGGATGCTGACCACCTACCTGGCTCCCACCAGCGGCCGCGCCGTGCTCTCGGGGCACGATGTCCTCGACGAGCCATTGGAGGTCCGCAAGAAAATTGGCTATCTACCCGAGAACGTCCCGCTCTACCCCGAGATGAGGGTCCGCGAGTACCTCGATTACCGGGCCAGGCTGAAGGACGTCCCCCGATCGGTCCGTCGCCGGGCGATCGGCGGCGTCCTGGAGAAGTGCGGTCTCGTCGACTTCGAGTCGCGGATCCTCGGCCAGCTCTCCAAAGGTTATCGCCAGCGAGTCGGGCTGGCCGAGGCGATGGTCCACGACCCGGACATCCTCGTGCTCGACGAGCCGACGGCCGGGCTCGACCCCTTGCAGATCCGCGAGGTCCGGTCCCTGATCCGCGAGCTGGGCGACCGCCACACGATCTTGCTGTCGACCCACATCATGTCGGAGGTCGAGGCCGTCTGCGGCCGGGTCATCATGATCGTCAAGGGGAAGGTGGCGCTGGACGACTCGCTCGAACAGATCCGGGAGCAGGGGGCGATGATCCTGGAAGTTCGCGGCCCGGCCCCGGCGATCCGCGAGGCCCTGGCGGCCACCCCCGGCGTCAGCCGGGTCGGCGTGACCGATCAGGAGGGGGACGTCGTCCGGCTGGAAGTCCAGGCCGAGGGGGGGGCGGACCTCCGGGAGGACCTCGCCCGCCGGGTCGTCCAGCAGGGCTGGGCGCTCCGCCACCTGGACCTCCGCCGCTCGTCGTTGGAAGAGCGGTTCGTCCGGGCCGTCCGGGAGGCCACCCTGGCCCGGCAGGGACCCCAGACCAACGCCGAGCCCGAGATCGAGGCCGCCTGACCATGCGACACGTCCCCACGCTCCTCCGGCGCGAGCTGGCGGCCTACTTCCTCGGGCCGATGGCGTTCCTCATCTTCCTGGCCTTCCAGGCGATCGCCTGGCTCAACTTCCGCACGCTGGTCGACGACCTCGCTCGCAATTCCCAGTCGTTCTCCGGCCTCGACGACCCGATGAATGCCTACATCTCGGGCAGCTTGCCGTTCTGGATCGGGTTGCTGGTCGCCGTGCCCTTGCTGACGATGCGACTCCTGGCCGAAGAACGCCGCTCCGGGACGATCGAGCAGCTCCTGACCGCCCCGGTGACCGAGGCCGAGGTGGTCGTCGCCAAGTGGTTGGCCGGGACGGCCATGTACCTGGGCCTGCTCGTGCCGTTCGCGCTTTATCTGCCCTTCCTCTATTATCAGGGGCATTACCGCTTCGACCTCGGCCCGGTCGCCTCCCTGGCGGTCGGTCTGACCTCGATCGGGATGATGCTGGTGGCGATCGGCCTGTTCTTCAGCGCGCTGACGAGGAACCAGGTCGTCGCCGCGGTGCTGACCTTCGCGACGATCTTCCTGCTGGTCTTCGCCTCGCGTGCCGCCTATGCCAGCGCCCTTCAATACCGGGCAAGCTGGGCCGGGGCCATGGCGTTCCTCTCGGTGATCGATCAGGTGGGCCGATTCGGCTCGGGCCAGCTCGACCTCCGATTCCTGGCGGTCCACCTCTCGGTGGCCGTGCCCCTGCTCTACCTGACGGCGAAGGCCTTGCAGTATCGCCGCGAATCCTGATCGTCCGACCCCTCCCGGCCGGACGGACCGAGGTGATTGACGACCATGTCGCAACGCTGGATCGATTTCCTGGGACGGCCGGACGTCTGGGCCCTGGCCGCGGCGGTTTGCGGGTTCCTGACGCTGACGTGGGTGCTCCGGGGGGCGCCGATCGGCCAGGCGACCCGGGAGGAATCGGGCGAGGCTCCCTCTCCGAACTATCGAGACCGCGTGGTCGCCTCGGCGGTCGTCGGGTTCCTGCTGATCCTGGCCGGGGCCTATTTGGCGACGACGATAAGCATCCCCTGGTCGCTCCCGGCGTTCGCGGCGGGGTTCGGGATCGTCCTGGCGGTCATGCGGGCCAACCGGCAATATCGGCACGTGAGCCCGACCCTGCGCCGGGTCCTGGCGTTTTCCGAGACCGCGCTGACCGGCTCGCTCCTGGCGGGCATCTTGGTGGTCGGGAACGTGGCCGCCTTCCGCTACGGCTCTCGGGCGCTCGACCTGACGAGAGACCGGGCGTTCAGCCTGTCGTCGAGGACCGAGAACCTGCTCAAGGCCCTGGATCGGCCCGTCGAATTCACGGCCTTCTTCGGTAATTCCGAACGGTCGATCCGGCAGCTCGACCGCGTCCGGCAGATGCTCGAGCAGTATCGGGCCGCCAACCCGGAGAAAATCCGGGTCGACTACCTGGACCCCAATGCCGACATCAAGGAGTTCGAGGCCCTGGCCAAACGCGTGCCCGACGTTGTCGCCTCGCCCGGGGGCGGGATCGTGGTCAGCTATGGCGACGGATCCGCCGCCTCGCTGGCCCTGATCGGCACGACGGAGCTGTTCGAGTCGCGGGGTGGCCGGTTCGAGGCGGGCCCCGATCGGTTCGTCTCGACCTTCGACGGCGAGGACGTCATCACCTCCGTCCTCGCCAGGCTCCTGGAACGGAGGCGCTCGCGCGTCGGTTTCACGACCGGGCACGGCGAGCCCTCGACCGGCGAACTCGACCCCTCGCAACCCGGCCTCGGCCTCTGGCGGGCCCGGCTCGCGTCGATCGGGACCGACGTGGTCGAGGTCGACCTCCTCGGCGGCGACCCGCCCGAGGACGTCAACCTCCTGATCCTCTGCGGGCCCAGGACACCGTTCCGGACCGACGAGGTCGCGCGGATCAAGGCCTTCATCGCCCGGGGCGGGCAGTTGATCGTCCTGGTCGCCGACGGCGAGGCGGCCGGGCTGACCGACCTCCTCCAAGCCTATAACATCGACCTCGGCCCCGGGGTCGTGGCCGACCCCCACTATAATTACCAGCGGCGGGCCTTCCTGACTTATGCCAAGATCCCCCCCGGCGTGACCAAGCAGCCGATCGTGGACTCCCTCGGTGGGCGGGGCGTCTTGATGCCGAACTCGGCACCGATCCGACTCCTCGGCGTTGCCGCGCGGTCGGGTGGACCGGCATCGAAGGTGGCGGCGAATCCGGGCGTCCTGGCCTCTCCCTTCTTGCAAAGCAGCCCCGAGTCATGGCTCGAAACTTCGCCGAATGATCGGCCGATCGCCCGCGACCCGGCGAAGGACGCCGCCGGCCCGATCACCCTCGGGGTCGCCGTGGCCGCCCGGCCGAGGATCGCTTCCGAGCGTCCCACGCCCCGGATGGTCGTCTTCTCCTGCGCCGGGGTGGCCGACAATCAGACGGTCCGGCTCGAACCGGCGAACCTCGACCTGCTGATGAACGCCGTCCACTGGCTGAGGGGCCGGCCCGAGCTGCTCGGGATCGACGCGAAGACCCACGAGAGCCTCCTCTTCGCCGCCGACCCCGGGCTCAGGCTCCGCCTGGTCATGGTCCCGACCCTGCTCGCCCTGGTCGTCATCATCGGCCTCGGGATGTCGACTTACCTGGCCAGGCGACACTGAGGCAGGACGACAACCATCAAACGTTCGAACTCCCTCCCCGTCCACCCGACCTCGAAGGCCGACCTCATCCGGATCGACCGGGACCCCACGATGAAAGAACGCGGCATCTATCTCCTGCTCGGCCTGTTCTTCGCCAGCCTGGTCGGCCTCTGGTTGCTGGAGTACGCCCGGGTCCCGACGCTCGTCGAGCGCGACCGCAAGGGGGGTCGGGTGCTCCATGAATTGCTCGACCTCAAGCCGGACGACCTCCGCAAGATCGAGATCCTCGGCGGCGAGGACGGGCCGATGGTCTTCGAGCGCCGCGAGGGGAACCGCTGGCAGATGACCGCGCCGAAGGACGCGGCGGCCGACCCTTCGAAGGTCGAGACATTGGCCTACAACCTCAAGGAGCTCTCCCGGAGGCCGGAATCGGCGAACCTGGCGGGAGACCCAAGCCAGTACGGCCTGGCCCCGCCCGAGCGGACGGTCAAGCTCTGGGGGCCGGCCACCGACGCCCCGCTCGCCTCACTCGACGTCGGACTCGCCAGCCTCGATCGCCGGTACGTCCGGCCATCGGGGACCTCGGGCGTCCAGGTCGTCGACGCCAGGGGTCTCGACCTCCTCCGGCTCCCGGCCGGTCGCTGGCGTGACCACGAGATTTTCCGCGTCCCCTCGTTCGAGGTCGAAACCCTCAAGCTCTCGGGTGGCTGGCGTGACCTGACCATCCGCCGGCGTCGCGACGCCTGGCACCTCGTCGAGCCGGTCCGCCTGCCCGCGGCCGAGGCCAAGGTCGACGGCCTGGTCGCCGACCTCGGCTCGCTCCGGGTGGTCGACGACACCGGATTCGTCGCCGACGACGTCCCCTCGGGCGAACTCGACCGCTACGGCCTGAAGACGCCTGCGCTGACCGTCACGATCGAGTCGGCGGCGCGGGGCGATCGCCGGAAGGCTCCCCAGGTTGTCCTCGTCGGCAAGCCGGTCGAGGGCAAGGACGACAAGGTCTACGCCATGAGGGGCGACCAGGATGATGTCGTGATGGTCGACCGCCGGTTCCTCAAAGACCTCAAGCCAGACGCCAACGCCTTCCGGAGCCCGAAGGTCGCCGACATCAGCGTGCCGAGGGTCGTCAGGGTTGGAGTCGAGGTGGCCGACGGAGCCTCGACCGAGGCCGTGCGCATGGGCAACGACTGGGCGATCACCGCCCCGATCGTGGCCAGGGGCGACCGCCAGGCGATCCAGGATTTCCTCAAGGGGCTCGACCAGCTCCAGACGAGCATCTACCTCGGCCCGAGCTATCTCGCCGCGTCGGGCCTGGAAAAGCCCTCGATGATCCTGCGGGTCTGGCAGGCCCGCGATCCTCGCGACCCGACCACTGCTTCGGCTTTGAGTGATCCGAAGGGCGACCCAACGCTGGTGCTCAAGATCGGCCGGCACGACGCCGCTCGCAAGGCGATTTACGCTCGGATCGAGGGCGACCCGACCATCCTGGCTCTGCCGGACACGGCCGAATCCTTCCTGCCGAGGAACCCCCTGGCCTTCCGAGATCGCCAGGTCCTCGCCGTCGAGTCCGGTCAGGTTGAACGGATCAAACTGGCCGGACCCGGTCGCAAGGTCACCCTCAACGCCCCGGTCTTCCGGGTCAAAAAGCAAAATCTCGGCCTCGCCCCGTTCGGCTGGTGGATGATCGAGCCGGTCGACGCCCCGGCCGACGCCACCTCGATCGGCAAGCTCCTCCACCTCCTGGGGACCCTGAGGGCCGAAGCCCTCGTCACCGAGACGCCCGGCCCGCTCGCCAAGTTCGGGCTCGACTCGCCCGCGCTGACTGTGACGTGGTCGACCCCGCCCGGTTTCTCGATGGTCGAAAAGCCCAGGACGGTCGACCGGAGCCCCGGCACGGTCGACTTCGAAAACCACTCGCTCAAAGTGGGAGCCCCCCTGCCCGACCGTCCGACCGTCCGCTATGCCCAGCTCTCCGACGACCCGCTCGTCTTCACCCTCGGGCCCGAGGCCTTAGCCGTCCTCGACCAGGAGTTCCGCGATCACCGGGTCTTCTCGATCGTGCCCGACCGGGTCCGCGAGGTCCGGCTCGAATGGCCCGACCGAGACGTGCCCGTGGTCGCGACCCTCGACCCCTCGACCCGCCGATGGTCGCTCGACCCGGGATCGGATGCGCCGGGTTTTGACCCCAACACCCTCAACGCGCTGCTCGCGGAGGCCTCGAAGCTGAAGACGACCCGCTACTTCCAGCACCTCGGCGACTTCCCCCGGGGGACCGGGCTCGACCCCGCCCGGCTGACGATTCGCCTGGGGATGGACGACGGGTCGCCCGCGCGGACTTTAAGGATCGGGGCGAGGGCCGGGCCAGGGCCGGGTCAGGCCTACGCCTCGACCGATCTTGGCCCCGGCGGGGCGATCTTCCTCCTGCCCGAAGCCCCATTCGCGGGCCTCCTCCGGGCCCCGAGGCGGTCCGGTGACCTGCCCGAGAACGTCTTCGCCCCCTGAGTGATGGCCCCCGTTCGCTTGTCGGGGCGTTGCCGAGGGGCCTATCATGGACGTTGCGGGCCGCGATCGGCCCGCGATCGGCCGGGCGAGGCGGAGGGGCGGACGGGCATGAAGGTCGCGGTCGATTATCAAGAGGAAACGCTCGAGCTGGAAGTCTCGGAGGATCGACTGGTCGGGCACTGGTCCGGCCCCCGGTCCGAGGCCGCGGCCGATCCTCGGGGCCTGGCCCTCGCGCAATTCGCGAACCCGCTTGAATTCCCTCCCCTCTCCAGGGCCGTCGTCCCAGGCGACCGGGTCGTGGTTCCCCTCGACCCGGCGA
>JAABUK010008123.1_pt1 | contig 14829 bp, 1 predicted proteins | sample 5559141 | NCBI WGS metagenome assembly JAABUK01 (sample SAMN10711869, study PRJNA513367) | rock metagenome | isolation source: Antarctica rocks | place: Antarctica: Victoria Land, Pudding Butte nord | collected 2016-01-03
TATAATTATAACTAGCATTCTCAATAAAATTATCTTTTTCATTTAAATTTAATATTATTTATAAGAGAAAGATTTACTAACATAATACTGAAATATAATAAAGAAAGAAGAAAGTAGAAATTATTAAAATCACGAAGATAAGTTTAAATAGTTTAAGAGATTAAGCTAATTCGAAAGAGTATAATATTATAGTTATGAATTAATAGTTAATAGACTTGACGCTAATTATTAATATAATAATCAGTTAAGATAGAAAGTTTTAAGAGAGAATATCTTCTAGAATTACAAAGATTTAATTCAGAAAGATATGTCTGTGTTATAACTACAGATCAGCAGCTAACAGACTTGATACTGATTATTAATGTGATAATCAATTAAGATAGAAAGTCTTAAAAGAGAATATCTTCTGGAATTATGAAGATCTGATTTAAAAAGATATGTTTAATTAGAATAATTAAAAGCAAATATTAAGATAAGTACTTAAGAATATTTAAGAAGAGCATTTAGAAATAAGTATTTAAGAGTGCTTAAAAAGAATATTTAGAAGTATTGTGCACAACTTATTAATAATAATTATATAAATAATTATTTATCTTATAATTCTATAATCTTATTCTTCTTTTGTAATTAACTTATATTATTAATTATAATCTATTCTTAATTCTTTTATGCGAGACTAGTAATCTTTATTTACAAATCTCTAATATTTAAATCTTATTATAACTAGTCTTAATAGTTCTTAATACTTTAATTATCTATTATCAGATATTAATTATTCTCGCACACTAAATCTTACTAAAGTAAATATATTATACTTTAAATAAGAATAACTTTAAAAAGAAATTATTAATATAGATCACATCTTCTTAAAAATTAATATTTCTGATATATTTTATAAAGATAGAAAGAAACTTCGAATCTTCTTAATTTAAATTGATATATATATTTAATTTAATATTTAAAAGCTGAGAATAATTAAAGTTAAGATAACGTTTATAATTATATATCTTTGAAATGAAGTCTTTAATTAGTTCGAATTATATCTAATAGATTATTTAAAGAAGAAGATCGAAAATAAAAAAGTAGAAATAAAAAGAATCTTTATTAGTTATCTTTACTTTAAGAAGTATATTAGACAGATATATAAAGAAGTAGATAAAGAGTAAAGCGCTGAATAAGAAGTTCAAAAACTTTAATAAATAAACTTAGTAATAAAGTATGTATTTAAGTTCTAATAGATTATATTAAGAATTGAATGAGATGATTTAACACTTATAATAAAGTATTATTTAGAACTGAAGAATTTAATTAAAGATGAACTGACTTAAATTAAGAGATTAAATAAACTGAGAAGTCTAATTAATATATTTATTAAGATAGATAATTATTTATATAAAAGATAGATGGAAAAAGAGTAAGAATACTCTTAAATCTATATTTCTAATAAATATTGAAAAGATGAATATTAAGCGAAATAAATTTATTATTTTCGAGAAATGAATTTGAACGTCATAAATTATAAAAGATTTGAAAAGAAACTTAATCGGAATAAACTCTCTTCGACCCAACAAAAAAAGAGAATAAAAAAGAATTTGTGTCTTTATTACGAAAAATCTAAATATTAAGTTAATAATTGCTCGAATAAACAATAATTACACGTCATCTTAGATAAATTAAAAGAATAAATGATAGAAGAATTAAATAACACGTGAGATATCAGTTATACTAACATTATAATATTAATATTAAAAACAATTATTAAACTACTTAAATAGATTCGTGATTAAAAACTTATAGAATTATTACACGCTTATATATCTTAAACTATTTATTATAACAATAAATGTATTATTTATAAATCAGATAAGAATAACTTAAAATGATATTCTAAGAAATTTAAATAAAGAAAAGCATAATAATTATTAAATGTCATCTTTAAAGTACTTCAGAAATGAATATTAAGTAATCTCAAATATAATAAGAATTATATAAAAATGATTATTAAATTCTAGAAATTAATATTATATATAAATATGAATTATAAATTAAAATTATAACATCAATATAAAGTATATGCGCCCAAGAAAATATCGCAAAGAATTAAGTTAAAATTATAATTAAGAATATATTATATAAAGAGCTGTTCAAATCAGAATTAAGAATAAATTCATTATCATTAAAATAGTAATCTTTAAAGAGCGATTAACTTATATAAGATTGATATTCCTACTTATTTTAAAGAGATATAAAGTATAAGTATAACATAGATTTATAAATTTAAGAAATTAGAAGTAATAAGAATAATCTATAATAAAGAGTATTGTATCTCTTATAAATTATACGCACACTTTCTATACAATAAATCAAAATATTATTTCGCGAAGAAAGAATATACTCATTTCAGAAACTATTAATTAGAAGAGTTAAAAAACAAGAAGACTCTTTAAATTCAAGATATGATAAAGAATTTACTCTTAAGTCTCAGAAAATAATAATAATTAATATTAATTACGCACGATATTTAGTTATATAAACTCGAGCAGAATAACGTCAGATTAAAATTATAATTAATTCCGAAGTTATTAAGAATTACATCTCTCTAATATATATAATTCGATCCCGCCTACTTATATAGAAAAAAGATAAATTCTATTAATTAATATTAATAGATGAAAGTCTTATTAAATAAGATTAAGAATAAGTGAAAGTAAAAACTTATTTATTAAAACTTGATATTCAGTAATACACGCAATAAGTAGTATTAAATATTATGAAAATTAAATATAGTATTATTTTAAGTATCTCATAATTAAAAGCTTATAATTTAGTAGTCAGTTAAAAATAATAGATTATCAGCTTTCTTAACTATATTTATAAATTAGATATGATTATAATATTGTTTATAAAAGTAGTATGAATAAAATTCGATAATAAATATTTAGCGGGAATAATAGAGAGTTTTCTTAAGTGTTTATCTAAATATAATGAATTTAAATATTTGTTTATTAAAGATAAAAGCGCATTAATGCTATCTAAATATTAATTCTGAAATTACGAAATTTCTTTAAAATCTAATAAGAAATCTATTTATAAATCTATCTATTCTCTTTCTAAGAAAGAACTTAAGATTTTATAAAAGTATCTAAATGAAAATTAAAAAAAAGAATTTATTCAATCTTCAACTTTATTTATAGAATACTTAATTCTATTCATTTTAAAATTTAATAATAAAATACGTCTGTGTGTTAACTATTAATAACTAAATAACATCACAATAAAAAATCGATACGCGTTATTATTAATCTCAGAGCTATATAATTATATTTGTAAGACAAAATAATTTATTATATTTAACTTACGAGAAGCGTATAATTTAGTGAGAATAAAGAAAGAAAAGAAATAGAAAATCGCGTTTTAAACTTATTATAATTATTATAAGTATTTGATTATACTCTTTAAATTAATAAATATCTTCATCTTCTTTTAATCTTTAATAAATAATATTCTAAGAGAATATTTAAATCAGTTCTATATTATTTACTTAGACGATATTTTTATATATTCGAAAACTAAGAAATAATATATTAAATATGTTTGAAAGATGTTTCATGCTCTTTAAACAAAAAATCTATTAATAAAGATTGAGAAGTGCGAGTTTTATAAGTAAAGTATTAAGTTTCTTAGATTTATTTGAATAATTATAAGAATTTAGATAAATAAATTTAAGATAATAACTATACTTAAATAATTATAATCTATATCAATAAAGAAATTATAATTATTTTTAGAATTTATTGACTTTTATCAAAAATTCATTATAAGTTATTTAAAGATAATTATCTTATTAATATAAATAACTCGAAAGAAAGTATTCTTTATCTAAAGAATAAAAGTAGAGATTTTATTTTAGAAATTGAAATAAAAATTTATAATAGCTTCTATTCTCATAATATTTAATTTTGAAAGATAAATTATACTTAAGATAGATATATTAGACTATATTATTGATATGTGCATAAGTTAATCAGATAACAAAGAATGATTAAAGCTTATTATCTTCTATTTCAGAAAGATGATTTTAATAAAACTTAATTATGAGATTCATAATAAGAAACTTCTAGTTATAATTACCGCATTCAATAAATAAAGAATATACTTAAAAGAATTTAAGTATTTTATAGAAGTATATATAAATTATAAAAATCTATTATACTTTATTATTATTAAGATATTAAATAAACGTCAGATATAATAATCGAAGCTGTTATTAATATATAACTTTAAAATTTCTTATTAAAAAAGAAATGATAATATTAAAGTTAACGCTTTAAATTATTAAGTAAATCATATCTGAGATGTTAAATCTATTTTATAATTAGTTTTACGTGAGAATAAGAATAGATTTATAATATATAATTATATTATAATTATTTCGACATTTCAGATCTCTGATTACAATTAGAAAGATCGAATTATTAGATTATATTTAAATAATTATTTATCTCGCGAGATTTAGAAAAACTTTGAAAAATACTTAATCTTTTAAAAACAAGACAGCGAACTGATCTTATATAAAGAACTGATATATATTATAAATTAAGTAAAGAAAATAATTATTTAATAATATTATAAGAAAATATCTTATAAATATTAAGAAATAGAAAAGGCTTTAAAATATATTTTCAGATTCTATTATTTTTTAGAAATAAATAAAGCGATTTAATAGTGAATTATTAACTGCGATACTTATTAAAAAATTAAGTACTTCTGATATAAATTATATGAAAAGATATAATCTTTAAAACAATTTAAAAGAGTATAAAAATTCATCATACTAAACTTTATTATTAAGCTATTATTATTAAAGAATTTAATAATTAATATTAATTATAATAATATTTTAGTTATTACTAATAGATTAATAAAATATATTTACTTTATTAATTATATAAAAGTATCGAATATCGAAGATTTAATTTACACATTTTTATAAATAATATTCGCAAATTACAATATATTAATAGAAATCATCTTTAATCAGAATAAACTATTCACTTTTAAGTTTTAAAAGTTATTAATAAATCAACTTAAAACTAAATATAAGCTGTTCATAACTTATTATTTATAAATAAATAAATAAACTGAAAGAATTAATTAAATACTTAAATAATATCTACAATATTATATAAACTATTATCAGAATAATTGAGTAGTACTTCTATTATTAATATAATTCGCGTATAATAATACTTTAGCAGTAACTGAAGTGTTATCTTTCTATATTAATTATAAATGAGAATTAATTCCGTATAAATAATTAAGAGAAATGAAATAACTTGCATAAAAATCAGTTATTAATATATAACTATTAATTAATCTATATTAAGAATTAATAAAAGATCTTAAATTTATTAGTTAAAAGTTTAATATATATTATAATTTTAAGAGAATTGACAAATTAAATCTTAAAGAGAGAGACTTAATATATTTACTTTATTAAAATATTAAAATTAAAAGATTTAGCATAAAGCTGAATCACACGAAACTTAATTCTTATTTAGTTTAGAAAGTCTTAAGAAAATCAATATATAAACTTAAACTTTTAAATATTATAAGAATTCATTCTATATTTAATATTTCCCTTCTAAAATCTATATTAAAGAATATTAAAGAAATTTTAGTTTAGCTAAATAATTAAGATTAGAAGTATAAGATGAAAAAAGTGCTTAATAATTAAGAGATTAAGAGTAAAACTTATTATTTAATAAAATAATTAAATTATAATACGTTAGAAAATATATAAGAATTAGAAACGAATCTCAGTCTCACGATTCTTAAGAATTATCACCGCCGAAATCCTTAATATAAGAAGAATTAAAGAAAGTAGTTAATTACTCTTCGTCAAAAATAATATTTAATTTTATACTAATTAATAATTCTTTCTTTTCAAGATATCTCTCTTTTTAATTAAACTCTTTTAGAGATTTAATCTCTTAAATAATTATCTTATTTTAAGTCGCTCGAAGAGATTTAATGCGAGAGTTTAAACTTATTACTTCCGCAGTATTTTATTAAAGATAAAGAAGAGTTATCTTCCGCGCAGTTTTTAGATATAACTCTTTCTATTATAATCTCTAAAAGTCGATCTTCGAAAAGTTATTATTATAATAAATATTATAATAAGTATATTCTGAATACTTCAAAACATCTTTAAAAAAGATATAAAGATAATTTTATTTAATATAAATAAAACACGTAATTATAATCAGTACTCTTAATAAAGTTATCTTTTCTATCTGAACTTAATATCGTTTATAAGAGAAAGATTTATTAACACGATATTGAGACATAATAAAGAAAGAAGAAAGTAGAAATTACTGAAATTATGAAGATAAGTTTAAATAACTTAAGAGATTAAGTTAACTCGAAAGAGTATAATATTACAGCTACAGATTAGTAATTAATAGATTTAATACTAACTATTAATATAATAATTAGTTAAGATAGAAAGTTTTAAGAGAGAACATCTTTTAGAATTATAAAGATCTGATTTAGAAAGATATGTTTGATTAGAATAATTAGAAGTGAATATTAAGATAAATACTTAAGAATATTTAAGAAGAGTACTTAAAAGCAAGTATTTAAGAGTGCTTAAGAAGAATACTCAGAAGTACTGTGCACGACTTATTAATAATAACTATATAAATAATCATTTATCTTATAATTTCATAATCTTATTCTTCTTTCATAATCAACTTATATTATTAATTACAATCTGTTTTTAATTCTTTTATACGAGACTAAGAATTTCTATTCACAAATCTCTAATATCTAAATCTTATTATAATTAGTCTTAATAATTCTTAATAGTCTGATTAGAATAATTAGAAGTAAATATTAAGATAAGTGCTTAAGAATACTCAAGAAGAGTATTTAGAAGCAAGTACTTAAGAGTACTTAAGAAGAGTACTTAAAAGTACTGTGCACAACTCATCAGTAATAATTATATAAACAATCATTTATTTTATAGTTTTATAATCTTATTCTTCTTTTATAATCAACTTATATTATTAATTACAATCTATTCTTAATTCTTTTATGCGAGACTAATAATCTCTATTCACAAACTCTTAATATCTGAATCTTATTATAGCTAGTCTTAGCAGTTCTTAATAATACTTTTAATTAAATTAAGATCTTTATTAGAAACTGTTAAGTCTAACTATAATAAGATCCAAATATTAGAGAGTTATAAATAGGAATCACTGTTCTTATATAGAAGAATTAAAGATAAGATGCAATTAATAATATAAGTTAACTATAAAAGAAGAACAGAACTATAAAATTATGAGATGTAGTATTATTTATATACTCAAGAGAAATCGTTACTTACAACTGCTTACTCATAAATCTAAATAAGTATTAACAGATTGCTCATAACTGCTCACTCGTGAGCTTGAGTGAGCATTAATAAGTTACTCACAACTGCTCACTCGTGAGTCTGAGTAAGCACTGACGGGTTATTTATAACTGCTCACTTGTGAGTCTAGATAAGTACTAACTAATTATTAAGTTTTAAGTCATGTAACCCGACTAATCTTTCTATTTTAAAAGATTCTGTAATATTATTTCTTCTCTTAATTAGTCTTCATTTTAAAGATTAAGAGCTAGAGTTAAGAGCTTCTATAAGAGAAGTTCTTTATTATTCTTTCTTCTTATTATACTTATCTATTAAGTGAGTAAGTCTTCTTCTTATTATTATCAGACTTTAATAAAGAGAGTGTTAAAGCTGAATTCTTTTATTAAAATGCTCTACTTTAATTATACTCTTGTAGATATTTTATATATCTTTTCTGCGTAATTCTCTAAATACTTTAAATATATTTATTATGATTATTATTATAATAAAAACTTTTCTAATAATAATTTCGATAAGCTAAGTTAAGAGAAGAAGAAATTATAATTAACTCTTCGCGCTTCTTATAAAAGATCTCTAAAAAAGACTGCGAAGATTATAAGTCTTTAAAGATGAATTAAGTTTCTGAAAAAAACGCGGAAGATTATAATATCTTAAAAGATTAAATCTTTAAATAAGCTTAATCAAAATAAGAAATATTTAAGAGAGAGAGAGTTATTAATTAGTGTAGAATTGAGCGTCACTTTTAATAAGACGCAGTTAACTATCTTCTTTAATTCTTCTTATATTGAGAGTTTTAACAATAATAATTCTTAAGAATCGCGGAATTAAGATTTATTTTCGAATCTTATATATTTTCTGATATATTATATTTTAATCATTTTATCAGATAATAAGTTTTGTCTTTAATCTCTTAATCATTCAGCACTCGTTTTACTTTATATTTCTAATTTTGATTGTCTAAATAAATCGGAGTTTATTTAGCGTTCTTTAATATAGATTTTAAAAGAGAAATATTAAATATAAGATGAATTCTTATAATATCTGAGAGTTTAAGTCTGTAAATTAACTTATTTAAGACTCTCTAAATTAAGTAGAGATCGAGTTTCGTGTAATTTAATTTTATACTAAATCTTTTAATTTTAATATTTCGATAAAATAAATATATTAAATCTCTCTCTTTAAGATTTAATTCGTCAATTCTCTTAAAGTTATAATAGATTCTAAATCTTTAATTAATAAACTTAAGATCTTTTATTAATTCTTAATATGAACTAATTAACAGTTATATACTGATAACTGATTTTTGTGTAAGTTGTTCTACTTCTCTTAATTATTTATATAGAACGAATTTATATCCGTAATTCGCGTAAAATAATAATACTCCGATCACTGTCGGTGCACTATTATACGCAAACTGCGCTAATAATAGAAGTACTACTTAATTATTCTAATAATAGTTCACGTAATATTATAGATATTGTTTTAATATTTAATTGATTCTTTTAATTTATCTATTTATCTGTGGGTGATAGACGATTAATAGCTTATACTTAATCTTAAGCTGATCTATTAATAATTTCTAAAATTTAAAAGTGAATAGTTTATCTTAATTAAAGAGGATTTCCGCTAATATATCGTAATTGATGAATATTATTCGCAAAAACGTGTAAGTTAGATTCTTCGCATTAAATACTTCTAAATAATTGATGAAGTATGTATACTTTATTAGTCTATCAATAATAACTAAAATACTATTATAGCTAATATTTATTATTGAATCTTTAAACAAGAGTAACTTAATAATGAAGTTTAACGCTATAAATTTCTAAGCTTCTTTTAATATCTTTAATAACTGCATCTTCTTATATGATTTATATTGAAAGTGCTTTATTTTTTAACAGATATTATAATTAACAATTCATTACTAAACTGCTTTATTTATTTTAGAAAAATAGTAGAATCTGAAAATGTGTTTTAAAGTTTTTTCTATTTCTTAATATTTATAAGAGGTCTTCTTATAATATTATTGAAGAATCATTTCTTTTACTTAATTCGTGATATATATTAGTCTCTTATATAAGATCAGCCCGCTGTTTTATTATTAAAAGACTAAATATTTTTCGGGATTCTTTTGAATTTCATAAGATAAATAATCATTTAAATATGATCTGATAATTCGGCGTTTCTAATCTTAATTAGAGATCTGAAATATTAAAGCAATTACAGTGTAATTATATATTATGAATCTGTCTGAGTTCTCACGTAAAACTAATTATAAAGTGAATTTGATATCTCGGGCGTAATCTGCTTAGTGACTTAAAACATCGACTTTAACATTATTATTTTCTTTTTAATAGAATATCTTAAAGTTATATATTAATAACAGCTTAAATTATCATATCTAATATCTATTCAATATCTTAATAATAATGAAGTATAACAGATTTTTATAATCTGTATAAACTTTTATAGAGTACTTAAATTCTTTTAAGTATACTCGTTATTTATTAAATGCGGCGACTATAATTAGAAGTTTCTTATCGTGAATCTCGTAATTAAGTTCCGCAGAAATCATTTTTCTAGAATAGAAGATAATAGATCTTAATTATTCTTTGTTATCAGATTAACTTATATATATATCGATAATATAGTCTAATATATCTATCTCGAGCATAATTTATCTCTCGAAATTAAATATTGCGAGAATGAGAGTTATTATAAATTTCTATTTCAGCTTCTAAAATAAAGACTCTACTTCTATTTTCTAGATAAAGAATACTTTCTTTCTAGTTATTTATATTAATAAAATGATTATTTTCGAGTAACTCATAATGAATTTTCGATAGAAATTGACGAATTTAAGAAACAATTATAATTTCTTTATTAATATAAATTGCGATCATTTAAGTATAGTTATAATCTTGAATTCATTCATTTAAATTCTTATAATTATTAGAATAAATTTAAGAAACTTAACACTTTACTTATAAAACTCACACTTCTTAATCTTCATTAATAGATTTTTCGCCTGAAAAACGCGAAGTATCTTTTAAATATGTTTAATATATTATTCTTTGATTTTAGAATATATAAGAATATTATTAAGATAGATAATATAAAACTGATTTAAATATTCTCTAAAAATATTGTTTATCAGAAATTGAAAGAAGGTTAAAGCGTTTATCAATTTAAAGAGTATGATTAGATACTTATAATAATTATAATAAGTTCGAAATGCTATCTTTTATTTCTCTTCTTTTTTCATTCTTATTAGATTATACGCTCTTCATAAATTAAGCATTATAAATCACTTAACTCCATAAATACAATTATATAACTCGAAGATGAGAGATAATATATAACGATTTTTTATTATTATATTGTTCAATTATTAATAATTAATATATAAACACATTTCTTCATTTAGTTTTAAGATAAATAAGACTGAATATTTTATAGATAAAGTTGAGAATCAAATAAACTCTTTTTTCTGATTCTTATTAAGATATTCTTATAGAATCTTAAGTTCTTTCTTAAAAAGAGAATAAATAGATCCGTATATAAGTTTCTTATTAAATTCCAACAGAATTTCGTGGTCTCAGAATTAATATTTAGATAATACAGATGCGCTTTTATTCTTAATAAATAAACAATTAAATTTATTATATTTAAATAAATATTTCAGAAGTTTCTTTATTATTTCTGCTAAGCATTTATTATCAGATTTCACTCATATCATCTTTATAAATAATATTATAGTCGTGATAATCTTATAAACACAGTTAGAAAAGCTGATAGTCTGTTATTTTCAGCTAATTATTAAGTTATAAACTTTCAGTTATAGAATGCTCAGAATCATATTATATTTAATTTCCATAATATTCAATATCATCTTTTCGATATATTATTATATAGACAGATTGAGCGAATAAGTCTTTATCTTAATTCATTCTTAATTTTGTTTGATAGAGCTTTCGTCTATTAATACTAAGTGATAGAATTTATTCTTTTTTCAAGTAAATAAATAAGAGTGAGTTATGTATATTAAGAAGGCGTAATTTCCGGTAGCTTCAGAGTTTATTATGATCTTGACTTTTTACTATTTAATATGTCTCTGTAAGATTATATATTGTGTATAGCTAATATTAATAACGACTAATTTTTGAAATTTAGAAAGAGATTCTTTGTCAGATTTCTAACACAAAGAATCTTCTCATTTTTTAACTTTTCAAATTAATAATTCTTAAAATGAGTATATTCTTCTTTCATAAAATAATATTTAAATTTATCACACAGAAAGTGTGCGTATAACTCGTAAGAAGTGCGATATTCTTTATCGCAAATCATTCTTATTATCTCTAATTTCTTAGATTCTTAGATTTATATTATACTTACGCTTTAAATCTCTTTAAGATAAGTAGAAATATTAATCTTATATGAATTAATTACTTTTTAAAGATTATTGCTTTAATAATAATAAATCTGTTTCTGATTTTAATCTGAACAGCTCTTAATATAATATATTTATAATTATAATTTCGACTTAATTCTTTAAAATGTTTTCTCGAATATATATATCTTGTGTTAATATTGCGATTTTAATTCGCAATCTATATTTATACACGGCGCTAATTCTCAGAATTTAATAACTATTTTTATATAATTCTCGTTATATTTAAGATTGCTTAATACTCGCTTTTAAAATATCTTAAAGATAATGCTTAATAATTATTTTATCTTCTTCTATTTAAGTTTCTTAAGATATCACCCGAAATTGTTCTTATCTAATCTATAAATGGCGCACTAATCGTTATAATAGATAGTTCAAGATAAGTAGATGTAAGATAATTTTATAAATTTTGAATTATAAATCTATTTAAGCGATTTAATAACTGTTTTTAATAATAATATCTCAATATCAGCGCAGTTAATATCTCACGTGTTATCTGTTTTATTTATTCTTTATTCCGCCGGTTCTCTTAAAGTCGCGTGTAACTATTATTTATTAAAATAATTATTAATTTAATATTTAGATTTCTTATAATAAAGATATAAGTTCTTTTTCATTTACTTCCCTTATTAGATTAAAGAGAGTTTATTTTAATTAAATTTCTTTCTAAACTTTCTTTAATTTATAACATTTAAATTTATTTCTCGAAAGTACTGAACTTATTTAAATTAGTGTTCTTTCTTGCGATACTTTTTGGAGATGAATATTTGAGATCGTTCTTACTCTTTTTTCATCTATCTTTTATATAAATAATTATTTATCTTAATAAACATATTAATTAGACTCTTTAGTTTATCTAGTCTCTTAATTTAAGTTAGCTTATTTTTAATCAAATCTTTTAACTCTAAATAATATTTTATTATGAGCGCTGCATCATTCTACTTAATTTGTAATATAATTTATTGAAACTTAAATATATACTCTATTATTAAGTTTATCTGCTGAAGTTTTTAAACTTCTTATTTAATTATTTGTTCTTTATTCACTCTCTTATATATTTATTAGATACACTTCTTAAAGTAAATATAATTAAAGAAGATTCTTTTAATTTCAATCTTTTTATTCTTCATAAACTTCTTTAAGTAATTTATTAGATGAAATTTAAATTAATTAAAGACTTCATTTCTAAGATAAGTAATTATGAATATTATCTTAACTTTAATAATTTTTAATTTCTGAGTATTAAATCAAATATATATATTAATTTGAATTAAGAAAGTTTTAAGCTTTTTTCTATCTTTATAAAATATGTTAAGAATATTAATCTTAAGAGAGACATAATTTATATTAGCGATATCTTTCTAAGATTGTTCATATTTAAAGTGTGATATATTCACGTTAATAAGATCTATCGTGATAGAGTGACTGATATTTGATAATAGATAATTAAAATGTTAAAAACTGCTAAGTCTAATTATAATAAGATTCAGATATTAAAGAGTTGTAAATAGAAATTACTATTCTTATATAAAAGAATTAAAGGCAGAATGCAATTAATAATATAAGTTAACTATAAAAGAAGAATAGAATTATGAAATTATGAAATGTAGTATTATTTATATACTTAAGAGAAATTGTTACTCACAACTGCTCACTCGTGAGTCTAAGTGAGCACTGACGGGTTACTCACGACTGCTCACTCGTGAGCCTGGATGAGCACTGGCGGGTTGCTCACAACTGCTCACTCGTGAGTCTGAGTGAGCACTGACGGGTTGCTCACGACTGCTCACTCGTGAGCCTGAGTGAGTACTGGCTGATTGCCAAGTCTTAAGTCACGTGACCCGGCTAATCTTCCTATTTCGGAAGATTTCGTAACAATCTTTAAATTATTTAGCACTTAAAATAAATTATAATATATTCTTTAATATCTTTTTCAAGTATATATCACTAATCTCAATTATTTACAACTTCTAATAATCCGAAATAATCTAAATATCTATATTCCAAATATATATATTTAAGAAAATCGGCTCGAAATATATAAGAGATATAAGAGAAGAACTTATTATTTAATTATTAAAGAAGATATTCATTTTTATTAATCGCAAAACTGTTTTTAGTCTTGTAAATATTTATATAAAAGAAATCTAAAGATTCAATATTATTTTTTAAGAAGTGAATTATATATATAATCTAATTATTCTTATTTAATTCTTATATAATTATAATTATAGCCGCTCAATTATAAGCATCTTTACTTATAAGATTTAATCTGCGATTAATTACGTCTGAGACTATTATTATAAAGTCTTTTTAATATTAAATATTCAGATTATATTCTCTAAACTCTTTAATTTATCTTATAAGTTATTTTAATGAATTATATATAATAAAGAGATATTTTAGATTCTTATAATTAATATAGATTATTATAATAAATTCATTATTAATATAAATTTATTCAGTTTATAAAGCTAACTTAATTACTAATAACTCTTTCTTATATATTAAATGATTAATCTCAGAAGTTATAAGTTTGCAATTATTATAAGTAATAGAATATAATTATTTTAGATTAAAAGAGCTATTTTCTTATTATAGTAAAACAATTTTAATAGCTTATTTATTAATATTATATTAGATAAGAAATGATTAAGTAGTATTAAATTACTATTTCTTATATCACTGAATGAGTGACGTTTCTATTTAGAATTAGCGTGTGAAGAAACTTATACTGCCTGCATCAAGCTAATTATCGTAGCTATAATACTAAAAATAGTATTATTAGAAAGATAACTCTGAGACCTATTTAATAGTACTATATATAGAGCTTTAGCTTATATAATCAGCAAGATATAAGCTTTTAAATATTTGATGAAGAAAAACTTTAAATTTCTTTATTAAATATTCAAAAGCTTATATCTTACTGATTATATAAGCTAGAGTTCTATAAATAGTA
>JAABUK010008124.1_pt1 | contig 14827 bp, 18 predicted proteins | sample 5559141 | NCBI WGS metagenome assembly JAABUK01 (sample SAMN10711869, study PRJNA513367) | rock metagenome | isolation source: Antarctica rocks | place: Antarctica: Victoria Land, Pudding Butte nord | collected 2016-01-03
CAACCCACCGACAGAACCACTCGTGACCGATAGCTAGTGACCGTGAGTTGTGACCGACCTGCCAACGACATCGACCAGCACCGACCCGATCGGGCCCGAGAGCTTCCGTGGTCGGTCAGAAACGATCATTTATGAGACACCTTTCGGCTGGCGACGTTCGCCCAGCTCGGTCCCGTAACGCGTGTCGTATCTGCGTCTGAGTCACACTCACGTTCGTCACCAGGCTGCGTACCGCCGCGACCATATGGGGATCGTCAATCGCCACGCCGCAGCACAGCAGACCCACGCTCAGCCGGTCGGCCCTTTCCTACCCACGCTCCTAGACAACGGCTCGTCGGCGGCGAGGCCCTGCACGAGCGCCTAATAGGTCGATCGGTGTGGCTCGACTCCCTGGGCCGATGGCTTCCCCGCGGTAGGCGGTGGCCATCTGGTTCACCGTCCGCCCGGGCGCGTACTTCACCTGTTGCCCGTGCGCGGCCAACCGAGCAAGGAGCAGCCCGGACATCGTGCCCGTGACATCGACACCCCAGCTCACCTGATCGGCACGAGACAGCACACCCCTGATCGCCTCGAGGAGGGCGCCCTCGTCGTTGACCCACCTTCGATGACCACACGGTGGTGCCGGCCTCGTCGATCAGGCAGACCCAGTGGTGGCCCTTGCCGACACCGACGCCCGCCCACCCGTGCGGAATGGACAACTCCACCGGCCCGAAAGACTCCCCGCTGACAGACATCCCTAAACAGCGACCAAAACGCGCATCTCAATCAGCAGCCGAGGCGCCCCGGAGAGCCAGGCGGCCAATCCATCGGAGCCATCCAGCGGCAATCAAGGCTCAGCCACACCCGACCCTCCCGGGCCACTCAAGACCTTAGGGATCGAGGCTAAAACACTCGCACCCTTGAAAACAGCGCCCGGTCATCGTTCCTCCTGCGGGACGAGCAGCGTGACACCCGATGCAGGCTCGCGCCCGGCTGGGGAGAGACCTTTTACCCGCTTGATATTTAGGTTGCGCGAGATGCACCAGCATCACGTAAGGTGCAGGCGTGAGCGCAACACGCATTGAACACGTATTTAAAGTTACCGGCGTACCCACCTACACCTTTGTTAGGCCCTCTGAGTACAATCATTTACAAGTGGCTCTGCGTACCCCAAGCAGAGGGGTAGTGGTGGAAGGCCCTTCCGGCATCGGCAAATCGACTGCAGTCGCAAAAGCGCTGGAAGACATCGGGCTCGGCCCCGATGTTACAAAACTCAGCGCGCGTGTACCTGCAGACGTCGAGTACCTCGACATGCTCGGCGAATTAGGCGATTTTGGGACGATCGTCATCGACGACTTTCATCGTCTCGATGCAGCTACCAAGGCTCGGATCGCAGATCTGCTTAAGGTAACTGCTGATACAGAAGATCCGCTACGTAAGCTGGTCATTATCGGCATAAACGAAGCAGGAAGCGCCTTGATCGAGTCGGCGCCTGACCTGGCCAATAGGATCGATGTTATCCGGTTCGAGACGGAACCAGCTAACAAGATTGACGAGCTAGTCCTAGCTGGCGAGATCGCCGCCAACTTAAGCATTGAGGCCCGCACCCTAATTTCCGAAAAGGCCAGTGGCAGCTTTTTCATCGCACAACTACTATGTCTCGATGCCTGCATACAAGCAGGAATTCTTGAGGTACCCTCTCAACCGACGGTGGTGGTCACTTCCTACTCATCGGTGCAACGCCGCGTGGTCGAGCGACAGCGGGTCCGTTTCGGGGCAGCTGTACGCAACTTTGCACGTGGAACTAAGTTCCGCCCTGGCGGCAGAGCTCCGTACCTTCACATTCTAAGATGGTTGGCGGAATCCGATTCATGGAGCATCTCAATGCCGGAAGCAATGCGGAAGCACATCACCGAAAAGGCCAGTGTTGGTGTGGTTTTTGACCGAGGCTACTTGGCCGCTCTCGCGCAGCAACCCGAGATCGCTAAACTGATGCACTTCTCTGACACCGGGATTCTATCGGTCGAGGATCCAATGCTCGTCTACTACCTGCGAGCAATAACGTGGAGTGAGTTTATAAAGGAAGTCGGATTTACCAAAGTTGATTACACCGAATCGTATGACACGGCGCTTTCCTTCGCCGGAGAAGACCGTAAATATGCCGAACACCTCCGGAATGCGCTGGAAGACTTCGGCCACGCAGTATTCTACGACGATGCGGAGCGGCATCTGATGCTCGGTGAGGACGTTGAAGCTTATCTAGGGCCGATCTACGCGAGTGGTTGCATGTATGTCTTGGCCGTGCTCGGAGAGATGTATGGGCGTAAACGGTGGACGCTCTTCGAGGCAGATCAGTATCGCGACCGAATCGACCAGGGACAGGTAATCCCTATTTGGTCGAAAAAGATACCGCCGACCCCCTTTGACGAAACACGTCGTCGTGGCGGCCTTGACTTTGACCCTGATGGAGACCTTTTAACCCAAGCCCGGGCTCGCGCTGAGATTATATCAAAGAAGCTTGCGGTCCATACGGGGTAATTTCTTCGCGAATGGTCCCGCAAGCCGGTGGCGTAGCGGGTGCCCGCTTCAGTGTGCTGTGGCCCCGCGCTCCGAGGCGGTGCCGCCCGGGAGCGTCGGCTGTAAGTCAGTCAAGCGTTGGCGAGCCAACCGCTCCAACAACTCCGGTACCGACCCCTTCGCCGCGCCCTCCAGCTGCACCTGACACTGCCGCACCACCGCAGCGATCACCGGCAGCCGGTGGACCCGCTCGAACTCACCGAACAAGCGCTCGGTGACGTCACAAAACGACTCGTCGCTCATCCCTACTCACCTCTTTGATCAAGTGTGACACCAGCCTCAAGGCCCCTCGGGAAAGAAGCGGTGGATCAACTCGATGATCGCGGCGACGACACATTGGCCACGAGGCGATGACCCCGCTCACGGGGTGAGCGGCTGCACGGCGGCGGGAGCGACCGCGATCAGGTGTGCATCGGCGGCCGCGAACCGTCGTTGCCGCGCCGACCGCGAACCAGTCACCTCGAAACGCACCGCTACCTCCGCTGCACCGGACATGGACGTCCCGACGTCCACCACCCGGACGATCCACCCGCGACCCAATTCGGAGTGCATCACGTCCTGACCCGCCACCCACCTTGCGGCGGCCGCGACCTCCGCTGCCTCAGAACCAATAATCGCACCACCGGTGGGCACCGACCGCGGTGAACTGTTCCCTGTGGGGATCAGGGACAGCTGGGTGGTCGGCGACAGTGCACCAAAGGACACACCCAGCAGGCGTGCGCCGACACCGGACTCCTCATTGGCCTCCAACCCAAGGGCGTCGACCGCGGCGGCCAGAGCCGTGAGCGCCGCGGCCCGCAGCTCGTCAGGCTCGGTGGATGCCTGCGCCAAGGACACCGACCGGCCGAGTGAGATGAAACGCCCATCGCGCAGGCGCACTGTCACCGTCCGCGCCCCCATCCCCGACTGGTGCAACCGGTCCGCCGCGGCGGTCAGCACCACATCGAGCACCGGGTCCAGTTGCGAGGCGGGAACGTCGAAGTCGAACGTGCGCTCCGCGCTGATGCTCTTCGCCTCCCGTGATGGTGCAACATCCCGGGTGTCGTGGCCAACCGCCATGGCCGCCGCGGCTGCTGCACCCGCTGCGCCCAGTAGCCGCTCAAGGAGACGAGCTGGCTGGGCTCGCAGCTGCGCCACTGTGTTGATACCCACCTCGAGGAGGCGGGCCGCCGCTACTGGGCCGATACCCGGCAGCGCGGCCACGGGCAGCGCGCCGATGAACTCCTGCTCGTGCAAGCGGGTGACCAGCAACCGTCCCCGGGGCTTGGCCGCCGTCGACGCCAGTTTCGCCACCAACTTCGAGCGCCCGGCCCCCACCGACACCCGCAAACCGGTGGCCTCCCACACCGCATCGACCACGGTGGTCAGCAACTGCTCCGCTGATCCTGGGTAGGAGGCCACCACCAAGTAGGCCTCGTCGATGCTGACCTGTTCCAGGACGTCAGCGAAGCCGCCCAGCACCGCCATGATGGCCCCGGAATGTTCCTGATACGCCCGCATGCGTGGGGCGAGGAACACCCCTTGGGGGCAGCGGCGCCGTGCCGTCACGGTCGGCATCGCCGAACCCACCCCGAATCGGCGGGCCTCATAGCTTGCGGTGGCCACCACTCCCCGCGGCCCCAGCCCGCACACCACGACCGGAGACGAGGCCGTCGACGGCTTCTGCCGCTGCTCTACGGAGGCAAAGAACGCGTCCGCGTCAACGTGCAACACCACCGCCTCGGAACGCATAAGCACCCACCGTCATCCACTGGGTGGCGCGTTGAGACCACCGGCCCGCACACAGTGAACCTCACACTCTGGCGCGCTGATCAGATCCGCCCGCTGGCTAGGGACCCGGCGAGGATCCCCAGGGCCGCCGCGGGACTCGCGGACTTCGCTGAACCGGTATCTGGTATCCGAATCCAACCGTATGCGTCATCCCGCCGCCCGGGCGATGTCCTCCGGGAAGTACTGCCCTGCAACTCCTCGGCCAAATCGCAGATGGTGTCCCCGTGCATGTCGACCGCCGCGGCATACATCCACCACATCTGCTTCATCTCTACGATGTGAATCAGCGGGTTCCCGCACACCATGCCGGGCGACAGACTTGTTGATCCCACCACCGGATGCGGCCAGTTGTCCGTTCGGCGCACTCCAGCGAGGCGTGGCCACGCCTCGCTCGTCGGCCGAGCCCTGTACCTATAGACTTGAGAAAACGAGCAGAACGAGCGAGTCGCGCGAAGCGCGCGTTGAAGGGGTATGTCGTGGTCACTACGCAACGCAGCGACATCGATAGCCGGACCTATCTGCCGACGGAGGAGGCCGCGACCGCCGAGGTCATCGACTTCCTCGCCCACCTCCGCGCGGCCGGCCGTGACGCACCAGCGCCCGTCCCGCGCCTCGTCAGTTCTGATGGTCAGACGGTCGAGATCCCGGAGGGGATGTTCGCGGCGCTGGCCCAGGTGGCGGAGGCAATGCGGGCCGGCCTGGCCGTCACGGTCGCGCCGCACCACCTGACGCTGTCCACCCAGGAGGCCGCTGACCTGCTGCAGGTGTCGCGCACCACCCTGGTTCGGTTGCTCGAGAACGGGGTCATTCCGTTCGACAAGCCGAACCGCCACCGCAAGGTTCGACTCGACGACCTGCTGCGCTACCGGGAGACTCAGCGCAACCGCGCGGAGCAGGCCCTGGCCGACATGGTGGCGGACAGTGAGCGCCTCGGCCTGTACGACGACGACCCGCAGGCAGCGCATGCGGCCGTGAGGGCCGCGCGGCGGTCAACGGTCGAGTCTCGCTGAGGTGTTTTCGGCGCAGCTCGACACGTGCGTGCTCTACCCGAGCTACCTCCGCGACGTGCTCCTGCAGATCGCCCAGCACGGTGTCTACCGAGCGCTGTGGAGCGCGCAGATCCTCGACGAGCTAGCCCGCGCACTTCGAGTTCGGCACCTGGCCCGGGGACATGATGCGCACACCGTGGACGCCTACGTGCGTCGCTTGCTCGAACAGATGGAGACGGCCTTCCCCGACGCGCTGGTCGAGAACTGGCATTCGCTGGTCCCGACCGTGACGTTGCCGGACCCCGACGACCGGCAAGTGGTCGCTGCCGCGCTCGTGGGCCGCGCGGACGTGATCGTCACCCAGAACCTGCGCGACTTCCCACCCGAGGCCCTGCCGCGGCCGCTGCTGGTCCAGGACGCGGACGTGTTCCTCCTCGACTCCCTTGACCTTTACCCGGACGCGGTCATCGCCGCCGTACGCACCGTCGCCGCGAGAACCGGGCGACACGGACCGGTCCTCGGACCGGCCGAGGTGGTCACCGCGATCCACGAAGCACCCGGATTCGCCAACGAAATTCGGGAACGCCTTGCCTGAACACCCTGAGCCCGTGACCAGCGTCAACCTCGCGCCAGTGCGACGACTTGTCGCGCCCGCCTCGAGATCACGGGCACCGGCGAGCGCCGACATGCGTCGAGGCGAGCGCTTCACCATGTTTACTTCTTGCCGTGCTCGTCGAAGGCTCGCACACGGGATACCGACATGGGGGCACAGCGATGACCACGGCCGCTAACGTCGGAAACAGAGGATGAGATGAGCTCGCTCGGCAACTGATGTCGAGCATCCGGCGGTCGAAAGTGATCGCTTTGTGGGTCAGGGACAGGGCGCCGGCGAGGTCGGCGTGGATGAGGCCAGGTTTGCGGGCGGCGACGGCGATGCGGGTTTGGCAGCGGGCATCCACGCAGTGCAGGGCTTGTTACCAAGTTGTCAGAGTACCTAAAAGTGGTCTCCACTGGAAAAGAGGTCTGATCCATGAGTAAGCACACCACGCTCCCCACCGTCGCCCGCGTCATCTCGGACACGTACGAGCTGCCTTACGCCCAGGCCTACGCGGCGGCTATCACCACCGCGCAACAGTTGGGCATCACCACCAGCAAGTCACCGGGGGAACGTCTGTCGGAGATTGACAAGGCACGGATTCTGGAAACATTCGACACTGACTTCGAGGAGAGGGCTCAGCGGTAACACGCGCACTGAGAGCGCCGTAATCCTTCGTTGATCAAGGCGCCGGCCGGATTCGGCCGATCACCGCGTGGGAAGTGGGCACATGAACGACTACGACACAAGGAACGAACGGGGCACCCTGGAAACGGACTTCGATCAGCTTCCCGGAGAGACCAGCACGGTGGGGGAAGTGTCGACGGTCGTGTCGGTGCGGCTGCGCGGTGCCGAGCTCGCCACCGTGGAACAGGTCCGCAACCCCGCTCGACGTTCGCGCCGCCCGCGCTCGTGCTGAAACCATCCAGATCGAAGCACGCGAACTCATTGCCCTCCTGCACGGCGAAGTCGCCTGAGCCACACACTGCCAAGGCAGCTGACGCATTAACGGATCGATGACCACTGACCAACCGCATCGTGGACACCACCACCGCACACGACAAGCTCGTCTTCGGCATGTTCGCCCTGATGGCCGAGTACGAAGCCGCGCTGATCAAAGAACGCACCCAAGCCCGGCCTCATCGCCGCCCGCGCCCGCGGCCGCCACAGTGGACGCAAACCCAAGATTGGTCTGTGTGAGACCGGGGACAGGCTGCACGGCGCGGCGCGTCCTCGCAGGTGTAGCGCCCCCGCAATGTCGTCACGCAATCAACGCATCACAACAGCGCTACTACGATGAGTTGCGATGAGCGGTTTGCCGGCGGCGAGGACCAACGCTGACCGGCCGCCGTGTCTACCAATCTCTGGTACCTGTGTTCCTCGGCCCAGACGTGATTACGAGTCCGCAGTGGGTGATTAGCCCCAGCCACCACCACCACCCCAGTCGCCACCACCACCGCCACCACCCCAGTCGCCACCACCACCGCCACCACCACCCCAGTCGCCGCCGCCACCGCCCCAGTCGCCGCCGCCCGAGCCGCCGTCGTCGTCGCGTTCGTAGCCGTCCTCACCGAATCCACCGCCGAAGCCGCCGCCGAATCCGCCGCCGAGGGCGTAGCCCAGGCCGCCGAAGGCGACGGCGCTGATGGCGGCGGTCTGCCAGAACGGTCGGGAGTACCAGCCGCCGGGGATGTAGCGACCCTGATAAGACCCCCCGCCGAAGTAGTGACCCGCCCCGGGCTGGTACTGCCCGTACCCGGTGTAGGACTGCCCATCGATGGTGACGGGTTGGCTGCCCTGCACTTGCGGTGCACTCGGTGGGGGTGTGGGCATCGGGTCAGGTCCCAGATCAAGGCCGAGGCGTTGGCGGGCGACGCGGGTGGCCATGATCCCCTCGATCGCGGTGCGTTTGGCTTGGGCGAGCACCGCCGGGGTGGCACGGGGATCGGCGAGCAGGGAACCGGTCGCGGTGTACCGCTCACTGGCATCGACCAACGCCTGCTGGGTGACCGCGTCACTGCCCGCGTTCAAAGTGGACACGTCACTGCCCAACCGTGCGTAGAGCGAATCGACCTCGGCGCGCAACCCACCCGTCGATTCCTGGCGGACCCGGTTGGTCTTGCGTCGCCGCCAGAACAACAGGGCACCCCCCGCCGCGATCAGCACCGCGAGCACACCCACCAAGGCCCCTGACCCGGATCCGCCGCTGCCCTTCGCGGTGCCCGCGCTCGTAGGGGTGGTGGTTGCGGCAGCACCACCGGAGGAGCCATCCCGCCGGATCTGGGTGATCGTCGTGTCCAGGGCCGCTTGCAGATCGGGGGTTGACCCCTGGGTGGTTGCGGCGATGCGGCTGGCGTCCCCGGGCGGCAGCGGGGCCCGGGGGCCTTGGGCTGCCCCGAGTTGGCGTCCCACAGTGACGATCACCACCGCGCTGTCATCATGGAGGAACCCACCGATATCCGCGGCGGTTTGCCTGGTCGTGCCGTCCAGACTTCGCGCCGGTAGCACAGCCACGTACACATGCCCCGCCGAGCCGATGTCCTGACGCAGCCGTGCCACATCCAGCGACCCCCGCGCCTCACTGTCATCAGCGATGAACACAGGCGAGGACCGCAACAACTGCGCGGTCTGCTCCGGACCCGTCGACACCGCCGCGGACGCCACACCCCCACCAGCCAGCACCACCACCGACGACACACCCACACACCACAGCCCGGACCTCAGCGACAACATCACATGAAGATACTGGGGACGAAGCAACCCCACGTCCGTGCTCCGGAACAACGAGCGTTCGCAACGCGAGCTAGGTCTGCTCAGTGCGAGCGCGGGCGCGGGTGGCGTACATGGCCGATCGGGACAGGCCCGCTGATTTCCATGAGTTCTGCGCTGCTGTAGGCGCCGGAGTCGTAGTCGGCGAGGAGACGTTTGCGTTGCAGAACCGACAGTCTCGGCTGTTTCCCTTTGAGCCGTCCCTCGGCTTTGGCGATCGCCATCGCTTCCTTCGTCCGGGCCCGGATGAGGTCAGACTCGAACTCAGCCATCGGGGCGAGCATCCCGCCGATGTCGGTGTCGTGCGGCGCGACCAGTACCCGTCCGCCGCGCGCAGCGGCGGTGCGGGCCGTGGTGTCGGCGTCGGCGACGCAGAAGTCCACCGCCCACTCGGGTGCAGCGTCGGGCTGTGCGGGTTCCATCGCGGCGACGACGTCACGAGGCACGGGCTGCTGCGGCTCGCCGCCGACTTAGCCCGGCAGACGCCACATCGTGGCCGGGCCGAACGGCTCAGCCTGCCAGCCGAAAACGGCCCCGTAGAACGCGGGCGCCGCGTCCGGGTCGGGAGTGCGTAGGGCGCTCATGGCCCACGCGGCGCGCGGTCTCCTCGACGTCGGCGACGCAGACGTTGGTCATCCACGCGGACGCTGCGTCCTCGGGCAGCGTCCCGATGCCGGCGACGCGGGCGCGTTCTAACCTAGCTGAGCGGCGCACCCAGAACCCACGGGCGGGGTGTGTACGAGACGTTCCCGGCGCGGCGCACCGCGTCGGGGGGATGACGGGGCCCGATCCGCATGTACGGTCCCCTCTGGCCGGACCACCCGGCCGAACCGGTCCGTCGCGCCACTCGGCCCGCTTCGCTCAACCACCCGAACCGCCCACGGGGCGGGTGCGGTCAGGACATCGGTGGCGTGCCCGCGGCGACGCCAGCGAGTGGTTGCCGGCCAGGCGAGGATCAGAAGCCCTGCCACGGTCAGCAGGCCGTAGGCGTTGCCGATCAGGTGTTCCCACCAGCTCCAGCCCTGCTCGCGACCATCACCCATCGGCAGGAAGTGATACGGGTGCAGCACGAACACGACAGCGGTCACCACCGCCGCGCGGGTCCACCACCGGCCGCGGCTGTGCACCGCCAGCGCGGTCATGCCCAGCAGAGCCGGCACGACGTACACCCAATGGTGGCCCCAGGAGATCGGCGAGACCAGCAACGCCAACGCACCGTTGACCACCCACGCCAACACGAGGTTGCCGGCGTCCAACGCCCGCCGCATCCCCGCCACGGCCAGCACCCCCACCAGCAGACACAGACCCAGCCACGCCCCCGTCTGCACTGCGGCGGGCAGTGTGTCCCACCGGGCCAGTGCCCCGCGGATCGCCTGGTTGCTGGCGAACGAGGAGCCGGCGAGACCACCCAGACCCTGCGCCCGTCCGGTCCAGAACTGCCAGGAGCTGGCCGGGGCCACCGCGAACCCCACCAGGGCAGCACCGGCGAAGGTGACGCCGGCAGTGCCCGCGGCGCGGTAGTCGCGGCGCACCACCAACAGCAGCACGAACGCCGCAGGGGTGAGCTTGATCGCCGCGGCCACGCCCACCAGCCCTCCCCGCGGCCAACGCGGGGACGCCAGGCAGTCCACCGCCACCAGCGCCATCAACAGTAGATTGACCTGACCGAACCAGAACGTCTGCGCGACCCGATCGAGCAGCAGCGACGCCGGCACCCCCACCACGGTCACCAGGGAGACCAGAGACAGCAGCAGCATCGCCGTCCATGCCACCGGCCACGGGAGCAGGGCAAGCGGGCTGAGCACCAGCGCCGCGAACGGCGGGTAGATGAACGGCAGCACCAGACCGCCGGGATGGGCCGGAGGCAACGGGCCGTACATGTCCCCGCCGTGCAACCAGGTGCGCACCCCGATGCGGTACACAGCGAGGTCCTCGAAGCTACGGTCGCGCAACATCAAAGACGCAGCTAATACCGCCGCGGTCGCGAGCACCGAAACAACACCAACCCAGCCGACACCCACACCCCGCAGCCACCCAACGACGCGCTCGCCCCGCCCGGCGTCGGTTCCTATCACCACGTCACCATCACCGGGCACCATCGCCCCGGCGATCACCCCATCCCCGGCCGCGTGCGGTGCACCACCGGGCCACCCGGAGGCGGGCTTAGTTCGCATCCACGTCATGACGGGCGCTGCTGCGGGCACCTCCGGGAACCGACTCGGCTCTGCGCTGAGCCCGCAGCTGCCCGGCGCGTTCCTCCTCGGACAGTCCACCCCAGATGCCGTAGGGCTCTTGCGCTTGCAGAGCATGCCGGCGACAGGCGTCGATGACCGGGCAGCGCTGACACACCGCCTTGGCTTCGGCCTCGCGGTCCCGTCGCGTAGAGCCGCGTTCCCCCAGGGGGTGGAAGAACATCATGGTCCGCAGCCCGCGGCAGGCGGCATGGTCCTGCCAACGCCAATGATCCTGTCCTGGACCGGGAAGTCGACTGTAATCTGCCACGTCAAGCCACCATTCTCCGAAGATGATGAAGCGCGATGACGTCAGCCACCGCGACTACTTTCCGGCACTGTGTGCCTGCGTCTCCCGTCACGACGACCCCCGGCTACCCGCGGGTGATCAGGCGCTGTCGGGCGAGCCGCTCGATCAACTGCGGGAGTGCCGGTGCCGGGGCACCGGAGAGTTGGGCGCGGCATTCGGTGACCGTGTCCGCGATGTCGGTCAGCGAAGAGCGGTGCGCGAACTCGGCGAACAACCGTTCCACCGCGTCGGCATAGGACGGCGGTGGCATGCCCTGATCTTCCTCCGACCGCGGAGCTGAGGGGCTGGACGTGACAGTCACGATGGGATCCTTACCTGGGGCTTCGGTGACGATGCCGCTGCAGGGGTACGTGGCCGTGAGGCCAGCACCACCGGTACCGAAGCTTCAGCGGCATGCAGGTGCGATCAGGAAACAACGGGTAGGTCCGCGCTCGCGCATTGCCCAACCATCACTCCGACCACGCTTGCGGTCACCAGTTGAAGGCAGCACTGCGCAGCACGGCGGCGGGGTTCGGTGGCCATGTCAGTGCCTACGGCGAACCCGCTTTCCAGGACAAACTCTGGGCGGTGAGCGTGACGCCCACAGGATCGCGGCCCTTGGCAGCGTCATCCCGGTCCCAGACCGGCTGCTTCTCAGCACCGCTGAGACAACACCGCGCGGCGAGGGCTGTCAAGCAACCCCGTTGATGTGGTGCCCGTCCGTTCTGCGCCCCCGCGATCGACACATGAATGTCCGCGCCGCCGTCTTCGCCCAGGCGCACCGCTGCGGGACCCGGCCGCCGGGCAGTAGGTGCCGGTCTCACCGAACATGCCGGCATGCAGGCCAGCAACACCGGGCACCCCGCGCACGGCGGCGGCCACCACGTCCGCCGGCTCCGCCGCCGCTGCCATGTCTGGACTGGCAGCGGCGGGGGTGGCGGGGTGGGTCACTGCACCCGGGCGGGTGCCGGTTCGGTGTCGGAGTCATCGTTGCCGTCGTCGAGGAAGATGTCGTGCACCATGATGTTGACCTCGGTGACCTGCAGCCCGGTCATCCGCTCCACCGCGGTGATCACGTTGCGGCGGATTCCGGTGGCGAGGTCGGCAATCGCCACCCCGTAGTCGGCGACAATATCGAGGTCGATCGCGGCTTGCTTCTCCCCGACCTCCACCGACACCCCCTGGGAATGGTTGGTGCGGGCCCCGGGGATCCGTTCCCGCAACGCCCCCACCGCCCGGGCACCACCACCGCCGACAGCGTGCACCCCGTTGACCTCCCGGGTGGCGATACCGGCGATCTTGGAGACCACGGTGTCCGCGATGGTCGTCTTGCCCGTCGAGCTCAGCAACGCGGAATCACTCCGCGCCGCCACGCCCTTGCTGGAGGAGTCATTGCTCGAGGACTGCGTGCTCGGCGCGGTAGAGGACTGACTGCTGCTCATCAGAAGCACTCCCTTTCGTTGGGGGTAGAAGCCACGGTCACAGGGTGAGTCGAGGCGAGCACATCAAACCGTATGCCATCCGGCCGTGATCTAGCCGCAAACCGCTAGGCGATAGCGGGGCAGAGACAGGAACGTGCGGTACGCCGCCAATGTTGCCCATCGCTGCTTCCTGAGAGCTCGACGAAAACGAACCCAACTTTCGTTCCGTGGTCGTTCCCCATGGACCGGCATTCACCGGCTCGCGTCGGTGACCGTGGGCTACTTGCGGCCGGGGGTCCAGTTCAGGCCCCAGTGGTAGGCCCGATCCAGCCCCGACTGGTCGCCGTTGATGTAGTTGACCTCGCGGCGCACTGTCAGCTCGTGGCCGGTGTTCTCCAGCAGCGCGATGGCGCACATCCGGGAGCCGCCGGCCCGCTCGTCCAACCGCACCTGCACGGGTGGCCCGGCGGCGGGGAACAGGGTCACGACCCCATCGGCCTGATCGAAGCTGGCCACCCCTTCGTAGATGAAGGCGAACACCAGGACCCGGCGGATCTCGGCCAGGTGCGTCAGATTGATCCGCAGGTTCTCCCCGCCAGTGGCGGAGCCGGAGCGGTCATCGCCGTCGAGCTGGGCGTAGGGCGGCGCGTCCAACGCGCCGAAGGCGTTGCCCAGGGCCTGGACGACGCCCTTGCGGCCGTCCGTCAGCTCCCACAGGCAGGCGAGGTCGAGATCGATCCCACCACGACCACCGCCGAGCGCGGCCAGCCGCTTGAGGAAGCCACCGCCGGGGGCCGCGGCCGGGCGGGCGTTCCAGTTCAGGTTGACCCGCAGCTCACCCCCGGCCGAGCCCTGCTTGGTCAGCGACACCGTCGGGCTGGCCTTGGTCAGACTGACCTGCCCCGGCTGACCCGGTCCACCGACAGCCGGACCCCCACCGCCGGGCGGCACCTTGATGTCGTCGATGCCCATGGGGATCCTTTCGCTCGTGAGGGCCTCCGTGCGGGCCACTGTTCTGTCTACCGGCGCACTCCCCGACCTGCCGCCATAGCGGTGCCCGTCAGCCGACGTTGACCCCGAAGTCCTTGGCGATGCCTCTGAGCCTGTACTGCTGCAGGTCACGCGCCCAATACGGAAACGAAGTGGGTGCCGAAGACGTAGTCGTCCAGGTGGCACGAAATCCCGAGCTGCTCCAAACGCTGGTAGAAGCTCATCGTGGATCCCTCAGAATTGCCGATGACAGCGCGGCATCGAAGCAAGCTGGCCAATGATTCTTCCGGAAGGTTGACGCCGCTTCCCTGCCCCGGCGTTAGAAGGCGGCGGTGCCGTTGGGCGTGCCCAGCCCGGTCGGGCCGTCATAGCCCCTTACCCCCGTGCACAGGTAGATCCCGCCGCACGAGCCGTTGCTGCCGCTGGTCACGTCGAACAGTGAGCCCGGGTTCGAGTACGGGGAGCTGCCGTAGGCGACGGTCCTCGCGTTGCCGGCAAGGGCATACACAGAGCCAATCACGGGCGAGGCCACGCTGGTGCCGCCGAACACGAGCCAGCCGCCCGCGCTGTAGCTGTCATACACCGCGACACCGGTGTTCGGGTCGGCGACAGCAGCCACGTCGGCCACAGTCCGCTGGGTGCAGCCGGTATCCTGCTGCCAGGACGGCTTCGGGTCGTAGGCGGAACAGCCGCTGCCTGCCCCGCTCCAGACGGTCTCGTTCCAGCCGCGGATGGCGGTCGACTTCAACAGGCTCGTGCCGCCGACCGCGGTCACGTACCGAGACGCGGCGGGGTACTCGACGCCGTACCCGTTGTCCCCGGAGCTGGCGGTGATCGCCACCCCGGGATGGTTGAAGTACGCGCTGTCATAGCTGGTGTCGCTGGTCGATTCCGCACCGCCGTAGCTGTTGGAGATGACGGTGGCGCCCAGCGTGGCCGCCTCGTTGACCGCCGCACCAAGGTTGGTCAGCGAGGCACTGGTGGCTTCCACCAGCAGGATGTGACAATTGGGGCAGACCGCGGAGACCATGTCCAGGTCCAGGGAGATCTCCTGCGCCCAGCCGCTGTTGGCCCGCGGGGCCTTTGTGCAGCCACTCTGGTTGACCTTGCGGAAGCAGCCGTTCGCCGTGGTGCACGCCGCCAACCCGTAATGGCTGCGGTAGACAGCGAGGTCCGACTCGGCCTTCGGGTCGTCATAGGCGTCGACGATCGCCACC
>JAABUK010008129.1_pt1 | contig 14822 bp, 5 predicted proteins | sample 5559141 | NCBI WGS metagenome assembly JAABUK01 (sample SAMN10711869, study PRJNA513367) | rock metagenome | isolation source: Antarctica rocks | place: Antarctica: Victoria Land, Pudding Butte nord | collected 2016-01-03
TTAATCTCTATAATATAGAAATTATATTTCTTAATATCTACTTAAAGTTCTATTTTCTTTAGAATCTTTAACATCTTCTTAATATATTATTTATATTTTTCTCGCGTGTTATTAAATATTAGAATGTTATTCTAATATAATATTATAAATCATTCTAATATATTCAGAAACATATTATTTATATATATTAAGAGAACTGTTCGAGATTAGATAAGCAGTAGATGTTCTTCATATATATATAGGAATTTGAGATATAAAAGTTTATAAGCATGCGAGTAATATGTGAAAGATATGTTAAGAGCGTGTATAATAAATATATAATAGCGGTCCTCTTGTGCTATAAGAATAGATCGCTAGTCTGCAAAGATTTACTTCTATAATTAACTTATATCTGCGTGTTAAAACTAAGTCTTAACACTTTCTAATATTACTCTCTCTCTTAAAAGTCTTATTCTTAAGACTCTGACTGTCTTTATAAGCTTATAACTATCTAATAATATATTCGCATGTGTAAAGTATGATTATTAAAGTTATTTAGTATAATGCTGAGATCTCTTATAATATCTCGTCACTTCTATAGAAAAAGAAGATAATATTCTGTATTAAAATAATCTCTCGATTATTTAACATCTCGCTTTTTTAATATTTATAATTGAATTGACTTCTCAGTTATTTAACATCTCACTTATTTAATTTCTATAATTAAGTTAATCTCTCAGTTATTAAATATCTCGCCTACTTAATTTCTGCTATTAAGTTGATCTCTTGATTATTTAATATCTTGCTTACTTAATCTTTAAGTAACACAAACATCACTTCATAATTATTAAGCTATTCTGTCTGTAATAGAATTTTCATTATACTATTTATTATTCTGTTTTATAAGATCTTAATATTCATATATAAGATTTATTGAATAAATAGTTATTACTATTTATAATAATGAATTTCATTTATATAAACTCTTACACTTTAATTTAAGAGCTAATATATAATTAATTTGATGCTAATATGCTCAGAATATATTATATTGTTTGATGAGTTATGAATTTTCATTAAGATAATTGATTCTTCGAAATGAAGAATCTGTAATATTATTGTTATTAATAATGAATAGATAATGAAGTTAATTTATAATGAACACTTTCTTCTTCTTATAATATATAAGACTGCTTCTTTTCTTTTTAATTTTAACTTCTCTTCTTCTTCAATCATCTTTATCTTAGTCTCAATAATAGCATCAGCAATAATAATAATAATAATAATAGTAATAATAATAGCAGTATCATCATCATTATTATTATTATCATTACTATTATGCGTAAATAATTCTTTCGATCTCTTATTTATTACTAATCTTCTCATTATTTAAAGCTTTAAAACGCAAAGCAATTAAAGCTTATAAATTAATATTCTATTATGTTTATATTATAATTCTGCTAATATTATACTTTATAATAATTAAAACATTTGATTTAATTTCCTCTATTATTAATTAGTCTTGATTATAATATTAGCATTATGTGAGATATCTTTATTAAGAGTTTGAGATGTTATTTGCTTATAAGATATCACTCAATTATATTAAATATAATTATTGTTTTATTAAAGATTATAATTATCTTCCGATATATTTTCTTAATAGTTTCATACTTAAAATATACTTCTTTTATATAAAACGTTTATACTGATTATTTAAAGTCTCTTTCTAGCATATATATTATTATTTAATTATTTTATAAAGAAGCGCGTGATGTTTATATTAATTATAAGAAAAAGATATTTAAGAATATTAAATCATAATATAATATAATCTCTTATTATCTTTTTAATATATCTTTTTAGATTATCAGCTCTCTATCTAATAGATCTTCTTTTAAGCGTGCTTATATCTTTGGCGATAATAATATTATTAATCTTAATCTTTTAAAGATTAAGAATGATCTTGCTTTACTTATTTAGATTATTCGGGTGTAAGCTAAAATTACTGCGCAGATTATAAGCATATTATTTTTAAGTAAAAAACATAATACTAATAATTTTAATAGACTAAAATCATATTATCTGATTAATTTAAATAAACTTAAGATTATTTAGAGAAACTGACTTTCTTAGAATTAAATAAGAAATTAATAATATTTATTATGTCTGAAACGTTTAAGTCGATTATATCTAATAAGTCAGTTAAGTTTAATAATATTAATACGGAATTAAGTAAGAATCTTAAGATTAATAAAATAAAGATAGCTGCGTTTTATAAGCGAATAAAGACTGCTAATACTAACCGCGATTCTTTATTATAAATAATCGGGAATAGATTATAATAGATAGATTGATAATTATTTAAAGTCTTATATCTATATCATGCTTTTCTTATATATTTTATGTGCGTTCTATTGATCAAACACTTTTTATTCTTTATAATGACACTTCTCACTCTTTTTTATTTAAATAATCTGCTAATCAGATATTTAAATAACTGCTCATTCTATACTTATTCTATAACTTTATTTTTATTAAAAAGTTACAATCTTTTCTTAATATTTAATAAGTTCTTCTTAAGTTTCTAAGTATTATAATTCTTTGTAAACTCTTATTATTATACTAAAAACATATGTTTCTCACGCGAAACGCATGTGTTAAGAATCTCTTTAACTTCTTATTCATTCTTATTTTATATCTTTATAGACTCAGATATCTCAATATCTTCTCGCCCGTGATATGACTTTAATAGAGAGATGTGAAATATAAGATAAATTCTTTTATAACTTCTAGAAAGGATTAATTAATAAGCATTTTTATCTATTAACTTCTTGATTTTAAATGGCTCGAGAAACTTATTAATAAGCTTCTTACTTATTTTTCTTATGCGAATATTCTTTGATAATAATAAGATCTTATCTTTAATCTTATAAATCATATTCTTGCGTTTTAAATCATAAAACTTCTTTATCACTTCTTATAATTTAGCTTAAAGATCTTTATTCTCTTTAATAATCTCTTCAATCTACTTCACTCTCTTTCTTATTAATTAACTCTCTTCTTTTCGCGCAGATATCTTACTTATAAGTTTCATATGAAAAGTAAATAGAAAATGCAGTATTATCTTAAATAACATTTTTTCTGTAATTGAGTGTACAGTTCTATTATATATAAATTCAGTACTTAATAACAGATTTATTTAATCATTTTAATAATAATTAATATAATATCGAAAATAGCATTTTAATATCTGATTTTCATACTTGATTTGATTATTTATTTATAAGTGAAATGCTGTGAAGAGATATCTCTTTATAAATAAATAGTAATAGAGAGTTCCCCAATATTTTAATGTGAATATTAATCTTTTATCACTAATAATAGATTTAAAGAATTCGAATTTTAAGAACATCTTCTTAATAAGTCTCTCTTTAAGCTTAGAAGTATTGATTTCTTTTATGCACATTATATAATATACTATTTTCGAATATTAATTCATTATCACTAAAATAATATTATATACTTTACTTCTACAAATAATAGACGATAAGTTTATAATAAAGTTCATTATAATATCTTACTAAACTTTCTTAAATTATAATAATGACGTAAGTATATTATAAGACTTATATTATAATGTCTTCATTCTTTAATAAATATTATATATTAAGACGTAATTCTTAATAATTTGCGATATTCTAAATCATTAATAGCTTCGCAGAATGATCTCTTGAATTCTCTTTCAATTAAAATGATCTTCTTATTATAGATCATTATAATTCGCATGTAAGATCTCTATTCTAATTATATAATTATTAGAAATATAGACCGCGTTATTATATTATATAAGATTAGCATGATCTTCGCATTATTTATTCTTAAATTGATCCTTTTTAATAAAATTATTTAAAGATCTCTTTCAACTCTTTTTCGTGTAAAAGGCGTCTCTTTATTACAGCGCCAGAAGATAATTAATAAGAGTGTTCAAAATCTTTCTGTAAAGTGATATAATAGAGGCTGAACTTATAATCTTTATTTCTGAGAAATTTTCTTCTTTTTTTAAAGAATCTTCAGTTCTTCGCATATGATTAGCATGCATCTCGCGTGTATTATATTAATTATCTGTAATAGATTTAGATAAAGCACTTTATTAATTTCTCTTAGAGCGTATAATAATCTCTATCACAATTTTTATAAGCAATTCTAAATTTAGAAATTCTTCTTCTCAACTTAAATCAGTAATTAAGATCTTAAATCTAACTCTTTTCAGAATAAATGTTTTAAGAGAATTCTCTTTCTTTCTCTTATTATCTACTGCGTAATTCGATTTACGCGATAATAGATTAGCGGAATTCTTCTTATCTCTATAATAATAGATCTTAAATTGTAAGTAATAAGTATCTCAATTTATTAAGCTTAATATTTATTTAATATCTTCATTATTATAAATAATTGTAAGTTAAAATGATTATATAGAACTTACACGTTAAAAGCAGACGATTTTAAGTAATAATATCACTTCTTAAATGAGATAATAATTATTAATATCTTTTAATTCTTTATAATATAGTTTCTCTCGGTTAATATCAGCTTTCTTAAGTAAAACATTACTGATATTCAAATATAATGTGTTATCTTCATACTATTATCACTAAATTAAGAGAGAATTCTTATCAGATCTCTTTCTAATATATCTATTTTAATCTGAATTAACTTCTTTAAATTAAAATATTATAGTAGAGAAGTAGTTTAAAAACACTCTTTCAATATACAAAACATAATATATATCTTCTCTATTTAGAGAAATGATTTAATTTTTCTTTCTTTTATTATTCTCAGTAATAGATTTATAATTATAATAATTATTATAGAATACTTATAAATAAATCTTTTATAAAAGTTGATAAAGCTCAGAAAGATCTGCACATTATAAAATGATTTCGAAATCGATTAATCAATAATTATAATCATTCTGCGTGTATTTATCAAAACGTCTATTATATTTATGTGATAATCAAGAAAGTCTATTTTTATAATAGAAAAGACACATTTTAATAGCTTAATAAATAAGCCAAATTTGCGTAATCTCTTTAACACTTAACGCACGTGATCATCATACTTCTGTTCGTTATAATTATAGATTATAATATTATTAAGATAGATCATATAAATAACATTTAATAAATCCTTCAATACTTAATTAATATAAACTTGAAATATTACTAATATATTAATCAGTTTAAAAGATATAATCATATACTTAAAATAGTTATATCACGTGTGAAACGTAGTCTTTCACTCATCTTCTTACTTAATACATATTTAATAATAAGTGTCACGCAGATCTATTAACATGAATCTCTTCGCGCCGCTCAATTAATTAAGTATCTCAGAAATTAATAATAATAAATGTCTATTTCAAATAATTACTTAATTCAGATCTCTATAATTTATATATAAGCGCAGACTATCATTCTTTTTAAGAATAAATAGAATTAAAGTCTTTATAAATAACTTCGAATTTCTTATTCAATCTTTTATTATATTACTTTTAAGATACTTGCGTAATACTCATAACTTATTTATAAATAAGAAGTAAATGAGTCTATATAACATCTTCTTATCTTTCTTAATAAAAATAGCGTGTTTCACACACATATTATCAGATAATTTCGTAGTATTCTCTTCTGAGAATATATTAATATAGTCTTTAAACTCTTTTAATAACTGCATAGCAATCACTTTTATAAAGTAAAGATCTATAGAATAACGCTGTATTAAATTTATAGAGTCTTCACATGCGTCTTATATAATACTCTTTAAGTCTTTGTATATCTCTAATATAATTCTCGCAGATATAATATATATCGCATAAATCAGAACATTAACTCTCTTAAACTTTAACATCTTTATAACATCTATTTTATAGCTCTTCTCACTTTCGCGATAAAATTATTCACGTTACTTAAAGTAATAATCTAAATCTATATTAAAGATTTAAAGTCAGTTTAATATAATATTATATCTTTAAATATCTATAGTTATAAAGTTTATTTAATAAGATTATAATACTTCTATTAAGTCTATTACATTCGCTTTAATCGTGTGTTAATTATATATTATAATGAATTGATTATTTAAGATTATTGCGCTCACAAATATAAAATCCACTTAAATATCTTCTTTAATAATCACTTTTTATAATAAAAAGCATTCTTAAGCATTTATATTTAAGAGTGTAAACAGTTTATAAACATTATACTTATTTTATAATATAACATTAATAATTATACATTATATTAACTTTATATTTTTAAGATTTATACTTAATATTACGAACATAATTATAATGTCGAAATCTATTTTTTTGTTAACATTAATAAGAGATTGATCTTTCTTAATATTTTATAATTTTAAGAGAGATGATTAAACTTTTTATAATTATAATAGATTATATTATCACTTCTTATATCTTTAATAGACATTAAATCTACTTTAATCAAAGTTAAATTAAAATAATAACTCATATTATAATTGAATTCGTATTCGCGTTAAAAATGTCTGTGAAAAGTATATATTTCGCGTGTGCTTTTATTTAATGCAGCGTTAACTAAATTAATATAAGACTTATCTTTATCTTTTAAGAACAACTTTTAAGTCAATTCTTCTTATTACTGCGCCGCGATTATAATCTACTCACAAAATATAATAATTCTATTCTCTTTTAAAACCTCTCTGCGAATCTCTAATATAAAATAAGTAAGTAGTTATTATGTTTTATACTTTTTCTCAATTATTAATGAAATGTCTTTTTCAAGACTCTTAATAAGAGCGATAATATCTTAAATTAACTATTAAGATTACTGCTTAATAATTTTAAATTGAATTAATATGTATTATATATAATTAATAAGATTAACGATCAGACTTTAATATCACTTTATATATTCATCTCAGATTATAATTGAAATTATATTATTAATTTAGAATTCGCGTGCTTTATTTTATAAATAGATTATCACTTAATTAATAAAATTAATCTCATTTATAAATAATAGCGTGTGTATATAAATCTTTTAATCATTCTTATAATTAACTGCGTCTTTAAGATTCTTTACAGAATAATATAAAGATTTAATAATACAAATTAAATATAATAGAGAAGTATAAGAGTAAGCAGAGAAAGCAACTTATTTATAATAAATAAATAATTTTGCAATTTCTATAAGATTCGCAGGCGTTTCATTTGCGAGTTTAGATTTTATTGTAATAATATCTTCAAGCATTCTCTTCTCTTAAATCTACTCGCGCAAGCGCTTATAATATTATCTGATAATCTTCTAATTATTATTATTATTAATAGAAGACGCAGACTACTCATCTATTATTAAATCGATATCTATATTATTAATTAATCTTTCTTCGTCTTTACTAATTATATTAATTCCGCTTTATATCTTCATCATCATATTAAAGAATCTCTATTAAATAATCTATTAAATAGAGCGATCTAAATGTTAAGAAAGCTGCTCGGAATCAGATAAATAATAGATATTCTTTATATATATATAAGAATCCGAGATATAAAAGTTTATAAGTATATGAGTAATATATAAAAGATATGCTAAGAGCGTATATAATAAATATATAATAGCGGTCCTCTTGTATTACAAGAATAGATCGCTGATCTGTAAAGATTTACTTCTGCAGTCAACTTATATCTGCGTGTTAAGACTGAGTTTTAACACTTTCTAACAATATATCTCTAATTAATTAAGAGTGTTAAGCTTAATTTAAAAGACATTACTAAATAATAATAGTTTTCATATATTATACTGAATATCATTAAATCATTATCTTTAGTTATAATCATTCTAATACAGTAAAACACTTAATAAACATTTATCTTTATTAAAAACTTCACGTTAATAAGCTATTTTAATATCTTATTAATTCTAAGTATTAAATATCTATTTTTCTTTATAAGAGCGTTTAAATCTTAATAGTTCACATAAAATCAGAGCTCTTCATTCAGCTTCCGAACTAATAAAATTAGAAATGTGAATAATATATTACTTAATTTAATAAATCTCTTCTTAAGATTCTTCTTAATATATCTCTTAATCATATTAAGTTTCGCGGGAATCATTTATTAATAAGACTATCTTTTAAGCAGTTTAGCGTTATTTTATAATTCTATTTAATAATTATATTAATTTTAATATGAAGGAAGAGTATCTAATATCTTTTTTAAAAAAATATAAGCATATTCTTAAAATTCAGAAGGAATTATCTCTTATAAATTCTCTTCAGCCTTCTTATTATTCTTTCTCTACTTCTTAATATTCTCAGAAGTAATTATAAGAATTTCCGCTTCAGATTTCTTAGTCAGCTCTTTAAAAGCTATCAGACTTATCATTTCTATATTCTCAGAATTAGAAGAGATTAAGATTCTATTAGAATTTATATTATCTCTTTATTTCCGAGATCTTTAAGACTTCTTCTTCTTTATAGAAGATATCCTCTTAATTCTAATCTCTTTATATTATAGAATCTTAGTAAGTAACTATTTCATCTTCTATTTAAATCTGTTTAAATCTGAGCATATCTACTCAGATATATTCTCATCTATTTAATTATAATTAGATATGTTCTTTTCTATTTAAAGATAATCAGATATATTCTCATCTAACTTCTTCTCATTTCTTAATATTTCGTCATATTATATATATAATAAAATAGTTGGATTTCCTCCGTTATACTTATAATATTCCGGCTCGAAACTTATATTATTTATAATAGAATTGAGAATATAATTATACAATCTCATCTACTTCTTTTCTAAAATAATAGAGTATACCGCCTGAATTATATAGAAGATCTGCAACATCTATTAATATTCTATAATTATTATAAATATATAAATCGTCTGTATTATAATAGAATGCTTTCTTTTAATAAAATCAATTAATAGAATCTTCTTAACTAGATTTATTAGACCGATTTACAATCTTTTATATAGATTCTTAGCTAATTAATAATCTATTACTATTATAAGTTAACAGTCAGTATTTATTAATATAGATATGTTTAGAGAATCTATCTTTTCTTCATCTAATAAAGCATTTATCAGAAACGAAGACTTTATTCAGTCTTCAATTATTATAGAGATAATAGCCGACGATATTCTTAATTAATATCTCTACTCAGATTTCTCTACAGCTATTTTTACGCTCGCAGATTTATTTACAACATCTTTATAATAAACTGCTCTTTTTCTGATTTTTAAGAAATATCAGAATCTCTTTTCTTAATAATTATTAATTCTGAACAGTTCTTAATTATATATTCTAGCTATTAATATTTATAATATTAAAACTTCTTATAATCTATTTTAATCGTATAAAACTGAGGCGATCTAACTAATCTAGCTGTCTTAATTAATTTATCAGCTAACTTTCTCTTTCTAGATTCTAGATCTGCTCGAGTTATTTTATAATCTTTTATAAATATTTCTATCTTTTAGATATTTACTTTATAGAATTACAGATTCTTAATCATCTTCTTTAATAAAAAGTATCTATTTAAGATAATTATTTACTTCAATTTATTACAGATTTTAGATTTTATATCTTAAATCTAATTCTTCTTTAAGATATCTATTTAAGTAGTATATCTTATAAATTCTTTAAGAAAAGTGAGCAGATCCTTATTTTATTAACGGAGCTGCTGATACTTATCTCTTATTATCTACTTTTAAAATAAATCAGTGAATTAATTCATTAATATCTATAGAAGAGAGATAATAATTATTATCTTAAAATCTTCTAAATATAGTTTTAGAAGATCTTCAATCTCATTCTTAATTCTAAATCTTATATAAATTACTTAATTTATTTCTATAGAAAATCTATTCTTATTCACTCTCAGCTTCATTCTAATAAATAATAGTTATGCCGCGAACTATTATAAAGTTCCGATCTTAAATATCTTTAGATTAGAAAGCTTCTTACTCATTCTCTAATCTTAATCAGTTTCTTCTACTATAGCTATTAGAGCTTTTAATACTTATTATAAGTTCTTCACTCTATTTTCTTAAGATTAGAATATAATAGACACAGCTAATCTCATTAATAATCTCTTTATTAATATCTTCTTATCTCTTAATCTCTCTTTAAGTAATTAATTCTCTTAAATTAGTTATTATCTTTTAATTATTTATATATCTCTTTCTTTCTATTAATAACTCTATATATTCAGAATCATTTAATGATTTCCTAATATCTTATCAATCTATTTATTATAAGTCTTAATCATCTCATTATATAAATTATAGAATTTCTTAAATATGCGTAATATATTACTTATATTATTTTATATTCTCGCAATAAACTTTATTACTTCTTAATTCTTAATAAGCTATCTTAAAGTCGTCATCTCTTAAATCATTTCTATCTTAATATTCTTTATTTATAAAGAAGATTATTATTAATTTATATCTAAATTATTTTATAGCGCAGAATCTTTCTTTAATCTTTCTTAATTAGATTAAGTCATATTAATATTAATTAGTTCAGAAACCGAATTCTAGATTCTACTTTTAATCATATTATTCTAAGTGCTCTTAAGATTCTTCTATTCGCGAATACTAATTATTAACTAGTAGATCTCAAATCTACTAGCTCAATTCTTAGATTATCTTACTTTTTTAAAGATGTCTCTAATTTCTCTCTCTTTAAAGATAGATAATCGAACTTAATATGTTAAGCTTATTTATAAAATCTATTTTATTATTAAAGAGTTTGAGAGTGATTTAAAGAAGATTTAATAAAAGTAAGTTAGTCTGCTCGAAATTTAAATCAGTTAAAGAATAACTGTTTAATATTTATCTAAATAATAAAGAAAGTAAACTTAAGTATATTATAATAATTTAAGCTAAATATATTTAATAGTCTATAAAAATGAATATTTAAGTTGCAGAAACTAATCTAGCTTATAAAAAAGCTGCAGAAGTATTAAATGCGCATTATAATCGCTAATTCTAATACAATTTCTTTGCTCTGAGATCTAATTAGAAGATGTAATTCTAACGCGTTAAGCTCACGTGTTAAGTCTTAGACATTTTACTGTATCGCATGTATAATAAAATAGTTAGATTTCTATAATCAAGTCTGCAATCATCTCTCGCGTATAACTATTCTTCATAACTGTAGTAACTTATAATAAGATCTTGTAAAAAGCTAAATATGAAATAAATCGATCTATATAAAGTATTAAAGAAGTTAAAAGATATATATAAACTTAAAATATTTATGTTTATAAAGATTTACTTAATCTTCTATATTACATTATTATTTAAAGACTTAAAGAATCTCTTATTTAAATAGAAATATCTTATATCTTCTTCTATTATTATAGAAATAAAGATAGATATGAAATGAGAAGTAAAAGATATTATTAATATTAAAAGAGTGAGAAGACATCTTAAAGTGAGAGTGCAGTAAATAAGTTATTTAAAGAATTTAATTTATTATCTAATTAAGAATCTTAAGAATTTAAAGAAGATTCTTAATAACTACTATTTAAGAAACACTAATAAGTTAAGATCTGAGTGATTAAAGAACAGCTCTAAAAAGTGAGTTAGAGATGAAAAGGAAAATGACATTTCTAAATTATCGCCCGAGAAAAAGATATTAGCGAGCTTAATTAATAATGAGAAGATTAATAATTAGAAATAGAAGAATAATACTACTAATAATCAATTAAGAATAATCGACTTAATAAGTCGAAGAATAATATCACGAGTTACTATAGTTATAAAGAATAGTTATACGCGAGAGATAATTACAAACTTAATTATGAAAATCTAATTATTTTATTATATATACAATATAATAAAATGTCTAAAACTAATATATGAGCTTAATATGTTAGAGCTACGCCTTCTAATTAAATCTTAAAACGCGGAAGTTATATTAAGATTAATAATCACAGTATATATTTAATACTTCTACAACTTCTTTATAAGTTAGATTAATTTCTATAACTTAAGTATTTATTTTTATAAACTATTAAATATATTTAGCTTAAGCTATTATATTTTAAATAGAGTTTTTGAGTAATTTTATTAGAAAAATCTTTATCTTCTATATAAAATAGAAGGTTTACTAATTCTTTGATAAATTCTCGATATTATATAGATTTTCAATTTTTAATAGAGCTTATTTTCAATTTATTTAGAGCTAAATTAAGCTTATAATTATTAATAATAACTATATTAATAGTAAAAAAGATTTCAGAAAAGAATTTCTTTTGATTTTAAGAAAAATAAGTAATAAAGATGACTTAAAGCTGATTTGCTTAATTTATTCTCTCTATATTTTAATTATAATAATCAATAAATAAGAGAAAAAAAAGAATTTTGATTAATTAATCTTTAAATAGTTTTCGAGTAATTGAGATATTTAAAGCAGTCTTTTTAAGGCGTTTTTGTAGACGTAAAATAATATCTTCTATTCTGTGTTTAATAATTATTTCTAAAAAATTATTAATATATTATTTCATAATATTAAAATTAAAAAGAGAAAATTTCAGAGAAAATTCGTATAAAAGAGAGTATAATTTGATGAAAAGAAGAGTTAAAATTATAAAAAATAGATCATTAAATGAAGAAAAAATAGAAGTAATTAAGAAACTATTTTTCAGAATTTTAGATAAGAAAATAAAGAAAAGAAAAATAGAAATAAAGAAAAAAAAAAAAAAAATATTTATAACCGCATTTATATTCTATTATAATCAACAAGTTATTCTCTCTATAATAGAGATCTATAAAGCTTCTTATTTTAGAGCTCTATTTATTTTTTTTAATTATAAAAGTTGTGAAGAATAGTTTATAACTCTCTTTTAAATAGTTTTAATAACTGTTATTCCACACTCTTTTAAAGTCTGAGCAGATTTCTAGTAAATAAATAAATTATCTAAATAGAAATGAAAAAAGAGCTTATCTTTAATAAATTTAGAAAGAGAATTTATAAGCTGAATTATTATTAATTAAGTGGGATTTAAAGAAGTAGAAATTAAAGAATTAAGAATAGAAATAGAAACTTTTTTTCTCTCTCTTAACATTTCTTTTATTATATTCGATTTAATATACTCTTAATTATAAATATAATTGAAATTATCTAAAGTACATAACTTAAATCTTATAAAAATAGATTTATAAGAAATAATAATTTTTTGAGAAGTTCTTTCTTTAAATTTAAGTATAACTTCATTTGTAATAAGATTTATACTGAGAAGTTAATAATATATAGATTTTTCGCGTAAAATAGATAAAATAGACTTTAATTTATCTTATTAATTAAAGTTTTTTTTAATGAGATTTAAATCGCGATTTTTGAAGTGAAAATTCTTAATAATCTACTTAAATCGATTTTTTAAAAGAGAAGTTTTTAATAAAACTTTATTTAAATATTAAGAATAAGCTCAAAGAAGTTATTTATAAAGAGATAATAATAATAAATAATTAAAAAATAATATAACTCTTTAATAGAAAGAGAAACTCACGAATTTTAAGTTGAATTATTATAAAATATAAAAGAATTTATTTCTTTAACAATAATAGTTATCGTTTTTTAGTCAAAGAATAACTGAAATAGAGCTAAAGAGTATTAATATTTATTAAGATTAATATTTCAAGACTATTTTATATAAGATTTTAAGAAAAGCGACTTAAATTTAAATAAAGAATAAAGAATTTCTAAAATTAAATAATTTTTAAATTGTTTTATAACTTTTATAGAAGGAATTAAGAGGTTATTTAACTTCTTATCAGCTATAAAGTTATCTATAATAAAAGGAGCTATTTAAATATTAGTTATATATATAGAATATAAGGAAAAAATTAAAAGAAATAATAAAAATCAAGAAAATAATATACTTATATAATTATTTAGCTGATTTTCAGTTTATTTTTTAGAGATTTTTAATACTCTCTATTTATTATTAATAGCTAGTAATTAAAGAATTTTTATAATATTTTGAGAGTGATTTTAAGATAAAGAAAAATTCGATTTTAAATAAAATTCAATTTAAAAAGAGATTTTAATAGAGATATAAGACTGTATCTTCTGTGATTAAGGTTTGTTTTCAGTCGGAAGTAGATTAAATAAAATCTCTGAATCAGAGCTATCTACACCAAAAATTTGATTCTTATAAATAGAGAATTGAGCGAGTTGTGAGACTTTTCATGAGCGTTTAATATATTAAATTAAAAGAATTTCATTATTTTCGTAGATTTTAAAGACTAAATTAATTTAAAGACGCTTTTTCAGGCGCTCTTAAGCACTCTAAGATAGTTGAATAATGAGTTAATTTAATAAGAAAGTTATTAATTTAAAAATTCTTGATTTTTAAGAATTTTAAAGAATTTCTATTAATTTTAATTAAAATAGCTAGAAATAAATGTTTTTTATAAGATTTAAATTAAGATATAATTAAATTCAGTTATTAAGAAGATTTAAGAGTAATTATAAAGAATTTTGAGCTATTTTAAAGCTGAAATAATGTAGAAGATTAATTAAGAAGAAAGTTATTTTGAAAATTTTGATTTTTTTTATATTAAGAAATCAGTAATTTAATAGCGTTAATAACAAATTAAATGCGGGAACATTATTCTTAAATAGAAATATTATTTATTTAGTGATATAAGAAATATTAAAATAAGATCTTTTCTATTAATTTATATTTATTAAATAAGAGTTCTATATATATATCTTAAAAGAAGATATAACTTATTAAAATTAGAAATATTCAGTATATATTCTTCTTAATTCAGATAT
>JAABUK010008130.1_pt1 | contig 14819 bp, 14 predicted proteins | sample 5559141 | NCBI WGS metagenome assembly JAABUK01 (sample SAMN10711869, study PRJNA513367) | rock metagenome | isolation source: Antarctica rocks | place: Antarctica: Victoria Land, Pudding Butte nord | collected 2016-01-03
AGAGGGAGCGGCACGCACCTTCCCACACATGACTGCCTCCCGCGACTGGCTGCTGACCGATGCTCCGGCGTCCCGCTCCCAGGCCGCTTGGGGCCGGCGCTACCGGCTGTGGCTGTCGCTCCGGCGCAACCCGCTGGCGATGATCGGGCTCCTGGTGGCGCTGGCACTGGTGCTGCTGTCCCTGGCGGCGCCGCTGCTGGCGCCCTACGACCCCAGCACGCAGGACCTGGCCCACCGTCTGGCCCGCCCCTCCGCACCACACCGGCTGGGCACTGACGAGCTTGGACGCGACATCTACTCGCGCCTGCTCTACGGCGGCAGGATCACCCTCGGCATGGTCGTCGCCGTCGTCCTGCTCGTGGCGCCCTTGGGCCTGCTGGTCGGCTGCGTCGCGGGCTATGCCGGCGGCATCTGGGACCGGCTGCTGATGCGCGTCACCGATGTGTTCCTGGCCTTTCCCAGGCTGGTCTTGGCGCTGGCCTTCGTCGCCGCGCTCCGCCCTGGCGTCACCAGCGCCATCGCCGCCATCGCGCTCACGGCCTGGCCGCCCTATGCCCGGCTGGCCCGGGCCGAAACGTTGGGCTACCGCGGCGCGGACTTCGTGGCCGCCGTGCGCCTGACCGGAGCCGGCGCGGGCCGGATTGTGCTGCGCCACATCGCACCGCTGTGCATCCCCAGTCTGGTGGTGCGGGTGACGCTGGACATGAGCAGCATCATCCTGACCGCCGCCGGACTGGGTTTTCTTGGCATGGGCGCGCAGCCGCCATCGCCGGAATGGGGCGCGATGATCGCCACCGCCCGGCGGTTCATCCTGGAGCAGTGGTGGGTGGCGCTGGCGCCGGGGGTGGCGATCTTCGTCGCCAGCCTAGCCTTCAACCTTCTGGGTGACGGGCTGCGGGACGTGCTGGACCCAAAGGCAGGAAGCTGAAGGCGCTGGGACGTGATAAGATCGAAGGAGGAGGTGCCCCATGACCGATGCTGCCGAGATGCCGACCCGGCACAAGCTGGACGTGCATGACTACGACCGCATGATCCTTGCCGGCATCCTGGGCAAGCAGGACCGGGTGGAGCTGATTCATGGGGAGATCATGGACATGGCACCGATCGGGCAAAACCATGAAGGCGCGGTGAATGCGCTGACCCAGGCGCTGGTACTGGCGTGCCAAGGCAAGGCTATCGTGTCCGTCCAGAACTCGATCCGGCTGGACCGCTGGAGCGTGCCGCAGCCGGACTTCGCCGTGTTCCGCTACCGGGCCGACTTCTACCTTGAAGGGACGCGGCCCACCCCGGCCGACGCGCTGCTGCTGGTGGAGGTGGCGGACAGCTCGCTCCGCTACGACCGGAAGATGAAGCTGCCGTTGTATGCGGGGGCGGGCATCCCCGGATACTGGATCGTGGATCTGCAGGGGCGCGTGGTGGACGCCTATAAGCGGCCGGAGGGTGGCGGGTATGCCGAGGAGGTGACGTACCGGGGCGGTGACCAGGTGCCGCTTTCCGCCGCGCCAGACATCGTGGTGGCGCTTCCCGTAGTGCTTCGGTGATGCGGGCGGCCTTCCGCGCGTCGAGCTGGTACCCCCATGCTCGCTGACATCCAGAACCTCCGCATCGCCTTCCCCACCCCCCAAGGCTGGAGCGAGGCCGTCCGTGGCGTATCCCTCACTCTCGGCCAGGAAAAGCTCGGCATCGTCGGCGAAAGCGGCTCCGGCAAGTCGCTCACCGCCCGCTCCCTGCTGCGCCTGCTGCCGTCCGGCGCCCGGGTGCAGGCGGACCGGCTGGCCTTCGACGGGGTCAATATACTAACCGCCAGCGAGCGCAGGATGCGCGCCATACGCGGCAAGCGCGCCGGGCTGATCCTGCAGGACCCCAAATACTCCCTGAACCCCGTAATGACCGCAGGCGCCCAGGTCGCCGAGGCCTGGCGTCGGCACAAGGGCGGCAGCAAGCGCCTGGCTGCCGCCGCAGCGGTGGACCTGCTGGCCCAGGTGCTGATCCGCGACCCCGCCCGCGTCGCCGCGCTGTATCCGCACGAGCTTTCAGGCGGCATGGGCCAGCGGGTGATGATCGCCATGATGCTGGCCCCCGACCCGGAGCTGCTGATCGCCGACGAACCCACCAGCGCGCTCGACGCCACGGTGCAGGCGGAGATCCTACGGCTTATGGAGGACCTGGTCAGCCGCCGCGGCATGGGCCTGCTGCTGATCAGCCACGACCTGCCGCTTGTCGGCCACTTCTGCGACCGCGTCGCCGTGATGTATGCCGGGCGCGTGGTGGAAACGCTGCAAGCGGGAGAGCTGGCCCACGCCCAGCACCCCTACACCCGCGGCCTGCTGGAGTGCATGCCCAGCCTGACCCATCCCCGCGACCGCCTGCCGGTCATGCAGCGCGACCCGGCATGGCTGGCGGCATGATCGCCGTGGACGGCCTGCGCGTCCGCTTCGGCGATACGGAGGTCGTGCGCGGCGTGTCGCTGGCCGTGCCGCGCGGCGGCAGCTTTGGGCTGGTGGGAGAAAGCGGGTCCGGCAAGAGCACCATCCTGCGCGCCCTGTCCGGCCTGAACCCGGACTGGACCGGGCGGATGTCGGTGGATGGCATGGCGCTGACGCCCCGGCGGGACCGCGCGTTCTTCCGCCGGGTGCAGATGGTGTTCCAGGACCCCTACGGCTCGCTGCACCCCCGGCAGACCGTGGACCGCGCCCTGAGCGAGCCGCTGGACGTGCATGGCCTGCCCGACCGCGACGCCCGCATCGCCCGGGCCATGCAGGACGTGGCGCTCGCGCCTGCGACCCGCTTCCGCTACCCGCACCAGCTATCCGGCGGCCAGCGCCAGCGTGTCGCCATCGCGCGGGCGCTGATGGCGGAACCGGAGGTGCTGCTGCTGGACGAGCCGACCAGCGCCCTCGACGTATCCGTGCAAGCCGAGGTGCTGAACCTGCTGCGCGACCTGCAGGCCCGGCGCGGCCTGACCTATATCCTGGTCAGCCACAACCTGGCCGTCGTGGCACACCTATGCGACACGCTAGGCGTCATGCAGGCGGGCGAGATCGTGGAGAAGCTGACCACCGACGACCTGCGGGCCGGACGCATCGTCCACCCGCACACGGCCGAACTGCGCCGCCTCAGCGTCGAATTGGAGGAGTAAGGGATGGAAACTTGGCGCCGCACGCATGACTGGGGTGCCCTGACCCGGCAGGAGATCGCCGCCGCCCGCGACGCCGGCGCCGTGCCGGTGCTGACAGTCGGCAGCGTCGAGCAGCACTCGGACCACCTGCCGGTGGACACCGACACCCTGTCCGCCTACCGCGTCGCCACCCTGGCGGCGGAGCGGTGCGGTACGCCGCATGTCCTGGTGCTGCCGCCGCCGTCGTTCGGCTTCTCGCCGCACCATCTGGCCTGGCCCGGCACCATCTCGCTGTCGCTGGGCACCTTCATGGGCTTGGTCTCGGACGTGGCGGACAGCCTGCACCGCACCGGCTTCGACCGGCTGCTGATCGTGAACGGCCATGGCGGCAACATCGGTCCGCTGACGGCGGCATGCACGGAATTGGTCAGCCGGGGCCGGCGTGTCGGCGCAGTCACCTACTTCGCCGTGGGCGGGCCTGAACTGCTGGCGGCAATCCCCGGGATGAGGAAAGGGGTAGGCCATGCCTGCGCCTATGAGACTGCAATGCAACTGGCGCTGCGGCCCGACGAGCGCCAACGGATTGCTGGACGCATTGACGGCCTGCCGCCGCGCCTGGTGCCAGCCTACGTAGATGGGGAAGACCTGCTGGCCGGGTCTGGCATTGCATATGCCGCGTTATTTCCGGCGGGCGATCCTGGATACACGGGAGACCCCGCCGCAGCGACGGTAGAAGCCGGTGACCAACTGCTGGAAACGACTGTCGCTGCCCTAGCCAGATTTTACCCGCGCTTCGCCAACGCGGGCCTTAAAATCGGCAGCCCATAGCGGCGGCCCGGTGGGGACCGCCGCCTACAGGAATCAGCCCCGGCGGGAACCGAGGTTGGTGCCGGAACCGCTGAACGGGTCGTCGCCCGACGCCGCCTGCGAGCCACCACCGCTGCCCATGTTCACACCTGCGCCGGAGAAGGCATCGCCCTCCGGCATCTGGCCGTTTGGCGTCATGTGGTCCACGGCGTGCGGAAGGTATTGCGATAGCTGGCTGAGCAGGTCATGCGGCTGCATGTTCGACTGCTGCGCCCATTGGTTCACCTGCTGCTGGCCGAACACCTGCTGCAATTGGTCCGGGCTGACCTGCTGGTTCGGCCCATTGCTGACCCAGGAATTCGCGACGTTCCCCATTCCTGCCTGCTGAAACTTTTGCAGCAGGCCACCCAGGGCGCCGCCTTGCTGCTGCTGGCCACCGCCGAGCATGTTGCCCAACATCCCACCGGCCCCGCCGCCGCCGCCGCCGCCCAGCAGGGAGCCGAGAATGCCGCCAACCGGGGATGATGCGGCGTTGCTGCTCCCCATCACGCTGCCTAGGATCGAGTCGAGAATGCCCATGCGAAATCTCCTGCCAAAAGCGGCGTCCTGCCGCATCATGCCCCGGGCATAACCATCACGGGTGCCAAGGGTTGCAGCCGGGCGCATGGAACCTGCTACGGTCTGCGGTCTTACCCCCGATGCCCAGCCCAGGAATGAGTCAGCGCAGCATGAGCCAAACGATCACGCCCGCCGGCCGCGGGCCTCGACCGACGCGCCGCACATCCCGCGATGGCTGGCCATTGCCGCCGCCGATCCGCCCGGCCTGGATGGCCCGCCGCGCCACCTGGTGGCTCGGGCTGCTGCGCGCCGGCCGGGTGCACCGCTTCCACGCCGACATGGCGGCGTTGGCCGGTGGATATGCCCTGGCGGACCGGCGCCGGCCGTTGCTGCGGTATGGGGAGGCGTTGCGTCAGGAGTGGGGCGTCCGCACCGCCGCCGGGCCAGCCGGGCCGGCGCTGGAGCGGGCGGACCATCCGAACTACCTCGGCAGTCCCGCCGTGGTGCAGGGACTGGTGGACGGCTACGTCGCGTTGCTGATCGCCCGCGCCGGCGGCGCGGTGCCGCACGATGCGTGCGAGGCGGAGATGCACCGGCTGAGCGGCATCTTCTCAGGCGCCGACCCGTCGCATTCCCTGATCGGCGGCTGGAACACCGCGGAGCAGTTGGGCGCCAGCGTCATCGCACGCTGCCCCTTGGGGGAAACCGAGGCGGCGGGGTTGCCGACGTTGCTGACCGAAATGTTCGCCTTCGTGGGACTGTCAGTCCTGCGCGTGCTGCGCGTTGCAGAAGGTGGGGGCCTGACGGCCGACGCTGCGCTCAGGCGCTTGCGCGCAATCGCGCAACGGGCTGGCGCGGTGCTGCTGGGAACCGCGGATGCCGAGCCGGCGGAGGCGACGCTGGCTGCACTGGTGGCGGACCTGCCGGAGTTGCAATAGCTGCCCGTCATCCAACCTGCGGCTACAAGGAACATTCCTCGCTGATGCCGGGCTGTGTGCCCATGTCAGCTCCTATGCCCATCCGCAGATAGCCGCCGCCTGGGAGAAGGGCCGTGCCAACCGCGGCACCCTTGACCACCTGATGGAGTGGTAGCTGCCGGCGGACGGCCCTGAGCGGCTTGCCTCCTGATCCCCGGCCCATCGGCGGCGGCGCTGCCGGTATGCCGCGGAGATACGCAGCCTTGACCTGCATGCCCGGCATCCCTTCGGATGTTCCGGACAGCGGACCCTACTGCTCCCGTCGCCGCCAGAATGCGGTATCGAGCCGGGACATCCCGACGCGCTCGTAGAAGCCGACGGCGCCATCCACTGAGATCAATATCAGGGTCACGCCCGGCCCTATCTGCCGCCGGGTTTCGTCCAGCAATCCCTGGCCGATCCCCATCCGCTGCGCCGAGGCGCAGACGGCGAGGTCGGACAGGTAGCAGCACCAGGCGCCATCGGTGATGCTCCGGGCGATGCCGACGAGAGGATGGCCCGGGCTGTCCAGCCGCGCGGTCACGATCAGCCCGGCGCCGTCCAGCATCGCTTGCAGCCGCGCCGCATCGTCCACGGGACGGAGCGCGCCTAGGCCGGACTCCGCCAGCACCCGGCGGAATTCGCCGACGGGCAGGTTAGGTTCACGGGCATATAAGACGGCTAAGCGGGGGTTTTCAGGCATGGGGCGGTGCTGCGGTGGGGCGTCTGGACCTGTCATTGCGAGGCGGGTGCCGCCTTCTTCACAGGCCGGGCGGGCTGTGCTGGCGGTCTTTGGACTGCCGCACCGCTAGGGCATCTCGCGACGACGGCTTCATGGATGGCAGCCGCAACGGCTACACATTGAAGCGGAACAGCAGCACGTCCCCGTCCCGCACCAGATACTCCCGCCCTTCCACCCGCATTTTCCCGGCTTCCTTTGCGCCGGCCTCGCCCTTGCCGGCGATGTAGTCGTCATACCCGATGGTCTCGCAGGCGATGAAGCCGCGCTCGAAGTCGTTGTGGATCACCGCCGCCGCCTGCGGCGCCTTGGTGCCCTGCGTAATGGTCCAGGCCCGCGTTTCCTTCGGCCCCACCGTGAAGTAGGTCAGTAGCCCGAGCAGGGCGTAGCCAGCGCGGATCACCCGGTCCAGGCCGCTGTCGGGCAGGCCCAGGCCGTCCAGGAACTCGCGCCGGTCCTCCTCCGCCAGCAGGCTCACCTCTGCCTCGATGGCGGCGGAGACCACGACGGCGCCGGCGCCCTCGGCCTTGGCGCGGGCCATCACGCGGGCGGATTGGGCGTTGCCCTCGGCAGCGTCGGCTTCCCCCACGTTGCAGACATACAGCACGGGCTTGCTGGTCATCAGCTGCAGACGCTTCGCGGCCTCGACCTGGTCCGGGGGGATCGCGGTGCGCGCGGGCTGGCCGGCCTGCAGCGCGGCGAAGATCGGCTCCATCAGCGCGACCTGCACGGTGCTTTCACGGTCGCCGCCGCGGGCCTTCTTCTGCAGCGCGGGCAGGCGGCGCTCCAGGCTGTCCAGGTCGGCCAGCATCAGCTCGGTTTCCACCGTCTCGGCGTCGCGGATCGGGTCCACGCTGCCCTCAACATGGGTCACGTCGCCGTCCTCGAAGCAGCGGAGCACGTGGATGATCGCGTCCACCTCGCGGATGTTGGCCAGGAACTGGTTGCCCAGGCCTTCGCCGCGCGACGCGCCGCGCACCAGCCCGGCGATGTCCACGAACTCCAGGCTGGTCGGCACGATCGTCTTGCTCTTGCCGATGGTCGCCAAGGCGCCCAGCCGCGGGTCCGGCACCGCAACCCGGCCCACGTTGGGTTCGATGGTACAGAACGGGTAGTTGGCGGCCTGCGCCGCCGCCGTCGCGGTCAGCGCGTTGAACAGCGTGCTCTTGCCGACGTTCGGCAGCCCGACGATGCCGCAGTTGAAGCCCATCTATCCCGTTCCCTTTGCCCGCGCATCGCCCGCTTGCGTCAGCAGCGCCACGCGCGTCATGAAATCCTCTGGCTTGCCAGCCGCCAGCATCGGCGCGGCGTCCGCCACAGCATCCAGCAGGTCGGCCAGCCACGCCTGGTCCGTTTTGTGGAAGTCGCCCAGCACCCAGCCGTGCACCCGCGCCTTGTCGCCGGGGTGGCCGATGCCCAGGCGGACGCGCCAGTACTCCGGCGTGCCAAGAATGCGGTCCATGCTGCGCAGCCCGTTGTGCCCGGCCGCCCCGCCGCCGCGCTTCACCCGCACCTTGCCCGGCGCCAGGTCCAGCTCGTCGTGGAATGCGGTGATGGCCGCAGGCTCCAGCTTGAAAAATGCTGCCGCGGGCTGCACGCTCTCACCTGACGCATTCATGTAGGTGCCGGGCTTGAGCAGCAGCACGCGCTGGCCGCCCAGCGTGCCCTCGGCGGTCAGGCCGCGGAAGCGCTGCCGCCACGGGCTGAACCCGTGGCGGCGCGCGATTTCGTCCACGGCCATGAAGCCGATGTTGTGGCGTTGTCGGGCCATGCCAGGCTCTGGGTTGCCCAAGCCCACCCAGAGCAGCACGGGTTACTTCTTCGCGGCGGGCTTCGCCGGGGCCTTGGCGGCCGGGGCAGCGGCCTTGCCCGGCGCCTTGGTGCCGCGGGCCGGGGCTGCGGCAGCCGGGGCGTTCGGGTCGACGACAGGCTCGGCGCCCTTGGTCGGGGGCGCGACGGTGGCGATGACGAAGTCGCGTCCGGTGATGACGGGCGACACGCCCTCGGTCCCGGTCAGGTCGCCGAAGCGGACGTTGTCGCTGATGTCCAGTGCCGCCAGGTCTGCCTGGAAGAAGTCCGGTACGCTCTCCGGGTCGGCCAGCACCTCGACGGAGTGGCGCACGACGTTCAGCACGCCGCCCTTCTTCAGCCCGGGCGAGGTCGCCTCGTTCTGGAACTGCACGGTGACGGCGACGCGGATGCGCTCGCCCGCGGCCAGGCGCTGGAAGTCCACGTGGATCGCCTTGTCGCTGACGGGGTGGAACTGCACCTCCCGCATCAGGGCGCGGGCAGGGGCGCCGGCGACGTTGATCTCATACAGACGGCTCTTCCAGCCGCCGCGCGTCAGCTCGCGGACGATGATGCGGGGGTCGAGCTGAATCAGGGTCGCCGCCTGCTTGGCGCCGTAGATGACGGCGGGCACCATGCCCGCCCGACGAGATGCGCGTGCCGCCCCCTTACCTGCACGCTCGCGCGCCTCGGCCTCGATAGTCACGAAATTGGCCACGGTTTGCTCCTAAACGACAAAAACGCCGGCCTCCAGGGGTGCCAGCGTGGGTGCGGATGTAGCGGATCGGGGGAGGGGGGGCAAGGCTGGGACGGCTGACGCGTTCCGGTGTCGGGCCAGGAGCGGCGCTCCATGATTTGACGCCCGGCCTGGCCGGGTGAACATGGCGCATGTTCGACGATCTCATATCCTACCTTCTTCTAGTGGCAGGCGTGATCCTGTCAGGGTGGGTGCTTGCGATCGCCGCATTCGTGCAGGCGCGCCGGGCGCGGGCCGAAATTCGCCAACTGCGCGCGGCCCTGGCGCCGTCCGCAACGGCGGGCGCTGGCGTGCAGGCCGCGCCGCTGCCCCCTTCGCCACCCTGGGCAGCGCCTTTGCCTGCTGTTGCCCCGGCCCAGGCGCGGGACGCTGTTCCGCCGGCTCCTCCGCCGCTTACCGTTCCGGCCAAGCCCCGCATTGATTGGGAACAGGCCTTGACCCAGCGCTGGGGCGTCTGGGCTGGCGCGGCGGCGCTGCTGCTGGCTGGCGTGTTCCTGGTCCGCACGGCGGTCGAGAGCGGTTGGCTCGGCCCCGGACCCCGCTGCGCCATCGCCGCCGTGCTGGGCATAGTGCTGGCCGCAGGGGCGGAGTGGCTGCGCCGCCGGTCGCCACCGTCCGGCGCCCTGACCGACCAGGCCCCCGCAGCGCTGGCCGCGGGCGCGGTCGGGGCCTGGTTGGCAGGCGCCTACGCTGCTGGGCCGCTTTATCAGCTTGTGCCGGACTTGGCCGCCTTCACGCTCATGGCGGCGGCATCCCTGGCTGGGCTGGCGCTTTCGCTGCGTTTCGGGCCGCTGGTGGGTGCGGTCGGGCTGGCAGCGGCGTTTGGAACACCGGTGCTGGTCGGGCTGGAAGACCTCTCCATCCCTGGGTTGTTCGGCTACCTGCTGATCGTGTCCGCAGCGGCCTGGGCGGTGGTGCGGTTCACCGCCTGGACCTGGCTGGGTTGGGCGGCGGCGGTCGCCGGCGCGGCATGGGTGACCGCCTTCGCCCTGGACAGCACCACCGAGCTCGCATGGGCGCCGAGCCTGTTCGTGCCAGCATCGGCCGGGCTAAGCCTGCTGCTGCTCCCCCAGGCTGCGCTGGACCATCCCGTGGGCCGTCGCCTGTCCTGGGCGCCGACCCTGGTGCTGGGATTGGCCGCGCTGCTGCTGGCTGTGACAGCAGCCGATCCAACGGCGCGCATGGGCGTGCTCCTGCTGGCACCCGTCACGGTCGCCAAGGGGTGGGCTGAGCCGCGCCTGGCCCGCTTGCCGCAGCTTGCCGCCGGGCTGATGCTGCTGGTGCTGCTGACCTGGGCGCTGCCGCCCTGGCACACGACGGCTGAGGCCATAACGGTCGAGGGCGCCGTCCAGGCGATCCTGCCCGGCGCCTGGGCGCCCGAGGCCTTGCTGCCGTTTCTGGAGACCGCCGCCGCGATGGCCGCCTGGTTCGCCGGCGGCGGGCTGTTCCTGGAGCGGCGGTCGCCCCGCCCGCTGCCCTGGGCGGCGCTGCCCGCAGCCGTTCCGGTGCTGGTGCTGGCGGTGGCTTATGTACAGGCCGGGCGGTTCCAGTCCCATGCCGCCTGGGCCGCGGCCGCGCTGTTGCTGGCCGCCGGGTTGACCACCACCGCGGCGCTGGCCCGGCGTGAGGGATCGCTCCCCTGGGCTGGCGCCCACGCCGCCGGGGTGGCCGCAGCGTTGGCGCTCGGCGGCGCAATCCTGCTGAGCGACGCCTGGCTAACCCTGGCGCTGGCGCTGCTGCTGCCGGCGCTGGCGTGGATCGAGGGGGCGGCCGGGGTGCCGCTGCGCCGGGTCGCGCTGGCCGTGGCGGGGGTGGTGCTGGTGCGCCTGGTGCTGAACCCATATGTGCTGGGCTACGAGGTCGGCGACCTCCCGGTGCTGAATGGCCTGTTGCTGGCCTATGGCGTGCCGGCCGCGTGCTTCGCCGTGGCGGCAACCCTGTTCCGCCGCCGGGTGGATGACCTGGTGGTGGCGGTGCTGGAGGGCGGGGCGCTGGCCTTCGCGGCGGCGCTGGTGCTGCTGCAAGTCCACCACACCGCCAACGGGGGATTGCTGGGCCTATTGGACCCGACGTTCGGCGAGGCGGCGGCGCAGGTGGATGCGTTGGGGCTGCTGACGCTGGGCACGGCGTGGCTGCATGGGCGGATGCCGCGGCCGGTCCTGCGCATGGGATGGCAGATACTCGGCGTCGCCGGGTTGGCGGGCGGCACGGCGCTGATCCTGCTCAACCCGGCGCTGACCAACACCGCAGTGGGCGCTGGACTCGTTTGGAACGCGCTGCTGCCGGCCTACCTAGTCCCGGCACTGCTGGCCATTCTGGCGATGCGCTTGACGCCGGCGCCGCGACCGCCCTTGGCGGCCTTCGCCGGGGTCGCGGGGTTCGTCTGGGCGACGCTGCAAGTGCGGCAAGCGTTCCATCCCGGGCGGCTGTCAAGCATCGTAAGCGGTCCGATGACGGACGCCGAGGCCTGGGCCTACTCCGGCGCCTGGCTGCTGCTCGGCGCGGTGCTGATGGCGGCGGGGCTGCGGACCGGGCAGCGCCCCTTGCGGCTGGCGGCGCTTGGGCTGGTCGGACTCGTGACGGCCAAAGTGTTCCTGTTGGACATGTCGGACTTGCAGGGGTTGTGGCGCGTGCTGTCCTTCCTGGGGCTGGGTCTGAGCCTGATTGGGCTGGGTGCGTTCTACCGCCGCTTCGTGCAGACGGCACCGGCGGCTTGATGGCCGCTCCGGGCGGGCATGGGGGCGCTGCGGGTGCCGCGTAATTGTTGCAGGCGCGAACCGCGCCGCTCTCAGGAGAACGTCATGCCCAAGACCCTCGTCCTTGCCGCCGCTGCCCTGCTGGGCAGCGTCACCCTTGCTGCCGCCCAGCCGGCGCCCCCGCCTGCGCCGCCGGCCGGGCAGGACAACCCCGCGCCAGACCCGATGCGGGATCGGATGCATGACGGCATGCACGGCGAGGGCCGGGGCGGCATGATGGGCCATCGCATGGGGATGGGGATGATGGGCGGCGACATGCGCGGTCCCCGCGGAGCGCACTTTGTATTCGAGCGCGAGGGCGCGATGATTGACCTGCGTTGCGCCGAGAACGAACCCACCCGCGCCTGCGTGGACGCCGCCGCCGTCCTGCTCGACAAGCTGGGCTCACAGCCCGCGCGGTAGCGCCCATAGCAGATTGCAGTCAGGTCCGGCTGGGAAGCGACCGGACCTGAAACTGCAAGTCTCAGCTCGCAAACAAAAAAGCTGATCAATTTGCGTCGGGCCTGGGCGCAGACCGATCTAGCCAGGCCGGCGGCCCGGCAGCACAGCGGCTAGGATCGCCTCGAACTGCCGGGTCACCTGCGCCCAGCCGAACTTCAGCTCCACCAGGGTCCGCGCTGCCGCCGACAGGGTGGCCCGGGTATCGGCGTCGTCCAGCAGCGCCAGGATCGCCGCCGCGAATGCGTCAGCCGTATCAGCCCGGAGGTAATGGACGCCGTCCGTCACCGCCAGGCCCTCGACGCCCAGGGTGGTGGAGACGACGGGGCAGCCCATCGCCATTGCCTCGAACACCTTGATGCGGGTGCCGCTGCCGACCCGCAGCGGGATGACGTAAACGTGGGACCGGGCGACATAGGGCCGCACGTCGTCCACGAAGCCAGTGAATTCCCAGTCGAGCTTGTGCTCCCGCGCCGCGGCCACCAGCCCGGCCGGCGGGTTGCGCCCGACGATGATGGCCTTCGCGCCGGGCCGCTCTTGCAGCACTAGGGGCCAGACCTCGTCCATGAGGAAAGTAACACCCTCGATGTTGGACCGCGAATCCATAGACCCCGTGAACACCACGGTGCCCTCTGCCATGCCGAACGCCGGGGCGTCCGCGGGCGGGTGGCAGGCGTAGTACTCGGTGTCCACCCCGGTCTCCACCGGTTCGACCCGGGTCAGGCCGTAGGCCGTCCGCAGGGCCGCCGCGTCCCGTTTGGACACTGCGATCACGGTGTCGAAGCGGCGCAGCGTTTCCGCCTCGAAGCGCCGCATCTTCCGCGCCTGGTCCTGCCACACCAGCCGCATCGGGCCGCGGGCGACCTCGGCGTGCCGGGCGAAGATCTCCGCCTCCACGTTGTGGGTCCAGATCACCGACGGCACCTGCAGGCGGTCCGGCAGCAGCACCGCGGCGTGCGGGAAGTCCACCAGCACCGCATCCGGCGCCTTCGCCAGCTCCGCCGCCACCAGCGCCGACCCGGCGGCCGAGGCGTCCGACGCCACCGCGACCGGGACCTGCCCGGCCAGCGCCCGCACCTGACCCAGCCGGGACTGCGGCGTTTCCGGCCAGGACAGGAAGCGGTCGCAGGTGCCGGCGAGGTCCGCCGCCCAGTCCCCGGCATTGGCCGGTGCCGGGGATACCAGGGTGAGGTCAAACACGCCGCCCTTGAGACGGCGCAGCGTGTTGACCGTGCGTATGCGGCCGCCCTGGTCCAGCGGGAACAGGAAGCGCGGCGAGACGACCAGCAGCCGTGGCTTCACCAGCACAGGCCCTGGTAGGCGTCCCCCGCGTGTTCGCGCACCTCGGCGACCCCTGCCAGGTCCAGCACCCGCCGGCCCCTAAGTGCGGCCAGCAGCGCCGGGCGGTCTTCCTTGCCGACATGGCCCAGCACGACGAGCCCGGCGCCCTCCATCGCCGCCGCCGGGTCCGCCGCCAGCAGCCGCTCCAGATGCGGGATCTCGCGCTCGATGTAGGCGCGGTTGCTGCCGGTCAGCCGCGCGACCTGGACGGAGCGGTCAAAAATGCGCAGGTCGTAGCCCTTGCCCAGCAGGCGCTCGGCCAGGATCACGAACGGGCTTTCGCGCAGGTCGTCGGTGCCCGATTTGAACGCCAGGCCGAACAGCGCGACGGGCTGGCGTCCGTGCGCGGCGATGGCCTCGAAGGTGCGCTCGATAATCGCGTTGTTGCTGGGCAGCACTTGCTTGAGGAACGGCGCCGGCACGTTGGCCTGGTCGGCCAGCGCCAGCATGCTGCGTATGTCCTTGGGCAGGCACGAGCCGCCGAAGGCGAAGCCCGGCGTCAGGTAGGCGGACGAGATGTTGAGCTGCTTGTCCTCGCAGAACAGCCGGAAGGCGGCGCGAGCGTCCACGCCAAGTGCTGCCAGGATCGCGCCGCCCTCGTTGGCGAAGGCCAGCTTCACGGCGTGATAGGCGTTGGCGAGATACTTGGCCGCTTCCGCCACGCGGTAGGGAACGACGTGGACATCGCCGCCGACCCCGGCATAAATCTCGCGTAGTGCGTCGCCGTTGTCACCGGGCGCCGCGCCGATCATGGTGTAGGGCGGGTTGTGGAAGTCCCGCACCGACGACCCTTCGCGCAGGAACTCGGGGTTGGAGTAGTAGCGGAACCCCTCGCCGTGCCGTTTGCCGCTGGCCTGCTCCAGCGCCGGGATCACCCGGTCCTCGGCGGTGCCGGGCGGCACGGTGGAGCGCATGACGACGATGTGCATTTCGGCCTTGCCGCGCAGCTCCCGCCCGATGGAGGCCACGACCTCGTCCACTGCCCGCATGCTCACGCTGCCATCGGGGCCGCTGGGCGTCCCAACGGAGATGAACGATACGTCAGTATTGGCGACGGCGTCGGCGATGTCCGCCGTGGCGCGCAGGTGGCCGGCGGCGACTCCGTCGGCGATCAGGCGGTCAATCTCGTCCTCGACGATGGGGGACTGGCCGCGGGCGAGCATGGCGACCTTGTCGGCCGACACGTCCACCCCGACGATCTCATGCCCAAATGAGGCGAGGCAGCCACAGGAAACGGCACCGACATAGCCGATGCCAAGTACGGATATCTTCATGGGGCCGGACCAAACAGGATTTCGGGGGCGGCAACAAGGGCGGGAAGTTTAGCAATTTGTCAGGGGCGCCCCAGGGCTGGGGGCGCGATGGCTGGGGCGGCCCGCCGGGCGAAGGCCCGCTGCACCGACGTCCAGCCCGGCCGCTCGATGCCGCGGTAGGCGAGCCAGGCGAAGGGGAGCACCGAAAACGACCCCGCCAAGGCGAATAGGAGGGCGCCGGGCAGACCAAGGGGCTCGGGATGCAGGGTGCTAATCTCGGAAGCCGCTCCGTAAAGCAAACATATTTC
>JAABUK010008131.1_pt1 | contig 14819 bp, 16 predicted proteins | sample 5559141 | NCBI WGS metagenome assembly JAABUK01 (sample SAMN10711869, study PRJNA513367) | rock metagenome | isolation source: Antarctica rocks | place: Antarctica: Victoria Land, Pudding Butte nord | collected 2016-01-03
TATCTGCAAACGGTGCTGGGCCGCGAGCGCATCGAGCAGTTCCGCATCCTGTTCCTGGACAACCGCAACCGCCTGCTGGCCGACGAGGCCCAGGCCCGCGGCACCGTGAACCACACCCCGGTCTATCCGCGCGAGGTGGTGAAGCGTGCCCTGGAGCTGCACGCGACGGCGCTGATCCTGGTCCATAACCACCCCAGCGGCGATCCCAGCCCGTCGCGAGAAGACGTGGAAATGACCCGGCTGATTGGGCAGGCTGCGTCCGCCTTGTCCGTCATCCTGCATGACCACGTCATCATCGGGAATGGGCGCTGGTTCAGCTTCCGGCGGGAAGGGATGCTGTAGCGCCCTACGCCATACGCTCCACGATCTCCCACCCGCCATCCCAGATCAGCTTTACCGACACATACAACACCACGGCCAGCCCAACCCAGGCGATCCAGCGGTAGCTTTCCAGCAACCCGGCGATGATCCGGGCCGCGACGCCCATCAGCACGACCGACACCGTCAGCCCTACCACCAGCACCCACGGGTGTTCCAGCGACGCCCCGGCGACGGCCAGCACGTTGTCCAGGCTCATGGACAGGTCGGCCAGCACGATCTGCAGCATCGCCTGGCGCATCGTCTTGACTGGCATGGCACCGGCCGTCTCATGCCGGGCCGCCTCGGCCCGGCGCAGCTCGCGATACATGCGCCAGCACACCCACAGCAGCAGCAGCCCGCCGGCGAACAGCAGCCCGACGATGGCCAGCAACTGCACTGTCACCAGCGCGAAGCCGATCCGCAAGACGGTGGCGGCGCCGATGCCGAACAGGATGGCGCGCGTTTTCTGCGCCTCCGGCAGTCCGGCCACCGCCATGCCCACCACGACCGCATTGTCCCCGGCCAGCACCAGGTCAATCAGCAGCACCTGACCCAGGGCGATGAGTTCGGGAAGGAAGTGTTCCAGGGCGCGGGTCCTATCTGCTTGTCACCGGCGGGGCGCAGGCTTAGAGCCTGTCCCGGTAGGAAACGGTTGAGGGCCAGCGAGGGATTTTTTGTGCTGGGCAGGAGAAGCCGCCGACGCGATGCCTTCGCATCGCGGCAAGCCTTCAACGCAGCCGGCACGGAAAGGCACCGCTGGACCTACCCGTATCCTACCGGGACAGGCTTTCAACCCCCGCAGGCACCCACAAGACACGAGGCCCCTGATGGTTCCGCGCTATAGCCGCCCTGCCATGACCGCGATCTGGGCACCCGAGAACCGCCTCCGCATCTGGTTCGAGATCGAGGCCCTGGCCTGCGAGGGCATGGCCGCCATCGGCGCGATCCCTGAACAGGCCGCCCGCACCATACGCGAGCGGGGCGGCGCCAAGGTGGCCCACATCAACCAGGCTGACCTGGACCGCATTGACGCTATCGAGGCCGAGACCCGGCACGATGTGATCGCCTTCCTGACCTGGCTGGCCGAGGGCGTGGGACCGGACAGCCGCTTCGTCCACCAGGGCCTGACCAGCAGCGACGTGCTGGACACCTGCCTATCGGTGCAGATGACCCAGGCCGCAGACCTGCTACTGCAGAACCTGGACTTGGTGCTGGCCGCGCTCAAGCGCCGGGCGATGGAGTTCAAATATACCCCCACCATCGGCCGCAGCCATGGCATCCATGCGGAACCGACCAGCTTTGGCCTCAAGCTGGCGGGGCACTACGCCGAGTTCGCCCGCAACCGCGCCCGGCTGGTGCAGGCGCGGGCGGAGGTGGCGGTCTGCGCCATCAGCGGCGCCGTCGGCACCTATGCCCATGTGGACCCGCGGGTGGAGGAATACGTGGCGGCCCATCTCGGCCTGCAGACCGAGGCGGTGTCCACCCAGGTGATCCCACGGGACCGTCACGCCGCCTTTTTTTGCACGCTCGGCGTCGTCGCCTGCGCTATCGAGCGCCTGGCGACCGAGGTCCGCCACCTACAGCGCAGCGAGGTGCGTGAGGCCGAGGAGTTCTTCCACCCGGGCCAGAAAGGCAGCAGCGCCATGCCGCACAAGCGCAACCCGGTGCTGAGCGAAAACCTGACCGGCCTCGCCCGCATCGTCCGCAGCGTGGTAACGCCGGCGCTGGAGAACGTGGCGCTGTGGCACGAGCGGGACATCAGCCACTCCAGCGTCGAGCGCGCGATTGCCCCCGATGCGACGGTGACGCTCGACTTCGCCCTCGTGCGCCTGGCCGGCATGATGGAGCGTCTGACGGTGTATCCCGCGCAGATGGCGGCGAACCTGGAGGCGCTGGGCGGCGTGGTCCACAGCGGCGAGGTGCTGCTGGCCCTGACCCGCGCCGGCATCCTGCGGGAGGACGCCTACCGGATCGTGCAGCGCGGCGCGATGGACACCTGGACCGGCCTTGGCAAGCCCGGCGCGCGGACCTTCCGGCAGGTGCTGGAGGCCGATCCGGAGGTGGCCGGCCGCGTGCCGCCGGGGGAAATGGACCGCGCCATGTCGTCCGACATGCACCTGGCGCATGTGGATCACGTGTTCGCGCGCGTGTTCGGACGCCAAGATTCCGACATCAAAGCGGCCTGAAACCGCCCAGGTCGTTGCGTAGTTGCTTCGTGGATCAGAAGGAGGTCCGTGACATGCGAAATTTCATACTTACCCTGGCAGTCCTCGCTGGCGGCGCTGCAGCAGCGACCGGTGCGAGCGCGGCTCTCCACGCCACCTCCCTCGTTGCTGCACCGGTAGCTGGCGGTGCCGGGCTGGTGCAGCCCGTGCAGTACTACCCGGACTGGCGTTACCGCGAAGCGTGCCGGCACGAGGCCTATGAGCGGTTTCGCCGCCACGAGGCCCGGCGGGAGTGGCGCCGGGAGCATGGCTACGGCCCGCGCTACGGCTATGGTTACGGTCCCCGGTATTAGCGGCGCCGGTTGACACGGCGGCGCGCGGCGGCACACCTGCCGCCGTGTGCACCGTCGTCCTGAGCCTACGCCCCGGCCATCCCTGGCCTGTCCTGCTGGCCGCGAACCGTGACGAACGGGTGGACCGTCCCTGGGACCCACCCGCAGCGCACTGGCCGGGACGGCCCGGGGTGATCGCCGGGCGGGACCGGCTGGGCGGCGGCACTTGGATGGCGATGCGGGACGGAGTCGTCGCCGCGGTGCTGAACCGTCCCGGTAGCCTCGGTCCGGCGCCGGGCAAGCTGAGCCGGGGCGATCTGCCGTTGCAGGCTGTGGAGCATCGCTGCGCCGCTCAGGCTGCGGCGGCGCTGGCTACGCTCGACGCCGGGGCCTATCGCAGCTTCAACATGGTCGTTGCCGACCGCAACGGCGCCTGGTTTGCGCGCGGGCTGGGCGCCGGCCACCCCGAAATATGGGGGCTGGAACCCGGCATCCACATCGTCACCGCCCATGATCCTGACGACCCGGCCAGTCCCCGCGGGGTGGCCCACCTGCCCCGCTTCCGGGATGCGCCCGCGCCGGACCCGGCCCGCGGCGACTGGTGCGCCTGGACGGCACTGCTGGCCGACCCGAACGGTGGCGAGACCGCGATCAACGTGCCGGCCCGCAACGGCTTCGGAACCGTATGCAGCTCATTGGTCGCGCTGCACGACACAGGCGCCCCGGTGTGGCTGTTCGCTGCCGGGCCGCCGGACGTGGCGCCATTCCATTCGGTGGCGCTCACCGGATAGACAGGCCGCGCACAGGCGTCCCGGCGGACGTGGCAAAAGCGCCACTCCCCTGCTATAGCGTCGGCGCGCGCCGCCCGTCCGGGCAGCCCCAAGATAGGAATTCCCGCAATGGCACGCCGCCGACAACTCTACGAAGGCAAGGCCAAGGTGCTGTTCGAGGGTCCTGAACCCGGCACGCTTGTGCAGTATTTCAAGGACGACGCCACTGCCGGCAACGGCACCAAAAAGGGCACGATCACCGGCAAGGGCGTGCTGAACAACCGCATCAGCGAATACCTGATGATGCGCCTGTCCGACATCGGCGTTCCCACCCACTTCGTCCGCCGCCTGAACATGCGCGAGCAGTTGATCCGCGAGGTCGAGATCATCCCGCTGGAGGTGGTGGTCCGCAACGTCGCCGCCGGCAGCCTGTCGGTGCGCCTGGGCATCCCCGAAGGCACGCGCCTGCCGCGCTCCATCATCGAGTACTACTACAAGAACGACGGCCTGAACGACCCGATGGTTGCCGAGGAGCACATCACCGCCTTCGGCTGGGCCAGCACGCAGGACATGGACGACATCGTCAGCCTGACGCTGCGGGTGAACGACTTCCTGTCCGGCCTGTTCCTGGGCGTCGGCATCACGCTGGTGGACTTCAAGCTGGAGTTCGGCCGGCTGTGGGAGGAAGACGACATGCGTATCGTCCTCGCCGACGAGATCAGCCCGGACAACTGCCGGCTGTGGGACAGCAAGACCAACGAGAAGATGGACAAGGACCGGTTCCGCCGCGACCTGGGCAAGGTGGAGGAGGCCTACCAGGAGGTCGCCCGCCGCCTGGGCATCCTGCCGGAGGCCGGAAACAACGACATGAAGGGGCCGGAGGCGATGCAGTGACGGTTGCGGCTCCGGTTTCCCGTCCGTCGTTGCGAGCCGCTTCCGGCGTGGCAATGCAGGGGACGCCAGGACAGGCCGTGATGCTGGAGGACGCTGGATTGCCGCGTCGCTGCGCTCCTCGCAATGACAACGGAAGGTGCGACCGGCCAAGTCTTGCAGTGGGGCAGCGCCCATGAAAGCTGTCGTCACTGTCATGCTGAAGGACGGCGTGCTGGACCCGCAGGGCAAGGCCATCGGCCACGCGCTGCACTCCCTAGGCTTCCACGGCGTGGGCGAGGTCCGGGCCGGCAAGGTCATTGAGTTGGACCTGAACGCAACCGACCCGGCTGCCGCTAAGTTTGAGGCGGAGGCGATGGCCCGCCGCCTCCTGGCCAACACCGTCATTGAACGCTTCCATGTGGAGATCACGCCATGAAGACCCTGCTGCTCGCCTCCGCCGCCTTGCTCGCCATCGCATCCCATGCCGAGGCCGCACGTTTCTCTGCCGTGAACGGCACCAAGCTGGCGCAACTCTGCACCAGTCGCGATGCCAAGATGACCAATAGCTGCACCGCCTACATCGAGGGGGTGAGCGACGCGATGAGCCTTTATCAAGAGCTGCGTCCGCAGGATGGCTCAAAAGGCGGCGCGCTGCCGGCCTATGTCTGCGTGCCGGGGCAAGTGACGGGCACGCAGCAGCGCGACACGGTAGTGGCCTGGATCCGGCAGCACCCCGAGGCGGGCAGCCGTCAGGCGTCCGGCGTGGTGGCGGACGCGCTGCGTGAACGGTTCGCCTGCCAATAGGCTGCCGCTGATGAAGGCCGGCATCGTCGTGTTCCCGGGTACCAACCGGGAGCGCGACATGGCCATAGCGCTGCACCGTGCCACCGGGCAGCACCCGCGCATGGTATGGCACGGCGACACCGATCTGGCCGGGCTGGACCTTGTGGTTCTGCCCGGTGGCTTCAGCCACGGCGACTACCTGCGCTGCGGCGCGATGGCGGCGCGGTCGCCGGTGATGGGTGCCGTGCGGGACTTCGCCGGGCGAGGTGGCCATGTGCTTGGGGTTTGCAACGGCTTCCAGGTGCTGACGGAGGCTGGGCTGCTGCCCGGGGCGCTGCTGCAAAACGCCGGGCTGCGTTTCCTATCGCAAGACTGCCACCTGCGGGTTGAGCAGGCGGACATGCCCTGGACCCGGCATTACACCCGGAGCCAAGTGTTCCGTGCGCCGATGGCGCATGGCGACGGCAACTACTTTGCCGACGACGCGACCCTGGACCAGCTTGAAGGCGATGGCCTGGTGCTGTTCCGGTATGTGACGCCAGAGGGCGAGGCGACTGCCGCAGCGAACGCCAACGGCTCCGCCCGCAGTATCGCCGGGATCGTGAGCGCGAACGGCCGGGTGATGGGCCTGATGCCGCATCCCGAGGACCTGGTTGACCCGCTGATGGGTGGGACGGACGGGATGCCGCTGTTCGCAGGGCTGGCGGAAACGTTTGCACACTGAGCGCGGTTGTTGCAGCGTTTGGATTGCAGCCTCGCATCATCATGGACCGAGCCTTACGAAAGATGAAGTTGGCCGACTTGTAGCAACCGCCAAAAGTTCCGTTCTGCGCCGCACTGCCAGCAGCCGTCGTTGTGAGGCACGTAGTGCCGTGGCGATCCAGGGCCGCCCGCAGAGTCCTTGCTGCCCCTGGATTGCCGCGCCGCAGGGGCGGCTCGCAATGACGAGGAACGTCATGGGTCGGAACTTTCGGCGGCTGGTATAATACCAACTGGCATTTGCTCTGACCTTTTTGCAAGCACGCTGTCTTCGCAAGGCGCGCAGCGCCGTGGCGATCCAGGGGCCGCAAGGACGGTGTTGGCGGCCCCTGGATCGCCGCGCCGCAAGCGGCTCGCGATGACGAAAACGGTCAGAGCAAAGGGCGGCTGGAATAATACTGATGTAGGCGTTCAACTCTACACCTGCGAGCAGTCATCAACTGCAGTCGTTCACGATGGAGCACGATCTATGGGAAAGCGGGTTCGACTTCTGCTAGGCGGTCGGGGGAGGATCGCCGAATCTCGGGTCGGTGTTCGACAGGACCGTAATGGGTTCCCAAGGGGCGCACGGCATCCTGGCGCTCGACATGCTGGATCGCCAGGCGCGGACGCAACGTATCTCAATGCCGAGAAACCAGACGGCGCTACTCTGGGGGCGCTTTACGGAAGGTTCGGGTAGGACGGGACTGCGTCCGTCATACCGCCCGCCGCCCCCGAACTGCCGCCGCCAGCGTCCCGTCATCCAGCACGTCCAGCGCCCCGCCGATCGGCACACCCTGCCCCACCCGCGTCACCCGCACGCCGGGCGCCACCTTGGCAATACGCTCCTGCAGCCAATGCGCGGTCGTCGCGCCGTCCACGGTGGCGCCCAGGGCCAGGATGACCTCCCCTACTCCGCCCACATCCAGCCGGTCCAGCAGGGGCCGCAAGTTCAGGTCCTCCGGCCCGGTCCCGCCGAGCGCCGACAAGGTGCCGCCCAGCACAGCATACACCCCGTGATGGACCCCGGCGCGCTCCAGCGCCCACAGGTCGCCAACGCCCTCCACGACGCAGACCAGGCCACGGTCGCGGGCCGGGTCGGCGCAGATGCCGCAGGGATCGCGGCTGTCCAGGTTGCCGCAGGTGCTGCACGGGCGCACGGCGCGGGCGGCGTCGAAGAGAGCGGCGGCCAGCGGCAGCATGCGCGCCTCCGGTTGCTGCAGCATGCGCAACGCAGCCCGGCGGGCGCTGCGCGGCCCGAGGCCCGGCAGGCGTGCGAGCAGGCCGATCAGCCTTTCAATTTCAGGTCCGCCCATGCGAGCCTAGTTGGAGCAAGGTGGCTACCTGCTCCCTCTCCCTCCGGGAAAGGGTTGACGTGAGGGGGCCTTCAAGGGCCGCGCTTACTGACGCGGGACCGCAAGATGGCGGCGCTGACAGTGCCCCGCTCCGCAGCCAAGACCCCCTCACCCCGGCCCTCTCCCGGAGGGAGAGGGAAAAGGCACTCCTTAGAATGGCAGCTTCATCCCGCCGGGCAGCTCCAGCCCGCCGGTCGCGGCTGCCATCTCTTCCGCCATCACCGCCTCCACCTTGCGCTTGGCGTCGGCATGGGCGGCGACGATCAGGTCTTGCAGCATCTCGGCCTCCGCCGGGTCCAGCAGCTTGGGGTCCACAGTCAGGCGCCGCAGCTCGCCCTTGCCGGACAGCACCAGCGTCACCATCCCCGCCCCGGAGGCGCCCTCGATCTCCATCGCCTCCATCTTGGCCTGCATCTCGGCCATCTTGGCCTGCATCTGGCCGGCTTGCTTCATCAGGCCCGCAAGGTTCTTCAACTGTCGTCCTCCATCATTCCAGCTTCTTCGGCATCCAGCGGCGCAAACTCCCGCCCGTCCCCGCCGCCGAGGATCGAAGGCTCGTCGTCCACCAGCCCGTAGGCATCCGCCCGACTGTCCGTCACCCGGCTAATCCTGGCACCCGGAAAGGCGTCCAGGATGGCGCGGACCAACGGGTGCTCGGCGGCGGCGCCGCGGCGGGCCTGGTCGGCAGCCTCGCCTTGGTCGTGCAAGGTAGGGTCGCCGGCCTCGCGGGACAACGCGATGGTCCAGCGCGTGCCGGTCGCGTCCAGCAGCAGGGCGGCCAGGCGCGGCGCCAGATCACGCGGGGCATCGGGCACGGGCCGCAACTCGATGACGGGGGGAGCGAAGCGGACGAGGTGGACCTGGTGCAGCAAGGCGCCGTGCAGCAGCGGCTCCCGGCGCTCCGCCACCAGCATCGCCACCTCGCGGAAGCTGGACAGGCGCGGCGGCTGCGGATCGGCCGGCGGGGGAGGTGCGGATGGCGCCGGGTCCGGCTGGAACACCGGGGCGCCGTTAGCAACGGCGCGGACCGCACTGCCGTCGGTGGATGCCGGGCCGCTGCTGACGGCAGCGCGAACAGTGCCGCCGTCGAATGGCGGCGGCGCGCCACCGGCGGGGCGCGGTGCGGACGGGGCCGCGCCGCCCTCGGTTAAGCGGCGCACCAAGTCCCCGGGTGTCGGCAGGTCGGCGGCGTAGCATAGGCGGATCAGCACCATTTCGGCCGCAGCCCGGCGGTCTGGCGCCTGCTCCACCTCCTGCATGCCCTTCAGCAGCATCTGCCAGGCACGGCCCAGCAGGGGCATGGACAGGCGGTCGGCCAGGGCCGCGCCGCGGGTGCGCTCGGCTTCCGGCAGCTCTCCGCCGTCGCGCAGCGCCGGCACGGTGCGGAGCCGGGTCAGGGTGTGGGTCAGGTCCAGCAGGTCGCCCAGTATCAGGCCAAGGTCGGCGCCGCGCTCATGCGCCCGGTCGGTGATCGCCAGTGCCGCGGCGGGCTGCCCGGCCATCACCGCCTCCAACAGGTCGAACACGGCCGAGCGGTCGGCTAGACCCAGCATGTCGGACAGGGCGTCCGCAGTGATCGGCCCGGCAGCGCCCGCGCCCTGTGCAATGGCCTGGTCCAGCAACGATAGCCCGTCGCGCACCGACCCGTCCGCGGCGCGGGCGATCAGGTCCAGGGCGCCGGGATCCACCGCTACGCCCTCCTGCACCGAGATGCGGCCGAACATCGCCGTCATCTCCGCCACCGACACCCGGCGCAGGTCGAAGCGCTGGCAGCGGGACAGTACGGTGACTGGCACCTTGCGGATTTCCGTCGTCGCAAAGATGAATTTCACATGCGGCGGCGGCTCCTCCAGCGTCTTCAGCAGCGCGTTGAAGGCGTTGCGGGACAGCATGTGAACTTCGTCAATGATGAAGACCTTGGTGCGCGCCTGCAACGGGCGGTAGCGCGCGGCGTCTATCACCTCGCGCATGTCGTCCACCCCGGTGCGGCTCGCGGCATCCATTTCCACCACGTCCGGATGCCGGTCGGCGAGGATGGCGACGCAGTTGGCGCACCCGCCGCAAGGGTCCGCGGTCGGGCCGCCCTGGCCATCGGGACCGATGCAGTTCAGCGCGCGGGCGATGATGCGGGCGGTGGTGGTCTTGCCGACGCCGCGCACGCCGGTCAGCATCCAGGCATGGGCGACGCGGTTCTGCGCAAAGGCGTTGCGCAGGATGCGCACCATCGCCTCCTGCCCGATCAGGTCGGCAAAGGTGGTGGGGCGATATTTGCGCGCTAGGACGCGGTAGGGCGTCGGGGCCGCTTGGGCTGCCAGAGACGGGGCCGCCGCAGGTTCATCTCCGAACAGGCCGGGGCCGGCGGGCGGGGGCGGCAGGTCTTCGTCCAAGTCGGTGTCCTGCAAGCCTGACATGCTTCCTGCCGCAGGAGGGTGGGGTGGGAGGCCGAACGAACGACCCAAGCAAGAACTCGTTGCGGCTGCTTCCTTCCGGATCTGACCGGGTTGGCGAGGAACCCGTCCGCCGCCGACCTCCCAGGATATCATATCATGGACGCAGGGGGTGGGGGCAAGGGGTTGCTGCCTCGCCCGGCTCCGGCAGTCGCCCGGTCGGGGAAAACAGCAGCCCGGCGCGGCACCTCCGCCGTCCCCGCGCGTTGGCGTCGCCGCATGGCCGTCCGGCAGGAGGGCTAGCAGTCACCAGGAGGCCCATATGACAGCATCGAAGCACCCCAAGCACCCGCCCACCGGCCCGGACGACCTCGGCGCGGACGTGCCGCCGCTGCAGGACGACCTGGAGCGCAATCCCGGCATCGGCGCCTCCAAGGGCGCCTTCGCCCGCACCGGCGTTGACCCGGAGGACATAGAGGCCAGCAACACATCCGAAGGCGATGTGGTCAGCGACGGCGCCAAGGGCGGCGGCGTGGACCCCGGCAAGCTCGGCCGCACCAACAAGTAGGCGGGCTACACCGCTTTCTCCCTTCGGAAGAGAGTTGGGGTGAGGGGGTCTTGGCTGCGGAGCGGGAAGCCGCAGTCACTATCGGCACACGGTTTTTGCGGGAGACAGTTACGCTTGCCCACCCCCTCACCCCAGCCCCCTCCCGGAGGGGGAGGGAGCAGCGTGATCTACCGTGTCCCCTTCCGCCCGGCCTCGGCGAGCAGCCGCGCCCGGGCGCCCTGGGTCTCGAACATCCAGCCGGGATACTCGCGCGGCAGCGTACTGACGGCGTCCAGGGCGTCCAGGTCCGCTTCGGTCAGCTCGACGTCCACCGCTCCCAGGTTGTCCTCCAACTGGTCCAGCCGCCGCGCGCCGACGATGACGCTGCTGACCGCCCGCCGGTGCAGCAGCCAAGCCAGCGCGACCTGCGCCACCGACACCCCGCGCGTCTCCGCCATCGGCCGCATCGCATCCAGGCAGGCGAAGCCACGCTCCCGCTCAACCGGCGGGAAAGCGAAGGCAGCCCGGCGACCGCCTAGGACCGTTTCCTCCTCCCGCGAGTATTTCCCGCTCAGCAACCCGGCGGCCAGTGGGCTCCAGACCATCAGCCCCACCTCCTCCGCCCGCAGCATCGGCACGATCTCCCGCTCCAGGTCGCGCCCGGCGATGCTGTAATAGGCCTGCAGGCTGGCGAACCGGGTGAGGCCCGCATGGTCGGCGATGCCCAGCGCCTTCACGATCTGCCACGCCGCCCAGTTCGACACGCCGACGTAGCGGACATGCCCGTGCTGCACGAGGATGTCGAGGGCGCGGACGGTCTCCTCGATGGGCGTTGCCGGGTCGAAGCCGTGCACCTGATACAGGTCTATGTGGTCGAGCTGGAGCCGGCGCAGGCTGGCCTTGCAGGCCTCGATCAGATGGAGGCGCGAGTTGCCGCCGCCGTTGGGGCCGGGGCCGGTGGGGGCATAACCCTTGGTGGCGACGACGACCCCACTGCGCGGAACCTGTAGGTTGCGCAGCGCCTGGCCGGTGATTTGCTCCGACAGCCCGTCCGAGTATGCGTCCGCAGTGTCAATGAAGTTCACCCCGGCGTCCAAGGCGAGGCCGACCAGCCGCTCGGCGTCCGCCTGCCCGAGGCCGCCCATCTCGCTGTATGGCCCGTTGCCTTTGCCACCGAAGGTCATCGTGCCGAGGCATAGCTCGGACACGAAGAGTCCGGTGCGGCCCAGCCGGTTCATGCGCATGTGCTGTTCTTCCTTGTATGGGTTTCGGAGATAGGCCAGGGCGGGTTCAGCGATTAGATGGTATGGTCGGCATGAACCTGTGAAAGCCGTGCAGCAATGCGGCGTGACGACCTGACTGATCTGGCCGCGTTCATGGCCGTTGCCGACGCCCGCAGCTTCACCCGTGCTGCCTCCCGGCTGGGCTTGTCCCCATCGGCGCTGAGCCACGCCATGAAGACGCTGGAGGCCCGGCTCGGCGTCCGGCTGCTGGCGCGCACCACCCGCAGCGTCCACGCCACCGAGGCCGGAGAGCGGCTGCTGGACACCCTGCGCCCGGCGCTGGAGAGTATCGGCACCGGGCTGGCCGGACTCGGCGGACCCGGCGGCGCCCCGGCCGGCACCGTCCGCATCACCGCGCCCCGGCACGCCGCGCAGACGGTGCTGCTGCCCGCCCTGCCCGGCTTCCGCGCGGCCTGCCCGGCGGTCCGGGTGGAGGTGGCCGTGGACGAGGGCCTGACGGACATCGTCGCCGGACGCTACGACGCCGGCATCCGGTTCGGCGGCGGCGTGGCGCGGGACATGGTGGCAGTGCGGGTGGGGCTGGACGTGCAGACGGCGGTGGTCGGATCGCCAGAGCACTTCGCCACGCACCCGGCGCCGGCCACCCCGGCGGACCTGGCCGGTCATCCCTGCATCAACTACCGGCTTGCGACGGCCGGAGGGCTGTGGCCGTGGGAGTTCACCGAGGACGGGCGGACGGTCCCGGCCCGCGTGGACGGCCCGCTGGTGTTCAACGACGGCGGGCTGATGCTGGCGGCGGCGCTGGCGGGCGGCGGCTTGGCCTACCTGTTCGAGGACGAGGTGGCCGGGCATGTCGCCGCGGGCCGCCTGGTGCGGGTGCTGGAGCGGTGGTGCCCGCGCTTCCCCGGATATTGCATCTACTATCCCAGTCGCCGGCAGGTGCCGCCGGCCTTGGCGGCGCTGGTGGCGGCGTTGCGAGTTGGGGCGGGGTAGCAGCCGACCGCGCCGCGACGCCACGCTGACGGCGGCAAGTCAATGCCGTATCACCTGGGCCGGGTCACCTGGTTGCGGACCCGGACCCGAGGCTCCCGCCGCTTCCATGAGTAGAGCACCCCGCCATCGCATCTGGCCTCACCGCGGGCGATGAGCCAACACGGCATCCCGCGGCCACGCGGACACTTGCCGCCGCCAGGGCCAGGGATCCGGCCCGGTCCGGCCCATGACGAGGCCCGCGGGTTGCGGCGTGGCTGCTTGTTTCCATGCTGCCGCCGGCGCATGTCGATAGCGGCGCCGGCGCAGGCAGGCGTCGGCATGATGAAAGGACGCAGCATGGGTCGGCTCGAAGGCAAGCGCGCGGTCATCACCGGCGGGACAACAGGCATCGGCTTGGCAACGGCGCAGCTGTTCCTGCAGGAAGGTGCCCGGGTCGCCATCACCGGACAGAACCCGGACCGGCTGGACGAGGCGCGACGGACGCTGGGGCCGGATGCCCTTGTCATCAAATCCGATGCCGGCTCGATCTCCGACACGGAGGCCATGGTCGCCGAGGTGGGCCGTGCCTTCGGCGGCATAGATGTGCTGTTCCTGAATGCGGGCATCGCCAAGTTCGCGCCGCTCGCCCAGGTGACCGAGCCGTTCTTCGACGAGCACTTCGATGTCAACGTCAAGGGCGTGCTGTTCACCGTGCAGAAGGCGGACCCTTTGCTGCAGCCCGGCGCCAGCATCGTCGTGACCACCTCCAACAGCAACCGGATGGGCCTGGCCAACGCCGTGGTGTATGCGGCCACCAAAGCGGCAGCGCGCTCGATGGTGCGGGTACTGGCCAGTGAGCTGGCGCCGCGGAGGATACGCGTCAACGCGGTCTGCCCGGGACCGATCGAGACACCTATCTTCGGCAAGCTGGGCCTTCCGCCGGAGCAGCTGCAAGCCATCGCGGCCGGCATGTTGACCAAGATCCCGCTCGGTCGCACTGGACAGCCGGACGAGATCGCGAGGGTTGCGCTGTTCTTGGCCAGCGATGACTCTTCCTTCATGACCGGGGCGGAGATCGTAGCGGACGGCGGCTGGACGGATGTAGGGACGTAACGGGAGCGGCGGATGGCGCCAGCCGGCTTGCAGCCCTTTGGGGAAACGTCTTATCCCTGCCTCACCTAACCAGGAACCTTCACCTATGTCCGACATCACCCTTTGGGGCTTCGACGGCTCCACCTATGTCCGCACCGTCAAGATGCTGCTGGCCGAGAAGGGCGTGACCGACTTCCGCCAGGTGCCGCTGAACGTCCTGGAAGGCGAGCCGAAGTCGCCCGAGCACCTGCAGCGCCATCCCTTTGGCAAGGTGCCGGTGCTGGACCATGACGGGCTGCGCATCCTGGAGACCGCTGCCATCGTCCGTTACCTGAATGACGTGCTGCCCGGCCCGTCGTTGGTGCCGGGCACGCCGCAGGACCGGGCGCGGATGGACATGGTCGTCGGGCTGCTGGACTCCTACGGCTATGGCGCGCTGGTCGGGGGCGTCGCGGCCTACCACCTGTTCCCCGGCTTCGTCGGCGGCCAGAACGACGAAGCGCGCAAAGCGGGGATCGAGAACGGGCGCAAGGTCATCGAGTTCGCGATGCAGACCCGCGGCGCGTCGCCCTACATCGCGGGGGAGCTGAGCCTGGCTGACCTGTTCCTGGCGCCGGTGCTGTCCTACGTCATGATGACGCCCGATGCCGCGGCGGCGACCGATGTTCCCGGCTTTTCCGAGTGGTGGGACCGGGTGCAGGCGCTGCCGAGCTATAAGGCGACGCAGCCGAATTTCGGCTGACGACGCCCCGTCGACCCTGGGATCGGGCCGGGGCGCGGCGGATCATCCCGGCCCCGGCCAAAACTCGTTATCCATGACCTGCTCGAAGCTGTAAGGGCAAGTCCAGGGGAACATGTCGCGCAGCAGGCCAGTTTCCAATTCCGCCCGCAGCACCGCATCGCCATAGGCATCGGCCAGCGCCTCGTCCTGCACCGCCCGCAAGCTGGGGTTGTCGCGCAAGTGCCGGGCAAGCCGCCGGCGCTGTTCCTCAATGGTCAGAAGCCAACTCCTGCCCTGCCGCTCCGGCTGACAGGACCATTTTAGCAAGTGCAGCAGCAGCACCGCCAACCGGTTTTCCAGTTCCCGCCGCTCTCTGCGTCCCAGGGCCTCGATCTCCTCGGCGATGTGCCGGGCGTCCAGCTCCGAAAACCGCCCGGCACGCAGCAGGGCCGCTTGGGCGGCGGCCCAGGCGTGGAAATC
>JAABUK010008132.1_pt1 | contig 14817 bp, 22 predicted proteins | sample 5559141 | NCBI WGS metagenome assembly JAABUK01 (sample SAMN10711869, study PRJNA513367) | rock metagenome | isolation source: Antarctica rocks | place: Antarctica: Victoria Land, Pudding Butte nord | collected 2016-01-03
CGGCGGGCCGGCGCGTGGTGGTGATGACGCACTCGGCGGCGCAGATGGTATGGGTGCAGGCGCAGATCGCCATCCTGACGGCGCCGGGCGGGAGGGCGTAGCGTGGCCATTGAGACGACCTTGCGCGGCCTGGCGGCGATCCTGCAGCAAGCCGAGAAGGAGTTACGCGGGCAGGCTGAGGCGCATGGCGTGTTCCGCTATGCGATGATCCGCGCCTGCGTGATGGTGCAGTCCGACGCGATGCTGCGGATTGGCCATTATCAGGCTGCGGTGGGGCCGTTCCCGAAGTGGCAGCAGCTCGCGGCCGAGACGCAGGCGGAGAGGGCGCGGCTGGGCTACACGCCGAACGACCCCCTGCTGCGGACGGGCGACCTGGCGCGGTCCATCCAGTTCACCATCAAGGGCGACACCGGGTATGTCGGCAGCGACCATCCCGTTGCCGCCTACCAGGAGCTGGGCACGGCGCGCATACCGGCGCGGCCGTTCCTGGGGCCGGCGCTGTTCGTGAACGAGTACAAGATACACAAGCTGTTCGTGTTCGCGGTGTTCAAGGCGATGAAGCTGAGCAGCGCGGTGGACGAAGCGGCGGGCGACATGCAGGGGTTGGGCCGGGCCGCGACGTACAGCTACCCGGGTGGGTGAGTGCTCATGCTGGCAACACTGCATTCCCAAACCGGACATTTCTTGCCGTGCCTGCTCTGGGTGTCGGTGCGATGGTCCGTGTCGGCCCGTTTGTGATTCCTTTTTCGGGCCTCCCTGGCGTCTGACTTCTGGGAAGTGGCGCCAGGACTACCCCCGCCCCTACCTCTGTTGATAGTGGGGGCGGGGCGCTACCTGGGCGCTGGCACCAGTTGCACGGCCCAGCTTGGCAGAGGCCCGCCCGTGTGATCCCGGACGTGCCCGGCTACCAGGTAGACCGGCGCCGGCTTGCCCTGGCAGGCGGAGCAGCGCAGCGCAGCCAGTACGCCCCTGAATGGACGGTCGCCCCGCTGAAGCAGCATCTTCACCGGATGCAGGACTGTCCGCGGCGAACATGGACACCGCAGCTCAAGCCAGCACTCCGGCCAGTCGGACAGGCGCTGGTCGAGGTGGAAGGCGGGAGGGTGCAAGGCGCGCTCCGGGACATTCGGGCGCCGTTCGGAATTCCTAACATATCTACAACATTCTGATCTGGCGCATGATCTGCCGTTGCGCGAATGCCACTAACGTCGCTCTGCGTTCAAGGTCGCCAATGTGGCGAAACCACACCGGTGCGACGGAGTGTATGTTCAATGATCCAGCCCGGAACATCTCTCGCGGTGCCAGAACTTCAGGCCACCGGGGATAGCCCTGAAAACGTGACTGACGACCGTCGTCGGCCGGGACGCACGGATCACGTCAACCCAACGTTGCTACCGCTGCTACGAGCCAATCTGCTCGCAGACCTGCCACTTAGCGACGAAATGGAGCTACCTGAGGACCGCTGGGCCCTGGCGCATGTGGTCGGGATCGCGGCCGCTGTATTGGCGAGCGCGCTACTATGGGACGTCATCAGCTTCGTATCGCAGGCTAGGTCGCCATAAGGTCCGCACGGGGTCCGTAGCCGGGCCGGATAGGGACGGGTAGTGGCGCTGATGGGCGAGGTGGAAGCTTGCTGACCGGCCCGTTGCACCAGGCCGCTACGGGTGCGGTGCTAGGGCGTCCAATTAGCTGGGTATGGGCAGGGTGTTGGCGGCGTTCGCTTTGACGCGATCATCCGCCCCCTGCAACTGGCCAGGCTTGCATAGGCAACTTTTTGCAAACATATTAGGGCTAGGCTGAAGGTATATTGACCCAGCAAGAGGTGGCAGATGAGTATCGATCTAAAGGAGATCAAGAGCATCAAAGTAGAGACTGTGCGTCATAAGGGCACTGATCTACTAATCGCGTTTAGCCATGACTTACCTGGGCTACTTGTGCCAGGTCGAACGCATGAGGAACTTAGAAGCAAGTTGCCCGCCGCTATCACTGAGGTACTAGAGGCTTCTGGCATAAAGGTCTCTAACGTCCAAGCGGAAGATGATGACTCTGCGTCGCCAGGAGATTTTCTGCCCCCTGGTTTTATGGCAAGGGCCGAACTAGTATCTGCCTAACATAGAATGTAGGTAGCTTGGGTGACAGACGATGGATATCGCGCGATAATTAAGTCGCTCGGCCTAACACCCACCCCTTTCAGGGTGTTCATTACTTGATGGCGTCAATTATGGATGCTGAGAGTACTAGTAATAACGTTGTATCTGCTAACTATTACTTCGTCATTGCGAGTGGGTCGAGCAGCCCAGTGCGCGGTCCTGGAACCATGCTCCCCCGGTAAGCCAGAAAGCAGCCACCCAGCGGCTGGCGCCTACTGAAACACCCTGAAAGGGGTGGGCCTAACACCTTGCCGTGCCTCTTTCGATGGCAAAACATTACATCAGGATCGGGAAGGGCACTTTCAACAAGTACCTGATCCCGATCAGGTGGCCGCGGAAGAGCGAGATGGTGTCATTCAGTTCATCAAATGGCGCATGGGCATAGCAGATCATTAACGATCCTACCGCGCGCCCTCTTGCAACACCATCTGCCCTGGCGCCCAGATAAGGGCATCATCGCGCAGTGCCGCCCCGAACCGTATGTCCAGCCCAGGTTGCCGCCAAGGTAGAGGCGCCAGGGGCTGGTCCGATTTGCGGCCAACCGCTCACCCATCCCCTAGGCGCCGTGCAACGGCATCATACACGCCAACAAGGCCCTCAACGATCCGTCGCAGATCGTGGTCTGGCCAACTCGCCAGGGCGGTTCTGAAATCGCCGCCAGGCGCGATCTCCTCTGCCAGATCAGTGTATCGCTGCCGCAGGTCCGACCACGGGAAATGGTGGTCAGGACGTAGGCGCATAAGGCTGGAGAGATAGGCATTCTCTAGTCGCTCGCGCAGGGAACCTGTGCCTCCGGCGAGGATCAGAATAGCGGTGTGCAGCTTCTCCTAGGCATACCCTCCCTCGCTCATGCTTTCACCTTCCGCAGCCGCACCCCCGGCGCGTTCCCATCGGTGAACTCGACGCCGGCCGCCTCCAAGGTGGCGCGGATCGCAGCCAGTGGCTCTACCTGCTCCGTCCTGGAATACAGTTTGGCGACCTGCCCCGTCCGCTCAAATGTCTGCACAACGTGGATAGATGTCCCGCTACGGGCGCCTAGCTGGATTCTGTTCCACCCCAGCAACGCCCGGGCGGCCTTCATCTGATCCGGCGTCAAAGGTCAGCCTTCCGCAGCTTCACGCCGGGCTCGTCGCCGTTGGTGAACACCACGCCGGCCTGTTCGAGGGCGGTGCGGATGGCGGTCAGGGTGCGGGGGTGCGGGGTTCGCTTCCCTCCCTCAAAATCTGCAACGGTGGTTGGCGAGCAGGCAGCGGCCTTCGCCAGCTCTCGCACCCCAAGCTGGAGCGCGGCACGGCCCATTCGGCATTGCGCTGCAACCAAACTGGAACCTCGTAACAACGCTGTTGACACCATACCCAATGTTGGCACAGAGTTACCGCGCTGTCACCTAGAGACAGTTGGCCGGGTAAGGAGGGTGCAAGCTCCTTACCCGGCCTAACCGCAACCCACGTTCAGGAGAACGCTGGCCATGGCTACTCACATCCCTACCACATCCACCCCATTCCTGAGCAGCATCATGCAGGGGAAGGTGTCCCCGCGCCGCGCCTTTCTGGCCGGCGGCGTTGCTGCTACCGCCTCTGCCGCAGTGATGGCCAGCGTACAAAGCGCAACCGGGGCATCCTTTGTCAGTCCCGATGCCGAGCTGGTCGCCCACTGCGCCATGCTGGACGCCTTGGAGCGGGAGTTCCTCGCCACAGACTTTGGCGCCCTGCCGAACACCCCGGAAGGCGATCATGCGGAGGCCGAGCAGGATCGTATCTCTGCCGCGCAACGTCCCATCGTGGACGCAATCTGCGCCCGGCCGCCGCAAACCCCAGCCGGCGCCGTGGCGGTCGCGCATAGCCTGGTCCTTTGGGATGCCGAGTTGTTCCGTGAGGGCGGGCCGGACGGCTGCACTAACAAGCGGTTGGTGGCTGCCCTGGTGCGCGGCCTGACAGGGAGGGCGGCAGCATGACCGTCCAGCCCCGGCAGGTTATCGAGGATGCCCTGTACCAGCTTGGCGTGGTGACGGACATCTTGGGCGTGATCGCGTCCGCCAACATCAGCGACACCAAGCCGATCTGCGGCACCTACGTTGAGTATCTTGCGGCCAGGCAGCGGGAGCAGCACGACCGCATCGAGCGCGCCATGTCCTGCATGGGGAGGACCTGAGCTATGGCGCAAGCCGCAGTACGCTTGCCCGAACCCTGGATGGTTTCGCACCCCTTGGACCGCCTGCCCTTCGTGGTCCCGAACCCCGGTCAGGGCCGCATCATGTGGGCGCCGCGGCCGACCGGGGACTACGGCTTCGATTGCACGCTGGGCGTCGAGTATGCCGAGGCCCTGCTGTCCTTGATGCGCGACCCGCCGCCCGCCGGTCCCAAAGTGGGGCGGCAAATGCTACGCCTGCTTGTGCTGGGCATCCTGGAGCATGGCGACATGCAGCGGGACCGCGGCGTGATTGTCGGCATGATGGGCAGGCTGGGGGACGTGCTAGCGTGTGGCGTGGGGAGGGCCGCCCCATGAGCTTCACCCTGCCCAGCCCGCGCCGCATCGCGGGCGCCCTGGCCGTGCTGCACGCCTTGCCGCCGCCGGCTCTGGCTGCACTGGCCGAGCGGCTGATTGACCGCCTGGACACCCTGGATGACGACCCTGACCTGGAACCGGACGAAGCGGAGGCGGAGCCGGACTGCGAGGGGCTGGCCGTGGTGGCGCGGGTGCGGTGCTGCGCGGTGCTGGCCGGGCCAACACTTCGGACACTGCGCGGACATAAACCGCAGCATCGCGGAGGTCAGGCATGAGGCAAGGCGCAAACTATTGTTTTCACTGTGAAAACTGGTGCCGGCTCGCGGGATTGAACCGCGGACCTACTGATTACGAATCAGTTGCTCTACCACTGAGCTAAGCCGGCATGGGCGCCAGGACCGCCACGGCGTCTGCGCCGTCGGGTATAACCGTCCTGCCCACCCGCCGCAACCGCCCGTCGCCGGCCTGCAGCGTGGACCAGCCCCACCCCACCCCCTATCCCGCCTCCCCCGCACCAACCGCCTCCGCCCCGCACGACGCCGCCGCCAGCCGCGCCGCCATGCCGCCGGGCACCCCCGCCCCCGCCAGCGCCACCGAAAGCTCCGCCGCCGTGGCGCCCTCCCGAGCCGCCGCCACGGCCGCGCCCACGATCCGCTCCAGCCCGGCCTCGTCGAACGTCATCGAGGGCGCCGGCGGCGACGGCTCCCCGGCGGCAAACGGCTTCAGGCGCAGCCGAGTGCGGTGGTCCGCCACCGGCTTCTCGTCCGCCATGCCGACGCCGCGGTAATACCGCTTCTGCCACCGCTCCGTCGGGCTGCGCGCCTGGCCGACGTTGGCCTGGAACTCGTCGCGCGACCGGCTCCAGGCCATGAAATCCTCGTGCAGCGCCGGGTTGTCCTCCAGGTCCACGACCTTGGGGTCCATCCGCTCCAGCGCGCCGCGCTGCACCGGGAACACGAAGCAGATAGGCTCCCCGCGTTCGAACCGCACGCGGTGGTTCCGGCGGGTGAACTTCCAGTTCATGGTGAAGGAATACGGCGACCAGTCGGTTTCCACGACGCCGGACAGCGGCATGATCCCGTCCTTCGGCCGGTTGGGCGAGCCGGTGGTGAACAGGTCCCACCCCGGCGGCGTGCGGAACAGCGCCTGGATATGGAACGTCACCGTCCCCTGCCCGAACAGGGACACCGCCTGGTTATGCTTCGCCGTGCCCGGCGCGTTGCGCACGATCACGCCCTCTGCGCCGGTCCGCCCGGTCCACACCGCCTCGGCGTCGCAGGGGCTGAGGATCTCCCAGCCATGCGCGTTGGCGATGTTCAGCGGCAGGCAGCGGTAGGCAAAGGATTCCGGCGTCGCATCCATCCAGGGGCGGGTGGATTCGGCCGGGCGCACCAGCGGGTCCCAGCCGGCGTGGAGGTAGCAAAGGAAGTCCATAGACCCGGTCCCTCCGGATTGCTGCAGCGCATAATCTAATGCGAGTGCGGCGGGGTTGGCGAGGATGCTTCCCCATAGTGCAGCCTTGAAGCTGCAATCCGTGCCGGCTTCCTTCATTCATCAGACTGATTGAAATTTCCATCACGGTCCGGTAACATTTGGGTGCCTGTCCGACTGGCGTGCGGGTTGCGGACCCGGATGGCATTGGGCTTGTTGCCTTTGATCCTTACCCGACAGCCGAGGCAGGCGGGGAGGTCAACATGAACAAGAAAACACGATCCGTTGCACTTGATCGCCGTGCAGTGCTGTGCGGGGGTGGTGCCGCTGCATTTGGAACGCTGGTTGCGTCACTTTTGGGCGGAGCGAAACCGGTCCGCGCGCAAATGCTTAGCGGCAGCGTGCCGGAGGTGGACCGCGTCGCCGTCCGCGTGGTGGTCGATAGTTACCAGATCGCCGTTGCGCCCAGCATCAAGGCGGGGACCGTGGACATCCGGCGTTTCGGCTGGCCTCTTGGGCCGCAGGCTCCGGGCAAGGCTCTCAGTAGCGAGTTCGGCCTTTCGATGCACATCGAGTCGCAGAGCGGCCCAGTTGTACGGCAGGTGCTCGTGGATTTCGGCTACACGCCACAGGCCCTGAACAACAATGCCGAAATCCTCGGCATTGACCCCGCTGCCCTTGATGCCTTGGTGCTGAGTCATGGCCACTACGACCACTTCGGCGGCCTCTTAGGTTTCCTTGACGCCAGCAAGGGCCGGCTCCGCCAATGGACCCCGCTCTATGTCGGCGGCGAGGAGTGCTTCTGCGCGCGCCAGTGGACGGCACCCCCGCTGCCGGGCGACTTCGGCGTGCTGGACCGCCCGGCGATCGAGCGTGACGCGGTCAAGATCACCATTGCCGAGGGGCCGGTCCTCATTGCCGACCATGCGTTCACCACGGGCCAGGTGCCGCAGAACACGTTCGAAAAGCTGCTGTCACCAAGCAGGATGACGGTCGGAGTAAAGCAGGAGCTTGGCTGCTACCCGGAGAGCCTGCCCGAGGATGAGCGCCAGCCCGGCACTGTCCCCGACCAGTTCCGGCATGAGATCGCCACGGTTTACAACCTTAAAGGCCGCGGTCTCGTCGTACTCACCTCGTGCAGCCATCGCGGCGTCGTCAACATCGTCAAGCGCGCGCAGGAGGTGTCCGGCGTGCGGAAGGTCCATGCTCTACTGGGCGGCTTCCATCTTGCGCCCTACCCAAGCGACTACGTCGGGAACGTGATCAATAGCCTGAAAGAGATCGACCCGGACTACATCGTGCCGATGCACTGCACCGGCGAGCCGTTCTGGGACGCGGCGCGGCGCGAGATGCCGGGCAAGCTGCTGCGCGCCTTCACCGGCACGCAATTCGTGTTCAATGGGTGAACGCCATCTCTTTCCTCCTCCCATTCGTCTCCCGGAGGAGTGGGGGCAGGACAGGAGAGCGCCTGTCCGATGCACCTCCGGGCTTGGCAACTCCCGCTCGCCCCGGCACGCTGCGCCCAACAAATCCCCGAGGACCGCCCCATGCCCACCCTGTTCGACCTGACCGGCCAGGTCGCCCTCATCACCGGCAGCAGCAAGGGCATCGGCCGCGCCATCGCCGAGCGCATGGCCCAGCACGGCGCCCGCGTCGTCGTCAGCTCCCGCAAGGCCGAGGCGTGCGAGGCCGTCGCCGCCGGCATCCGCGCCGCCGGCGGCGAGGCGCTGGTGATCCCCTGCAACATCGGCCGCAAGGAGGAGCTGCAGGCCCTGGTGGACCGCACCTTCGACGCCTGGGGCCGGGTGGATGCTCTGGTGTGCAACGCCGCCGTCAACCCCTACTTCGGCCCCGGCGCCGACATCCCCGACGACGCCTGGGACCGCATCATGGGCAGCAACATCCGCAGCAACCACTGGCTGGCCAACATGGTCCTACCCGCCATGGCGGAGCGCGGCGAAGGCTCGGTGACGGTCGTATCCAGCATCGCCGGCCTACGCGGCAGCACCAGCATCGGCGCCTACGGCATCAGCAAGGCCGCCGACATGCAGCTCGTGCGCAACCTGGCCTGCGAGTGGGGGCCGCGCGGGGTCCGCGCCAACTGCATCGTCCCCGGCCTGGTCCGCACCGACTTTGCCCGCGCCCTATGGGAGGACCCGGAGAACCTGCGCCGCCGCACCCGCGACACCCCCCTGCAGCGCATCGGCGAGCCGGACGAGATCGCCGGCGCCGCGGTGTTCCTGGCCGGCGCAGCGGGGCGGTTCATGACGGGTCAGACAATCGTCATTGACGGCGGAGTGACGGCAGGGTCGCCGGCGGTGGATTAGCTGGGACGGCGCTCAAGGAGGCGTTGCCCTGGTCGTCCTTCCCCTGCCACGATGCAGCGTCGCAGACCCCACTGAATCAGGCAGCACGTAAAGCCGATCCCGACAGGATATGATTGAGGACCGGCAAGGGCTTTCTTGTGCCGGGCAGGAAGGGCAGCAGGCTCAATGCCGTCGCATCGTGCCAAAGTCCTGACGACCCGGTGCAAGGAGCGCAGTCGGGCTGACCCCAGCGCCTATTGGGATAGGCCCCGAACACCGGCTCAGCAGGCCAGTACCCGCACGAACCCCTGCCCGGTATAGGCGATCAGTTTGGAGTCCCGCGTAACCAAAGGAACGCCGAGATGGCGGGCCGTAGCGACCAGCAACCGGTCAGCCGGATCCCCATGCAGATCGCCAGGAAGGTAAGAGGCGTCCACGGCTATGGCCGGCGTCAATGTCGCCTCCTGGATGCCTGGCCCGGCCATGAGCCTTGCGAACCATGTCTTGGGATCGGGCAGGAACTGCAGCGCCGCCCGGCTCCCCCGCGGCTTGCTGAGCATCCCGATCTCCCACGCGGAAACCGGCGACACGAACGCGCCCGCCGACAGCGCCGCCATGATCGCAGCCAGGACCGGCGCCGGCAACGCGTCGCCATTGGCCAGCCAGATCGCCGCGCACGTATCAAGCAACACGGCCTCGCCCGCATCCGTCATGCGTGTAGGCTGCCCTTTTCGGCGTCAAGCGGTTCGTCGAGCACGGGAGCTGTCAGGTCCACGCCCTCCGGCACTAGGACGGAGCCGCGCATGAAGCCGTGAAGCTCTCGTATCGCCTCTTCGGGACTTGCAGGCGGAACGAGCACGGCCACGATCTTGCCGTGCTTGGTGATCCCCAACTTCCCAATCCGCCGGGTGCCCACTTGGTCGAGCAAATCCAGGCACTTTGCCTTGAACTCCGACGCGCTCACCGTCTCCATCACAACCATCCCATATCTGGTCATACATCATGGCCATTAACACGGGATGACCACTCAAATGCGCCTAACCGTATGGTGCCCTGGTGTTCGATGCCGTCAACTCCTGCTTCAGCCCCGGCAAGCGGCATCCGCAACCACGCCCAAGGCCAGACCGGCGGCCCGCCCCTACGCCACATCAAAAACCCGCCGCGCCACCACCTCACTCCCCGCATAGGCCCGCAGCTCCACCCGCGCCGGGCCAAGCACCGCCAGGCGCACCTCTGCCCCCTCCGGCCCGGCCGCCACGTCCTGCGACAGCAACGGCCGGCCGTTGCCCCAGGTGTCCAGCCGGTCTGCGTTCCGCAGCCGCACCCGCAGCCCCTGGCCGCCCAGCAGGTCAACATCCAGTTGCCGCCACGGCAGGCCGAGCAGCAGCTTGGCAGCAGCGGCCATCAGGTCGGGGCCGCCGCACAGCAGGTCGCGCCGGGTCAGGTCGTGCACGTATTTCGGCACCACGCCGCGCTCCTCCAACTCCAGCCCGGCGTTCCGGCCGATGCGCAGGCTGCGCCGCATCGCGACGCGCAGCTCCGCCCCCTGCGGCAGCGGCTGCGGGGCGCCGAGGGCCTGCTGCAGGATCGTGTGCGGCCATACGTTGGCGCCGCCCGCGCCGGTGGCGGCGTGCACGCCCAGCACCGGGCCGATCTCGTGGTCCTGGAAGCCCCCGGCGAAAATGTCGGTAGCGCTGTAGCTGAGCGCGCTCGTCAGCAGCACGACAGGGCCATGATAACGCTGGCCCAGCGCGTTGCAGGCCTCCGGCAGCGTCATCGGCAGCGCAACGGAGTAGGCGGTGCCGACCTCCAGCGCATGCTTGACGGAAGCGGCCCAGGCCGACAGGTCCGCAACCCGGTCCGGGTTGGACGGCCCCTGGCCCTGGCACAGCGCCAGCACCGCCGGGGTCGCACGCAACTGCATCGGCGCCGGCGTGACCGGGTGCGGCGTCAGCAGTTGCAGGCAGCGCTCCGCCGCGTCCACCACCCCGCCGCCGTTGTCTCGCACATCCAGGATCAGCCCGCGCGGCGGCACCCGGGCCAGCAGGCCAGCAAACTCCGCCACAAAGGCGTCGGCATCCTCCGTCAGGAAGGTGTGGATGCGAATATAGCCCAGCTCCGTCCCGCCGGTCCGCAGCGACGCCGCGATGAAGTTGCGCGGGATGGCGCTCGTCACCTCCGCCCAGCCCGCCGGCAGCGCCGCAGACGGGAACAGGGCGCGGCGGGCACGGCGCAGCGCGTCCACCTGCATATCCAGGCTTGCTCCCCGCCGCTCATGCCGCGCATCCAGGTTCAGCACGCGCCAATCCTCCCGCAACAGCCGCGGCACGGCGCCGCCTGTCCGCAGCTCGGCCATCACCCAGTCCTCGTCCGGGGGCGGGCGCTTCAGCAGTGGGCGCATCGTCAGCGCCGCCAAGGCCTGGGCGCGGGCCGCGGCCGGATTCGCCCCGGCTGTGCGCCCGGCCGCGCGCTCCAGCGCCCGCAGGATCGGGACGCCACCCCAGGACACCACCTCATCACCCCGCGCGGCCTCGGCGTAGCCCGCCGCAACCTCCGTCACGATCACCCGGCGCCGGCCGGCCACCACGCACTCGCCCAATTGGAACGGCAGGAAGGCGACCACATCGGCCAGCGCCACGGGCAGCAAATAATTGGTGTGCAGGTCCTGCAGCCCGTCGAACACGTCCGCCAGCGCGGTATGGAACCAGGCGCTGCTGTCCATCCCTGGCAAGCGGCGACGCAGCGCGCGCAGCCGGGCCACCGGGTCCACGCCATGGCTGGCCTGCTTCTGCGGCAGGTGGACGTAGTAATCCGACAGCATCCCAATGGCAGCGTCCACGATCCGCTCGCGTTCCACCAGGTCGAGCGGCGGGATACGTCTGCGAAACCGGGCCAGCGTTTCGGCCCGGCGCCAGGATGCGGCGGAAGTTACAGGCATTTGCGATCCTATGACGCAGCACCCGCCATCACGGCTGAATAGAGGCAGCCCTGCCCGATGGGTTCGCTCCACTCTCGGCGATCAGGCATCATGTTTTACCCTACCCAATACCCCAGGGCTGGCGAAGACGATGGTGCAGGGCCGCCTCGGACCGGACTCCACCATTGAGTATGAGGTCAGGTGGGACCGTAGCGTCTCCTCCGTCACAAAGCGCAAACAGGACCTCATTCCGGCTATCACAGGCGGCGCCCAGCTCGGTGCGGACCATTGCGGCCAACGCGACGGCGCCGTCAGTCCTTAGAGCACGTCCAGATCAAACGGCTTCGTTTGGGCTGGACAAATGCTCGCCAAAACAAGGGCTAGAGCGTGTTTGGTGCCTCCACTTGCACCAAACATGCTCTAGCGTGATCGCACGGCAGCTCATGATTTCGTCGAGATCAGCGCCTTCCCTGCCGTTTGCCCAACGCCTCCGCTCCTACCCCCGCCGTCCCACTGCCTGCCGCTGGTCCAACGCGCCCCAGATCGCGCACAGCCACGCGATCCGGTCGTCCAGCGCCGGCCAGCGTGCCCCGGCCGCTGGGCACGGCGTCGCGGCCACGATGTCCACCAGGAACTGCGCCGCCTCCACCGTCGGACGCTGGTCCACGGCGCCGGGCCGACAGGCCGCTGCCGTGCTGTGCGCCAGCAGCGCCAGCTTGCGCCGGCCTTGCACCACCGCCCTGCGCGTCACGCTGTCATGATCCGCGCGCGCCACCTCCGCCCCGATCTCCGCATACAGGCGCCGCGCCGCGCCGATGCCGGGCCGGCAGTCCAACGGCAGCCCGGCGATCCCCGCATCTGCCCGCGCATACAGCAATTCCGCCGTCGCCAGCAGCCGGGCCACCACGCGTCCAAGGGCCGGCGAGAACTCAGGCGCCCGCATCCAGACATCCGGATCCACCCCGGCCTCACGCAGCCAAGCCAACGGAAGATACAGCCGTCCGGCCCGCGCATCCTCCCCCACATCCCGCGCGATGTTGCTGAGCTGCATGGCAACGCCCAGGTCGCACGCCCTGGCGACACCGGCCGGCGAGCGTTCACCCATCAGCAGCGCCATCATCGCCCCGACCGTGCCGGCGACCCGGGCGGCATAGGCGTGCAGATCGTCCAGCGTCTCGTAACGCCGCCCGGCGGCGTCCCAGGCGAACCCCTCCAGCAGCGCATCCAGCAGCGCCCGCGGAATGGCATGCCGTGCCACGACGACGGCCAGCGCCCGGTCAGCCGGCACCGGCGCTGGGCAGCCGGCATAAACGTCGTCCAGCCGCGCCTGCAGGTGCTGCAAGGCCGCCTGACCACCACCGGCGTCAATCAGGTCGTCCGCCACGCGGCAGAACGCATACAGCGCCGTCGCCGGGCGATGCACCCGGCGCGGCAGCACGCGCGCCGCCGCATGGAAGGTGCGCGACCCGCCACGCAGCATGTCCCGGCAATCCGCCAGGTCCGTCAGCAGGTGCGCGCTATCCCAGGACATTGGCAGAACCGGAGCTTGCATCCGGCATCACCTGATCGGGGATGTTTGCGGCGAACGGCGTGGCTGGCAGCCCGTCACCGTGGCGGATGTTCTGATAGCGGAGAAAGATGTCGCCGAAGGCAACAAGCTGGACGTCGCCGGCAACGTCCAGCGTGTCGAAGCAGGCAACCGCCTCCCACATGCCATGTCCATCGCCGGTGCCGTCGAAGTTCGAACCGTCGTCGCATCGGATGAATGGGGTGATCGAAGCCAGGCGCAAGCAACCTCCTATGTCGCAGAAGCCGAGAGCACAGGGGCGGACGCCTGTCGCCGGTGCAGTAAGCGCCATGTCTAGCATCTGTGACAGGTGCGTGCGACTGTAACCATAGGTTGACACCAAGGACTAGCCCCGGATTGGCGCTCTTCTGCTCACTGTCCCAAGGCCGCGTTCAAGACAGGCGGGCGTAGCCCCGGCCGAAGCAACGCAGGACGTTTCCGGCTATGGCGCTCCGCCTTATCCCGGCCCCCGCAACCGCGGAGCGGGATTGGCGCGCCACAAGCGCCGCAGGTCTGCAACGTGAAATGCGAGCGCCCCCAACAGCGGCAGCGACACCCAGCCCCACCAGGCCCCGGCCAGCCCGGCGCGCATCGCCAGCAGCAAGCACATCCCGGACAGCAGGTTAGGCCACAGCGCCCCCGGCCGCACCCCTTGGCCACGCGTGCGGAACAACAGGGTCAACGATGCCCCTTCAAGCGCCATGCCCAGCAGGATCAGGTCCAGTACCCTGCCGCTGGCGACCCAGGCGCTCAAGGCAGCACCCCGTGCTGACGTGCAAAATCCTCGATCAGGGTGCCGACCTCCGCCGGGCGCTCCTCATGTGCGAGGTGGCCCAGCCCGGGCAGGGTTGCCAACGCAGCACCAGGCACCAGGCGCTGCACCTCGGCAGACTGCGACGGCGGCACCGTGCGGTCCCCTCCGCCTGCAATCAGCAGCAACGGAGCGCCCAGGCGTGGCAGGTCGGCCAACAAGGGGTGAAGATCCCAGTGCGCCATCATGCCCAAGGCGGACGCGGTATGGTCCGGGCGCCGCACCACCTCGCCGTAACAGCGCACTCCCTCGGCATCCAGCGTGGAGCCGGTGGCGGCCAGGAGTCGCTCCACGACAGCCGGACTCCGCGCCCGCCAGGCAAACGCCTGCGGCAACCCAGGCAGCCCCACGAGCACCCTCGCAAGAGGAGAGAACATCTGCCCCGCCACGCCCTGCAGCGGTATGAAGGCGCCGTTCAGGCTGACCAGGGCACGCAGCGCCAAGGTCCCGTCCAGCGCCATGCGCGCCAGGATCGCCGCCCCGGCCGAATGGCCCACAGCCGCCACCGGCCGCAAGTTCATCATCGTCAGCAATCCATGCAGCGAGTGCGCCATCCCCGGCAGCGACAGCCGTGCCGCCGCCGGAGCCTGGGTGAACCCATGGCCCGGCAAATCCGGCGCGACGACGGTGAAATGCCGCGCCAGAAGCGGCAACAGGCCGCGCCAGGAGTGCGTCGCGGCGCCGGTGCCATGCACCAGCAGTAGCACGGGACCAGTACCCGCAACCTGAACGTGCCACTCCAGCCCAGCAGCACGGACGGTGCGGCTGGCAGCCCGGTTAGGCCAATCTGCGCCGGGCCGGTTCACTGAGACAGCACCACTTCCCCCTCTCCCTCCGGGAGAGGGCCGGGGTGAGGGGGTCTTAGCCGCGGAGCAAAGGGCCGCAAGCTCCGCCGGAACGCAGCCAGGGTCAGGCAAGGGCAGCCTGCAAAAACTCCCTCAGCCCGGCCCTCCCTCTCCGGAAGAGAGAGAAAGATCACCGTCATCCCCGCCCTGCCCGGCTAACAACTGCCGACAGCGCCGCAGCATTCGCATACGGCAGCGGCAGGTAGCGGGCGGCCATAACCTCCGCCAGCTTGCGCGCAGCAGGCGCCGGGCGTGGCGACGTGTCCACCAGCAGCACCGCCACCC
>JAABUK010008134.1_pt1 | contig 14815 bp, 14 predicted proteins | sample 5559141 | NCBI WGS metagenome assembly JAABUK01 (sample SAMN10711869, study PRJNA513367) | rock metagenome | isolation source: Antarctica rocks | place: Antarctica: Victoria Land, Pudding Butte nord | collected 2016-01-03
ATTGATTGTTGAATTTTCGTTCAGATTCTTACTTTCAGATACTGTCATGATGAAATTCATGACTATGTCTTTTCAGCAACGATTGAGTACATCAAGAGACTTCAAAGCTTTCTGATATTTTTCTCTAAAGATCTTCATTCGAGAGCATAAATGACAATTATGTACGAAGCGAGCTACTGTCTTGATCATTTTGAATCAGTAATAATGATGATTGAGTATTTCATAGATCTTGACTCTTTCTGAATGACTTGCAATAGACGTGTCATGACTTAACTGAAGCAGACATAGTTGCAGTTTCTCATTTTTAAGTATCAATAGTTTATCTTTATAGTAAACTCGATCACTTCGCAGCATACATTTCGCTAACGAAAATTCTTTAAGCTTTCGTTGATCATTTCTTAACGCAGTTATCACAATCTGTACTCATTCATCATTGAAATAGACTGCGAAGAGTTGTTTTTCTAGCTCATTCATAGACATTTTCTCTGATGATTCAGACTGTTCAGAAATCACTGATTCGTTCTTTGAGTCACTTGATTCAAATGTTTCAGAGTCACTATCGTTGAGAACATTGATTAAGACTTGAATTTTTAGATTTTTTGATTTTAGCACGATCTGTCACTGATGTTCTTGATGACTATTTCTTTCGTTCAAGAAAAGATCTTCTGATTGACGTGTGAGTGCATCGACTCAAGTGTTCAATTCACTTGAACAATACATGATTTTGAAGTTAAATCAAAAGAGAAATTCTGATCATCTGACTTGTCTTCAACTAAGCAGCTTGATTGACATGAAATATTCTAGATTCTTATGATTGAAAATGATCTCAACAAGATCTAACATGTCTTTCAGTTCAAGCCTTCATTTCTCAAAAGCTCTGATTATAGCTAGAAATTTCTTGTCATAAATTTCGTAGTTGCATTCTGCAAGTAGCATTTTGAAAGAGAAATAGATCATAAATCTTAACTGCTCATTATCATCTTGCTGAGACATGACTTCGATCACAACATAGTCGAAGACATCAATTTTCACAGTCATGAGTAGGTTTGAGTTATAGTGCATTAAGATAGAAACAGTGATGAACGTTTGCTTGAGTTGATCAAAGATGAATTGATACTTCTGAGTTCAATTAAATGACTGATCTTTTCTGATTAAGACAGTCAACGAGTTGATCAGCTTGAAAAACTTCTTAATAAATCGTCTATAGAAGTTGATGAAGCTCAGAAAGCTTTGAACATCTTTGACATCTTGAAGTGCAGCTCAATTCATGATAGCATTGATCTTCTCAAAGTTCATTTTGATTTCATGAGTGATGATTATTAGATTCAAATACTTGATCTCGATAACTGAAAATTTGCATTTCTCAATATCTATCTGTAGTTCAATGACTCTAAGTCGCTTCAGTATCTGATGAACATGCTGAGTATGCTTCTTTTTGCTGTTGCTATAAATCAAGATATCATTCATGTATGCAATGCAAAAAACGTTCAAGAAGTCATGCAGAGTGTCATTAATGAAGTTCTGAAATGATGATGATTCATTTGTGAGTTCAAAGAGCAAAACGTTGTACTTGTATAAGTCATAATGTGTTCAAAAAGCGATCTTTCACTCATCTTCATAAGTCATTCGCAGTTTATTAAAGACTGCAATGATATCTAACTTGATGTAATACTTGATCTTAGTCAGTTGATTTAGAGTTTCTTGAATGAGAAATAATGAATATTGATTCTTAACTGTCATGACGTTTAAACTTTAATAATTCACGCAAAATCTGAGTTCTTCGCTTGATTTTTTAACAAAGAGTATCAAAGAAATCACAAGAAAAGAGCTGACTTGAATAAAGTCTTTGATCAAATTATTCTTCAGATATTTCTTTAGTATTTGAAGCTCATTTTGAGACATGTCATATAAAGACTCAAAGGTAGAAGTTTTGCTCTTCTGCAGCTGAATTTTATGATCATAGAGACGTTGTTCAGATAGAGTGTTCATCAATTCGCAAGAGAAAACATCTAGAAAGTCGTGATATTCAAGAGACAATAGCATGACAGAGTCAACGAAAGACGTGATTTTCAGAGCTTTGTCAATATTTCTCATGAATATGATAAACAGATCATGATTCTTTTTTCTAGCAAGTTGCAGAAACGAAGCACTATTTATAACGTAGATCTTCAGATGTTTTGAAGATGAAAACATCGAAGAGACTGATATTGACACAGTTGAGATCGAAATGCTCAAGAGAGTTTCAAGTACAAGTTCTGAGTTGACTTGAGATTCAAAGATGAGCTGATTATGATGCAGATCTATAATTGCTTTATGACTTTTTAATCAAGACAGATTTAGAACAACTAAGAATTATGAAAGTTAAGTGACATAAAAGAGAGTTTCTTCAAGCTTTTCGCTTGAAACTTAAAGTTTGACAAAAGCATAATGAGTGATTGAATTAAATACAACTGATTGATTATCAAATTTCTGAAGAATACAGATTTCAGATAAAGAAAAACAGAGCAGAGAGTATCTTTGCGCGAAAGAGTCATCAATAAATGCATAATCAATGACGTTGATATCAATCAAAACAGAAAGATTGACATTGATTTTATTGCTTTTTAAATTATCTGAGAGCATGAGATGATCATTGTTCATCTTCTTTTCTAATCAATGAATTGAGTTAACTGAAAGTGCAGAGATTTTCAGACTGTTCGATTGTCTTTGCAAGCGACTGTATGCAGAGACTAGACTTTTTTCAAGACGAGAGAAGTATTAAAAGCGAGATTGTTGATAAAGGTTGCAAGAATGAATAATGAGATGATTCGTAGCTGAATCTTGAGCTTTGAATTGCAGATTGCAGTCTGATGCTCAGACTTATCACAGTATAGACACAGATGATTAATCATGCGATGCTGATGCTTCTCAAGAGTCAGTGAGTCTCATTTCTTCATGTTAATGATTGATAAGTTCATGAAGTCTTTCAAGTTCAAGATTGTAACTTTTGAGTCTGTTAAAAGTGTTGCATATTTGACGAGATACACAAGAACTGTAAAAGTCACAGAAACAAAGTGAATCACTGCTTTTGACTTGAGAAGATTCTGTACTGTGACGCGATATTGACTATTCAATTGCTGACATTTGATAATCAACTGCTTATAGTTCAGACTGCTGACATTCATCTGAATTAATAGAGCTTTGAGCTCGCTGAATAGTTCATTCTTCAGATTGAATTTTCGAGTTACGACGTCATATTCGATTGCATCAATGTGCTGCTGAAAATCGAACAGATATTTAATGAAGATGCAATTTCGCATTCTTAAAGCTGAAATGAATCACTAAGTGATTTCTTGCTTATCTGAATCATCGAAGACTTGTCTTAACAAGACAACTAATTGCTCAATCGTGACTAGCTTGTCATGCTGAGCAGTCATATGCAACAACGCTTGAGCGACAGCGTTTCTTGATAAGCGACTGTACTCATACAGAAGACGAAACTCAAGAGTTGAATAATGATTCACGTTCAACTTCAGCTTACTGATCAGCTCAAAGATGAACTGATTTAGCTTGTTTTCTCACTCTTTGATATAAAGTTTTGAATTCAAATATTTCTCTGATTTGATATTGATTCTGCTTATGCTCTTGAGTTCTTAAATCATTTCTGACAAGGTTTCATTATTGATCTGAAACTGCTTAAGTTCAATCTGAGTTTGCTCATGTTCTTGTTAACAGACTGAGACTCAGTTGATATACTGAGTGATGATGTCGTTGAATCAAGTTTGAAGTTCAATCAGAAAAGTTTATCACACTTTGAAAGCATTGTTGACGTAAGTTCGAAACTGAGCGACAGTGATGAGTTCATTGATTGAGACTAAAGATGTCAACGACAGAATGTTGCTGATATTCTCGAATTGACTCATGATGTAATTAATGCAACGTAATGTCACAAACTGAGAACTGAATGAAATCAGAATGAAATTCTAATAACTAGATTTTAAATACAAGATGTTGCACGAAGAAGAAAGAAAAGAAAGAGATCATTCAGAGATTCTTATATCTCATGAACGCTGAGTATCATTTGTATTGAGAGATCTTCATAACATCACTGATAATCTCACATCTATCATCATTTATAATATTGTTCAACATCATTTAAGTGATTTAACATTTCTTTTCCCAACATCTTTCAAGTAACACATGCTAAAATCGTGACAGAAAGTCATGAAGAAAAATTATGTAGACTGTTCAATTAAACTATTTACATTTATTTAATATTTTGTTGAGTCAAGTTGAGTTTTTGAATCAAGTTGTTGAGTTAAGCTTCTCAACTCAACTTAAGTTCTTGAATTTAACTTCTCAATTTGACTCAACACTTTTTCAAAAAAAATTCAACTTAATTTGATACTTTTTGAGTTGAATATTCAACTCAAACTTAAGTACTCAACTCAACATGATCAATTTATACATTAAATTATATGAGTTTTCTTTTTATACTTGAAAATCATGACTTGAAGCTTAGCAATAAATCTTTGCATAAATCTCTTTTTATTTATGTTGTAAATATTTTCTATCTTTGATTCATGCTTTTTTGATCAGCAATGAAACTCATTTATATGCAATGCTGACTATGAATTTACTGTTTAGCTACAGTAAAGTCTAAAGATTATCAAAAGTTTGAATGACATCAAGATGTTGTGTAATGATGAAGCGCTGTGCATTGATTGCATGCAAAGTTTTCATGATCGCGCAAACTTTAATAATCTCAATGCATATGCTACAAGCAATCTGCATGCAAATAAGAAAGTCAAATAGAACGCAGAAGTATGAGGAAAATCGCTTATGAAAATCATTCAATTCAGTATCTTGTCATCGCAATGATAAGAACTGAGACAGAACATTCTCATGTTTGATCTGTTGAAAGTGATTAGCAGAAAGAACTTAAATCATGAACATTCTTTAAATTTACATGCTAACTATGTATAAATCTTGTTAAGACTGCATGTCTGTTACTACAATATAAACAACTAATGAGACTTATTAAGTTCAATACAAGCAAACTCAAGAGTTTCATTAATATCATTTAACAGATGTTTAGACACAGACATTCTATACATAAGTGATATGTTGATGAGAAGACTTCATTAAGAAAAGAGAAATACAAGCAAATTAGTAAAGAATAATTGAATTATGCTGTCTGATTAAAAGTGTAACATATGAACATTTTTGTAAAACATGATTGATCTGCATGAGAAAAATCTTTACAAATAATGCAAAACAAATGAGTCACATGTTTTATCAATGAAGTGAGCGTCTGCGAAGCATGATATACAATGATGATGATTGTCGATCTCAAGAATTTCATCTCTTTACTGAGCTTTGATTCTTGAATGTCTTGATGATAAAATCAATCTCTAGTTAAAAACATTATTTGTATAACTTGAGAAAACAATAACGCATGTCAATGTGATTAAAGAAGAAATTGACTGCAATATGCATGTGTATTGCAGATGAAATGTTTGCAACTCATGCTTAAGAAGTAAACTGTTGAAATCTGAGCAGTGAAAGATCTTATTCATTTTGAACTGTGAATCTATCACAAGAAAACTCTCTGAGTAATTTCTTGAGTTTAAAAGAGAAATCAGCATAGAGATTGTGCTTTATGTATGTTGCATGCAACGTATACAACATATTTTCAATAGAAAAATCATTCAATTCAATATTTTGTCATCATGATGATAAGAACTGAAACAGAATATTCTTGCATTTGATTTGTTGAAGATGATTAGCAGAAAGAACTTGAATCACGAACATTCTTTAAATTTACATGCTAACTACATATAAATCTTGTTAAGACTGCGTGTCTGTTACTACAACATAAGCAACTCACAAGACTCATTAAGTTTGACATGAATAAACTTAAGAATCTCGTTAATATTGTTTAACAGACGTTCAAACACAGACATTCTATACATAAATGATATGCTGATGAGAAAACTTTGTTAAAAGAAGAGAAACACAAGCGAGTTAATGAAGAATGATTAAACTACGCTGTCTGATTAGAAATGTAGCATACAAACATCTCTGCAAGATATAATCAATCTGCACAAGAAAGATTTCTACAGATAACATGAAACAGATGAATTGCACATCTTACAAGCGAAGTGAGCATCTGCAAAGCATGATATATAATAACGATGATTGTCAATCTTAAGAATCTCATTTCTTCACTGAGTTCTGACTCTCAAATGTCTTGATGATAAAGTCAACTTTTAGTCAAAAACATTATTTGTATAACTTGAAAGAACAGTAACATATGTTGATGTGATTAAAGAAGAAATTGACTGTGATATACATGTGTATTGCAAACAAAACGTCTGCAACTCATGCTTAAGAAGTAAACTGTTGAAATTTAAGCAGTGAGAGATTTCATTCTTCTTGAACTGTGAATCTGTCACAAGAAAACTCTCTGAGTAATTTCTTGAGTCTAAGAAGAAAATCAGCATAGAGATCATGCTTTATGTATGTTGCATGTGACGTATACAACATATTTTCAATAGACAGTTGAGTCAATGATCGTACGCAGAAAATCAGACAAGCATGCAAACTGATATGCACTCATCTGATGAGTGTCAATTGCATCATTTCTCACTTTCTCATCATCAAGAAAGTGATGCTTCTGAACAACTTAATTCAAGAAGACGCGAAAATACAGTTGAGACTTAAATGATTAGCTCTCGCTGCAATGATTTCAACTAGTGACAGCATTGCAATAGTGCAGTATCACAGAAGTCAGTGAAAGCAACAATGAGAAAAATATAGAAAATGCATTGCAGATGTTCACATCATTTTGACACAAAGATTGCAGCTGTTTAACAAGATGATAAAGATGCAAAACAATCTTCAGAAAGTTGAAAGTACTTTCATCACTCACATCAGAATTGAACGCATAGATTTGAATGTTTATCTGCACTTCAGAAACGTTTCAGACACAGATAGCGTGCAATACAACTGCAACTGAAATCATCAGACAATGAAACATGTATTCATGCATTGCTTGAACTGATTGCATCTGCGATCAAGAATGCTACGAGACGTTGACTTCTTAAACTATCAAATAATCATCGCTATCACGAAGAGTCTCAGAGCAGCTGCAAGAATAATGATGAAAACGAAGCTTCTGAAACAATTTAAAGTGATTGAATCACTCATTCTTTAACATGCAATCAACGCGAACTAATTTGATACATAGTCTCATAATGATAGTTTCGACTGCGTAAAGCAGTTGTATAGACAGCGAGTGATTTTCTACTTCAGAAAGTTTTGTTCACTCGATATAAATAGCATAGAGTTTCTCATGAGTCAACTTAATCGATGTCACAAGAATGTATGAATTTATTATTATTATTATTCATGCTTTTTTTTCAAACTTTGAAAAAGATTAAAAGATTAAATTAATCAATTAAAATATCATAATTCTGAGTCATAGCATGCTTTTTGTCAAGCAAAGAAACATATATTATTTTAATTTGCAAATGATGTTTTAAAATAAATTGATCATCAAGTTGAGTTTTGAGTTGACATTTTGAATTCAACTCGATTCAAAGTTGAGTTGCTCACATTTTCAACTCAACTTAAGTTGAATTACGCATATTTTCAATTTAATATGATTCAACTCAACTGAGAATTGAGTTAATTCAACTCGACTCGTCAAGAACTTGAGCTTGATGTCAAGAGAGTTAAATATAGAAATTTTTTCAACTTTTGCATTATCTTTTTGCATTATCTTTTTGCATTATCTTTTTGATAGAAAGTCATGAAGAAAAAATATGAAAATCATTTGATAAAGAATCATGAAGAGAAACATGAAGAGAAACATGAAGAAAAACATGAAGATCATTTGATAAAAGATCATGATGAAGAAACATGAAGATTATTTGATAAAAGATCATGACAAGAAACATGAAGAGAAACATGAAGAAAAACATGAAGAAAAAACATGAAGATTGTTTGACTTTGATAGAGAGTCATGACGAAAAAACATGATAGAAAGTCATGAAGAAGAATCATGTAAACTGTTCAATCAAGCTATTTACATTTATTTAATATCTTGTCGAGTCAAGTTGAGTTTTTGAGTCGAGTTGTCGAGTCAAGCTTCTCAATTCGACTCAAGTTCTTGAATTCAACTTCTCAACTCGACTTGACACTTTTTCAAAAAAATTTCAACTCAACTCGACTTGATGCAATCAGTTTATTTTAAAAACTTTTGAAATTAATTAATTTCAATTAATTTATCATCATTCTTTTTTATTAGTAGTTCTTGAACTATTGAACATACTTGCTTTACATGTGAAGAATTGAAGATTAATCTCAAGTCTAAAGATGTAGAATTTAGTCATATATAACTTTTTCTTCTTCTTGACTAAGTTTTTGAAATTGTTAATTGCGTGCAGCAGCAGTCTTTCAATCATTGATTCAATTTCAAAGAGTATTAATTGATATTTTATATTGATGAGCGATTTTTGCTTGAAAGAGATTTTCGTTGACTGCTAAAGTCTTGTTTCAACAAGCATGAGCAAGCATTATATGCTTTTTCTGTGAAAGTTTTATATCTTCAGAAGGTATGAAGAACATAGGGGAAGTGAGAAGGGTGGGAGGGATGGCTGCCATCGTTTTGCTGATATGTTGAAGAATTATACTAATAGAATATGAAATGTGAATTTTCAGCCCTATAGGGCTGTCCGACTGCTAGGTTTAGCCGGTTGCTAGGTGAACCCTTCTAATGAAGAAAAAGAAAAAGAAAAATCCGGTTTGCCGATGTACAGTAGGCGAGAGACAATTGCGCTTACAAGCGCATCGAACCCTGTTCACACGCGCGAGAATTGAAACTACTTGCCAGTTACTTCCTATAACTAAATTCCTATAACTAACTCCCTCTTTGTAGCATCAATGAATTGATGTAACAGTCGCTATGGATAATAGAGACTCCGTCGATCGCTCATCTGAAGAGTTCGCTGCTATAGCTTCTGTTCCCAACGGATCATCATATGTCAACAACGGAGCTCAACCGAGGGGAGATGAGGCTCCTCATCCTCAGCCCAGGCCTTTGGCCAACGAGCCTTCCCCAATAGCCGATGGCGTTATGCAATCCGACGTTTGTTCTCGATGGTTTACATTGGTCGGATGTAAAACTGATACTGGTGTAGATCGGAATCAACACCCTACTTACACGATTGAAGCAAAGCATAGCATCAGCGCGAGTGTGTTCTTTCTTCTTTTGCTTCGTAGCGATAGAGCTAAGGGTTGCTTAGGAATTTGCGGCATTCTTGAAAAAGAGGTCCACCCTCGAGGAGGAACATGCCCAAGCGCTCAAGAAGCTGTGTAAGAGCAGCCATGAGTCTGCACAGCGACCCGACAACAGACAAGGATCTTATGCGCAGAACTACGATGAGGTGATTCGAATTCACGATCGAATGGCCGACAATGGTATCCAATTTGCACTGTCCCTGCATCAAATGCATGAGGATCTCCATGACCTTGCCGCAAATATGGAACGAGGGCGCAAATCTTGGAAGCAGACTGGATTGACTGCGGAAAAGAGAGTACAGGACTCTGAATATATGATGGAGAAGGCTAAAGCGAAATATGACTCACTCGCGGAAGACTACGATCGCGCTCGTACGGGGGACAAGCAGTCCGGCAGGGTTTTTGGGTTGAAGGGACCAAAATCTGCAGCTCAACACGAAGAAGATCTTCACAGAAAGGTACAGGCTGCTGATACGGACTATGCGTCGAAAGTGCAGACCGCACAGACTCAGAGGCAAGAGCTTGTGGGCACTTTGAGGCCACAAACAGTGAAAGCGTTGCAGGATCTCACGAGTGAGTGTGATTCAGGCCTGACAGTCCAGTTGGTAAAATTCGGTAAGTTCCCAAAGACCCTGTCTATCTACGAGCAAACACTCATCGGTAGCTAGCCTCTTTCAATGAGAAGTTGCTCCTTGGTAACGGGCTTTGCGTAAGCCCTCTCAATAGTCAGAGCGGTCAAGGGCCTCGAAGTCTTCGGGATGTAATTCATCAAATTGACAATACGAGAGACTTTAACAGTTTTGTGTCGAGTTTTGCATCGAAGGTTGGGCCCAAGTCCTCAGATATCAAATACGAGCGTCATCCGGTGAGCTCTTCAAATTCTTTTCGTGCATTGAAGAGCAATACAATATAGATTAATATCTATAGACTCTTGGAAACGCCCAGCAGACGGCGCCCCCTGCCAATATTCGGTCTCAGCCTGCGCCAAACTATCAAACCCCATCGTCTGGCGCACCAAGCCAACCAGTTCAGTACGGTGCGCCCCCGAGTCAGAACTATAGTCAAGACATAAGCCAGCATTCAGCATTTAGTGCGGGTCCTCTAGCGGAGAACAGTCTTAACAACTCGCCACAGCAGCAGCTGTTCCCATCAACCAGCCATGCGGGACTACCACAGCTTCCTTTGCCTACCGCGTCTGCTCCTATGCACTTGCAGTCATCCACACTAACAAGCACCTCCCAAAATCCTACCGCCTATGATGACTTGCCTCCGTTGAGACCGGTCTTTGGTGTATCGCTGGAAGATCTTCTGAAGAGAGACAGCTCTGCAATCCCCTTAATCGTTTACCAGTGTTTACAGGCAGTCGACTTATTTGGCTTAGATGTGGAAGGCATTTACAGGCTTTCGGGTTCTACCTCGCATGTCTCGAGACTGCGAGCGATGTTCGACAATGGTGAGTGGTGGCATAAGGGGGCCCCCACATTGTGCGTAGACTAAGTTCTTCTAGACTCTAACCAAGTCGATTTTCGCGATCCCGCGAACTTCTTCCACGATGTGAATAGCGTTGCCGGCCTGCTCAAGCAATTCTTTAGAGACTTGCCGGATCCTTTGCTCACGCGCGAGAATTACCAAGGCTTCATTGAGGCCGCAAGTAAGATTTTGCCACATGCTTTCGTTTCTACGGCAAGGGCTGATAATGTCGATTACAGAAATTGATGACGACATAACTCGTCGCGACTCGTTGCATGCTACGATTAACAGCCTTCCTGACCCCAATTATGCTACGTTGCGAGCGCTGACCTTGGTAAGCCGTTCGAACCTAGACTACGCTCATGTGCTAAAGCTCCGGACAGCACCTCAATCGCGTACAAGAACACTCAAGTGCCAATAGGATGAACGCCGGTAACCTGGCAATATGTTTTGGGTATGACGTCCGAACTACTCTACGTCCCGTCTATTTCTACTAATCCCCCCCGACCAGGCCAACCCTTATGGGCTCGAATAGCGGTCATAACATTGCCGATGCTGGGTGGCAAGTGCGAGTGGTTGATACTATTCTGCAGAACACCTACCAGATATTTGATGACGATTAGATTAGGTGGAAATTCAAGAGAAGTAAGATTGGAAAGGGATCCACAGTAATTAAAGTACGAATGTACGATACCTTGAGCTCTGCAAGATACCACTTTTTGACAGCGAATGAGCAATGCAACGCGAAAATCCTCCATGGACGAGGGAGTTGTATCCGTGCAAAACCAGTTTAGCACTGGCATATTACCTCTTAGCCTTCGATGAAATATTGTAACAACCTGTGTATGATCTCTTCATTCGGGCATACGATGCACCCGGTTAGACCTTGAAAGTACCTTACTTCTTCGTCCCCATCTTCATTCTATATATCTGAAATTGTCATATCTAAACATGCTCTCGTCGTGGATCTTGCCGCCGTCGTCTTCCTTGAAGCTCATAAAATCACAGACTCTGAATCATTCTCAATTACTTTGGCAGCTATCGATTCTTCCAATCTAAAAGCTCGTGCGCTCTTCCGATGGAAAGATTATTTAGCGAATGACCTTCGCTGAAAGACAGCAAATTACTCTTATTGACTGAGACGGGGTTCGAATGCAATCTCATGGTTGAAGGGACAAACCGACGATTCCGAGCAGATTGAAGTCTGTCTCTATCGAATACATTTTCCTCCCAATTCGCAGCCGCTTAAGAAAGCATTGGAGAGAAGTTGTCTGTTCTGCGAATGGAACAATGAAAATACTTAATGCGCAACGCGTCGATATGCTGGCTATCCGAACATTACTATGAAGATCGGAAGATAAAGGACGTCGACAGCGGATCTTGAGGCCGGTGAAAGAGGAAAGCAAGTGTTGAATAGAGAGGCGAGACGGCTGCTAGCTGGATGATTAGCTAGCCATGTCAGAAAATGGGACATAATCAAGCTTATATACTCATTTGATTTATGGAGTAAGACGTGATTGACGAATGAAGATTTTCATGGATGAAAATTTATATTGGCTGATGAATAGGGGACCTCACTAGACAGGGTTCTGATTCGTCGACGTAGCTACTTTCCATGATGCAGATAACCTCATCAACGGATGAGATCCATCGTTCGCAAGTTGCAAGACATAAATACTCTTCAAGTGACCATCCGTAATGTTTTCGACTACGCAACGTGGTTGATGCCTCGCGACTCAACCTGTAAAGATCCAAACTCGATGCAAATGCAACAATGCCGCAAAAGACGCTCCAAGGTATCATATCATACAATCATGAAATCATGCACAAAAATGCACCAAAACTCGTGCTTACAGGATAACCTTCTTCGCTATCCAAACAGTACTATCATAGAATAGCCTTCCTCGCCCCAAAAAGCGTCAGACTAAGACTGGTGTCGTTCTCTGTAACCAAGGGCGTTGCATCTTGCATCATTTCCCATCTACGTAGCGGGAAAAGCTGCATTGTCGTCGTCTTGGCCGTCACCACGGACCCGGTGGCTGGCCCCGTAGGCTTTAACTCGGAGGCTGTCGAAGTAGGGTTTGTGACGAGCTGCAACCATTCGTTTTCTATGCTTTCGGAATAGCCGAATAGAAACACCAGGCAGGGTTCTTTTGTTCTTTGTTGGTCGCGAAGGATACGAATGCATCGTAAGCGCGTCTCTTCTGTTTGGAGGTCGGTAAGGGAGGCAAGGGTGTCATAGATGTAAGACGGAAGGGTCGGATGAGTGGACAGGATAGGGTTGATAAGCAGTAGGCTTAAAGTTACGAGAAGGCGCGTGAGGGTACTTTGGGAGAACTTTGGGTGTTGAAGAGTGGATTGGTGGATAAGGAGGAGACGGAGAAGTATATCGATGGAAAGGTAGCTATGCTCTAGCCCCTGGTCGCTCTTATGCGCAGGAAGCCCCTCAGTGCTGGGCTGATCTATCGAGAGCGGGGGTGATGTGAGGAGAGCAGTCAACCTATCTGCAATCTGTGCGACCAACAGAGACGTGACATCATTCTTAATGCTGAAGGCAGTCGCCGCGACGACGGATGCTAGGACATCTGTAAGTCTCTGCCTATGCGTTAGATCCGCATCTGCTTCTTTGTAAGCGTCTAGTACGAGCTTGCTCTCTGCTTCTTCCCGGACTTGAAGTGCTTGGTCTGCAGCCAGCCCCGATGCCAGAATTGGCCAGTAGAGCAAACATACATCATCCGATGATTTTACGGTTTGCACGAGGATTGCCATCAGCGTGCTTGCAGCGTTATCCGAGCTCCTCGCTGCTGCTCCGAAAGCTGTCCTGAGTTTTAATTGACATATTGGTAAGTTCAAGTCGCCTACAACCTCAAGGAGCTTTATGATTTGGTCTCTAAAACCTAGGTGTGATGACGCTTGAGAATGAGATGGGTAGACTATATCGTCGATTAATAATTGGACTTGGTCGACAGATAAGCCCGGATCGAAGGCACTGCTAATTTCCGAGAAGTTCTGGCCATGCTGTGTTAGAAGAGTCTGGATCAACGTCCTGATCCCAGAACTTGTTATCATGTCGCGAGCCCTAGCGCAAGGGACTTCTTCCCTCGAACAGGCATCGATTGCAGCGCGAACTAAAACAATCACTGAAGAAAATGATGCTTTCATAGCTCGCTGCTGCTGGAAGTGGAAGCGGTACTGTCTGTAAACCATCTGAGGCAGATACTTCAACTCGGTAAGGGTCAACAGATCCAGCGCATCCAAAACCACTTCGATGAACTTACTCAGAGGAGCAGTGCCTTGTAGAAGGGCGGCGGTTCGTGCAAGCACAAGGTCTAACGTAACGATCTTGGTACAAATCAATGGCGGTAGGATGATTGTGAGTGAAGGCCGGCTTGTCGAGCATAGTATGCCTTGAAGCCAGTCTGTGATCAACATGTCAAACGTCTTGGCACCAAAGGATCGCACCTGCACTAGCAGATCCGCAAAATTAATGGACGGTGGCATGGGCTCACGCCATGAGAGCTCCAGACGGCCGATGATTGTCTTGAACACTTGCGACAGAACTTGCTTATCCATACTGGTGCCACTTGCTAGCAACCGGTCTATTTCATCCGCGAAGGTTGCTTCGGCTGACTGTAGAGTTTCAGCCATGTGGTCTGAGATGGGAGAGCATGCAGTAACAGATATTGTCTGCTGGTAAAGCAGTAATTCTTTGCGTAGATATCTGGCTTCATGCACCGACTTTGGAAGCCGTTCCCCCAAATCTATGAGCGACTCGACAAAAGAATTTTCGACACGCTGTCGCTTGTGGATGTTTTGATACTGCTGCCATAAACTTTGGAACAGATCATCCACGGCACCGATAGCTGCCATTGTATCAAAATGATGATTGATCGTGTCGGTTATAGCGGTTAAGATCAAGTCGTCTGTGCTATTGGACACTATCTTCAGAACATCGGCTAAAATGGTAAAGTCCTCAATTTCCTCAAGAACATGTCGCACTCCATGATACTGTTTCAATGTGATTGTAATACAGGGTTTGACTTCGGTGCCAAATCCCTGC
>JAABUK010008135.1_pt1 | contig 14815 bp, 12 predicted proteins | sample 5559141 | NCBI WGS metagenome assembly JAABUK01 (sample SAMN10711869, study PRJNA513367) | rock metagenome | isolation source: Antarctica rocks | place: Antarctica: Victoria Land, Pudding Butte nord | collected 2016-01-03
GCTGGTCCTCGCCTGCCACGGGGCCGACCACCTTGACGCGATGGAGCATCAGATCCGCCCCGAACTGCTCCGGGCCGCCAAATGGCGAGCGGCTCGGTTCGGCCTGGAAGGCGACCTGATCGACGTCTGGGGCCGGAAGACGGTCCCGGCCTCGAGGATGGTCGAGGCCTTGCTGGCCTTCATCAGGCCCGGTTTGGAGGCGGTCGGCGAATGGGACGAGGTCTCGACCCTGGCCCGCGAGGTCGTCCGCCGGGGCAACGGCGCGACCCGGCAGCGGGCGGCCTACCGACAGGCCGGCCGGTTCGAGGACGTGGTCGACCTGATCCTGGACGAGACCGCTCGGGGGCTCGGTTGAAATGTCCGGCAAGGTCGGCTTGCCGGGTTGCGGCAGGGCCGCTAGAATCCCGGCCGGATCGTCCCGGTGGGGGCGAGGGGTCGGACTTTTCGACCCTTCGGATCCTGGCAAGGATGCCAAGAAGGCGGGGGTGCAGGGATGCGGAGCCTGGAAGCTCGGATGCTCGTGGCGGTCGTCGCCCTCGCGGCGGCCACCGGCCTCTCCGGATGCGTCGAGCGGCGGTACACGATCCGCACCGACCCGCCCGGGGCCCTGGTCATCGCCAACGGCGAGCCGATCGGCACCACGCCGGTCTCCAAGAGCTTCACCTTCTACGGCGACCGGACCTTCCGCATCATCCGCGAGGGGTACGAGACGAAGGATGTCATCGCCCAGTTCCCGGCACCCTGGTACGACAACCTGCTGACCGAGGCGTTCACCGAGAACCTGATCCCGTACACCTTCCGCGACGAGATCGAGTTCAACTACAAGCTCGACCCCGCCCAGCCCGCCGACCGGACCGACCTGGTCAACCGCGCCGAGGCGACTCGGGCCCAGGGCCAGGCCCCGCTGCCCCGGAGCACCGGCATCAAGGGCTTTTTCGGGTTCTGAGCCTCCCTCGGTTGGAAAGAGTGCGGGGACGGTTCCCTATCGGCCGACCTTGCTATTAAGGATCGTGATCGGCATGCGAGAAGGCCCCGACGCCGGGGCCGCTACCCACCGAGAACTGCCCGCCATGAAGATCACCGCCGCCGCGATCCAGATGGCTTCCGACCCGCTCGACGTCCCGGGGAACCTGGCGAGGGCCGACGCCCTCCTCCGGCAGGCCCACGACGCGGGTGCGGCCCTGGCCGTCCTCCCGGAGATGTTTAACACCGGCTACGGCCTCTTCCCCGACTACGGACCCTCGGCCGAGGGGGTCGACGGGCCGACCCTGAGGCACCTGGCGTTGCGGGCCAGGGAGTGGGACATGGCGATCGCCGGGGGGTTCGTCGAGTCCGACGGCCGCCACCACTACGACTCGATCGCCTTCGCCACCCCCGACGGGGCCGTGAACATCTACCGGAAGCGAAACCTCGTGTTCTGGGAGCGATTCCGGTTCAAGCCGGGTCGCGACCCGCTGGTGGTCGCCACGCCGTTCGGGCGGATCGGCTTCGCGGTCTGCGCGGACATGATCTACCGGAAGGTCTGGGACGACTACCGGGGCCGGATCGACCTGGCGATTGTCTGCTCGGCGTGGCCGGACTTCGCCGACCGCGAGACGGGGCGGAAGCACTGGCTGTTCGGGCACGTCGGGCCGCTCTCCGGGGCGATCCCCGGCAAGGTGGCGGTCGACCTGGGCATCCCCGTGGTCTTCGCCAACCAGTGCGGCCAGACCGAGACGTTCATCCCGATCCTGCGGACCCGGATCACCGACCGCTTCGCCGGCCTGAGCAGCATCTCCGACGGGTTGCACGCCCCGGCGGTCGCGGCCGGGGTCGGCGAGCAGGTCCTGCTTTCGACCTTGACCCTCCACCCCCAGCAAGGACCCAGGACATGGCGTTCTACGTCAAGCTCGGCCCCCGCGGCCTCGTCTTCCGGCTCGGCACGACCCTGATTGGCGTCATCGGTTCGGTGGTCTACTGGCGGGCCTGCCGGCGGCGTGGCATGATCTCGCGAATGGCACCGATCCCGGTCCTCGTCGAGAATTGAGCCCTTGGCCGGCTCGATAGGATAAGATGGCCTCGTCGGAATGTCCGGCAACTTCAGCGTGTCACCCGGAGCTCGATCGAACTATGTGCGGAATCGCCGGGGCGCTGGATCGGGAAGGTCGTCGCGAGTTCTCCGTCCCCCGGCTCCTGGCCATGACCCGGGCAATCGCCCACCGGGGGCCCGACGACGAGCAGTTCCACGCCGAGCCCGGCGTGATCCTCGGGGCCCGCCGGCTTTCGATCGTCGACCTCGAAGGCGGCCGGCAGCCGATCGCCAACGAGGACGGGTCGGTCTGGGTCGCCTTCAACGGCGAGCTTTTCGAGTATCCCGAGCTCCGCCAGGAATTGCTCGCCGCCGGCCACAAGCTGGAGACCCGGTGCGACACCGAGGCCTGGGTCCACCTCTACGAGGACCACGGCGAGGGGATGTTCGCCAAAGCCCGGGGCCAGTTCGCCGTCTCGCTCTGGGATCGGCGGAACAACACCCTGATCCTCGGCCGCGACCGGGTCGGGATCTGCCCGGTCTACTACGCCGAGAAGGACGGGTGGCTCCTCTGGGGGTCGGAGATCAAGGCGATCCTGGCGTCGAGGATGGTCGAGGCCCGGCCCGACGTCGCGGGGATCGACCACCTCTTCTCCTTCTTCTGCGCCGGGACGACCCGGACGTACTTCGAGGGGATCAAGTCCGTCCCGCCCGGACACTACCTCAAGGTCAAGGACGGCCAGCTCTCGCTCCACCAGTACTGGGACCTCGACTTCCCCGACGCGGGCCAGGAGCGGAGGCTGGACGACCCGGCCCCGCTGGTCGACGAGCTGGAACACCTGATGCGGCAGTCGGTCGAGCGTCGCCTCCGGGGCGACGTGCCGGTCGTCAGCTACATCAGCGGCGGGCTCGACTCGACGGTGGTCCTGGGGCTCAGCTCCCGCGAGCGCGGTCATGCCGTCCCCTCGTTCACGATCGGGTTCGACAACGCGGGGCCGGACGAGCGGGCCCACTCGACCGAGTCGGCCCGGCTGCTCGGCTCGCCCCTGACCACGGTCACGCTGTCGAGCCCGGAGATCGCCGCGTCGTACCCGGAACTGGTCCTCGCGGCCGAGGGGCCGGTGATGGACACCTCGTGCGCGGCGCTGATGAAGCTGGCCCAGGCGGTCCACTCCCAGGGGTACAAGGTCGCCCTGACCGGCGAGGGGGCCGACGAGGCGCTGGCGGGCTACGTCTGGTTCAAGACCCAGGCACTCCGCGAGAAGGTCGCCTCGACCGTCGGGCATGGCCCCGGCCTGCTCCTCCGCCGGCTCGGCCTGGCGGCGGTCGGCGGCGGGAAGGCCCACCGGGCCCCGCTCATGGCGATCGGCGGTGTCAGGACTGCGCAGCAGGATATGTACGAGTTGATCGGCCAGGCCCGGCCGATCCTCTACTCGCCCGGGATGTGGGAGCGGCTCGACGACCACAACCCTTACGACGACCTCAGCCTCCCCTCGGCCGACCGGATGAAGCGCTGGCATCCGATGAACCAGTCGCTCTACGTCGGCTACAAGGTGATGCTGGCCGGGCTCCTGATGATCTCCAAGGGCGACCGGATCTCGATGCACTCGTCGGTCGAGACCCGCTACCCGTTCCTCGACGACGACGTGATCCGGTTCTGCTCGGAGATCGCCCCGGAATACAAGCTCCGGGGGCGGACCGAGAAGTGGATCCTCCGCCAGGTCGCCGCCCGGACCTTGCCACCGCAGATCGCCAACCGACCCAAGACGATGTTCCGCTCGCGGTTCTCCAAGACCTTCCTCGATCCCGGCCATCCGGTCTGGGTCGACCAGCTCCTCTCGGCCGAGTCGCTCCGCAAGACGGGCTATTTCGACCCCGAGATGGTCAAACGCGAGCGGATGAAGCAGCTGGCCTTGCCGAGGATCACTCCCCGCCGATTCGTCATGGACATCGCCCTGACCTGCGTCGTTTCGACCCAGCTCTGGCACCACCTCTTCTTCGGCGGCCTCTGCGACCTGCCGACCTGGACCCCCCCCGAGATCGACGAGAACTCCTCCAGCAACGGCCAGCTCGACCACTCCGGCGCGGGCGTGGGCTGACCCGGTGCGGGCCGTCCTCCAGCGCGTGACCCGGGCTTCCGTCGAGGTCGAAGGCCGAGTCGTCGGCCGGATCGGCGTCGGCTGGCTCGTTCTCCTCGGCGTGGCCAGGGGCGATTCCGACAAGGACGCCGACCGCCTCGCCGCCAAAGTCGCAGGCCTCAGGGCTTTCGAGGACGAGGCGGGCAAGATGAACCGATCGGTCGTCGAGGCCGGCGGCTCGGTCCTCGTCGTCAGCCAGTTCACCCTCCTCGGCGACTGCCGGGCCGGCCGACGCCCGAGCTTCATCGAGGCCGCCGAGCCGGTCGAGGCCGAGCGGCTTTACCTCCGGTTCGCCGAAGCGGTCCGCAAGCTCGGGCTGATCGTCGAGACGGGGACCTTCCGGGCCGACATGAAGGTGGAACTCGTCAACGACGGGCCGGTGACGCTCCTGCTCGACAGCCGGAAGGCGTTCTGAAGCCGGGCCTCAAGGCGTCTTCGTCGTCCGCCCGGCCGCGTAGTCCACCCCCTGGATGATGAGCTTTAAAAGACTGTAGTTGGTGAGCGGGTCGTAACTCCCCTTCTCGTACCGCTTGTGGCCGAGCGAGGTGTGGAAGACGTTCCCCTGGCCGTACTTCCAGGTCCAGGCGACGGGCCAGGTGACGCCCTTGTAGTCGAGGGTGGCCAGGGGCTTGACGTCGGGGAGCATTTGCATGTTGGAATAAAGCTCGTCGTCGATCTCGAAGTCGTCGAGCCCGGAGGCGACGGGATTGGCCTTGTCGGCGATCTTGATCTTGTAATGGCCCATGATCGCCTTGCCGTCGGGGAGGCCGACGTGGGAGTAGATCCCGCCGAGCATCTGCTTCCACTCGGGGACCCAGTCGGCCGGGGCGTTGTCGGCGCCGTGGATCGAGACGTAACCGTGCCCGGCCTTGACGTAGTCGAGCAAGGCCCGCTGCTGGGCCTGGGTGAATTTGTGCTCGGGCTCTCGGCGGTCGGCGGTGACGATCAGGACGTCGTACTTGCCCATCGCGGGGGTTTCGAGGATGGCGGCGTCCTCGACGATGGTCGCCTGGTAGTGGCCGGTGTCCTCCAGGGCCCCGGCCAGATACAATGCCTGCTCGCGGTAGCCGTGATGATTGCGCTGGCCGCCGGAGAGGATCAGGACCTTGGCCCCATCGGGGACCTTCTTCTGGGCCTCGGCCGGAGGGCCGGCGAGGAACGTCAGGGTCAAGGCCGCGCCGAGGGCTGGAAAGGTTCGCAAGGTTGCAACTCAGGAAGGCCGCGGGAGAGATCGAAAGGCCGAGGGGCCGGGCCCTTCGAAGGACATGCCTCGCATCGTAGGAAGCCCCCGGGCCGGCCGCAAGCGGTCGCCTCGGGCCAACAGGGGAATCGCATCGCCATGACTCGGATCCATCGTTCGCTGACCGTCGGGCTCGTCGCGGCCCTGATGGGCGTCGCCGTCGCGGCCGACGAGCCCACCCAGTCGGTCAAGGCCGGCGCCCTCGACTTCAAGGCCCCGGCGACCTGGAAGAAGGAGACGCCCAAGTCGTCGATGCGGCAGGCCCAAATGAAGATCCCGGCGGCTTCCGCCGACGGCGATCCGGCCGAGCTCCTCGTCTTCGCCTTCCCCAACGGCGCCGGGAGCGTCGAGAGCAACATCGACCGCTGGGAGAAGCAGTTCGTCGACGCCGACAAGCGGACGCCCAAGGCCAAGGTCGAGAAGAAGAAGGGGATCAACGTCGACGTGACGACGGTCTCCATCACCGGCCGCTACGTCGCCCAGGACATGCTCGGCTCGGGCACCAAGAGCGACAAGGCGAACTATCGTCTGCTGGGCGCCATCGTCGAGACCAAGGACACCGGCTACTTCCTCAAGCTGACCGGGCCCGAGAAGACCGTCTCCGACGCCTCGAAAGACTTCGACAAGCTGGTCGAGTCGATGAAGCTGGACAAATAAGCGTCCGGGGGCGGACCCTCGGCCCAAGGCCTCGCTTCGGAGCCCGCATGAAGATCCCGCTCATCTCCTGCGCCCGCTGCACCTCGGGCAATCACCCGTCCTCCCGTTTCTGCGACGGCTGCGGGCTGCCCCTCGGGGCGGCCCAGGCCGACGCCGGGGCGGCGCTCGACGTCCTCGGCCCCTACGAGGCCCCCGAGCCGGCCGACCCCGATGCGACCCGCCTGATCCGCGACCTCGTCGCCAGGACCGGCCTCGACGCCACCGCCTCCAGCCACGGCTGGCGGGTCGTCGTCCCCCTGGAACTCGACCGGAGGCAGGCCGTCTACATCGGCTACGCCGGGGTCGACCCTTCGGGGCGGTCGATCGTCTCCCTCGTCTCGATCTGCGGGACGGCCACCGAGCGTGATCCCCGGATCCTCCTCCAGCTCAACGCCCGGATGGTCGAAGGCCATTTCGCCATCAAGCTGCTCCGGGGCGAAGAATATTTCGTCGTCATCCAGAATTTGCCCGTCAATGACGCCATGCCGATCGACCCGAGCGGCCTGGTCCGACGGATCGCCCTGACCGCCGACGGGCTGGAAGACCGGCTCACCCGGGGCCGCGACCTGTTTTGAAGGGTCGTGCGGCCATCCCGTTCTTGCGGACCTCGGCCAGGTCCGAGGCCCGGTAGAGGGCGATTGTCCGGTCGTCCGTGTAGGCCACCGGGGTCACGCCGTCCAGCTCGCGGAAGTACCCCTCGGGACCCCAGGGGCCCCACTGGAGCGAGGCCGAGACGGCGAGATATTCCGTCGGCGAGCTGACGACCTCGGGGAGGTCGTCCGGCGGGAACGGGGCGCGGAGGATGTAGACCTTCCCCTCGACCCCGAAGAGCGCGGGGTCGGCGTCGCCGAAGTAATAGACGGTCAGGTCGCGGAACTCGGGGCGGTGCCGCTGGAGCCTGGCGAGCGACTTGGCCCCCTGGCCCCAGTCGAGATTCGAGTCGGCCAGGACCTTCCGGCCGCCGATCGGACCTCCCGCGACTTCGTTGAAGTAGGAGAGTTCGTGGGGGTGGATCGACGCCAGGGCCGCCGTCATCCCGCCGACCCCGAGGGCGAGGAATACCCAGGATCGCCGCCCGCCCGTCGCCAGTGCCGAGGCCCAGACGATCGCCGGGACTTCCAGCGGCAAGACATAGCGGTAGCCGAAGTTCCGCTTCGAGGCGAGCATCGCGATCAGCAGGAAGGCGGCGACGAACGCGGGGAGGAACCACTCGCGGTCGCCTCGGATCGGTCGCCTTCGCATCAGGGCCCGGCCGACGACGAGTAGCCAGAAGGCGAGGGGCACCTTCACCGCGATCGTGACCGGGTAATAGTACTTCCAGCCGGTCGTCCGCCGCTCGCCGAAAAGGTAGCTCATGCCGCCCATCTTCTGGAGCTTCATCTGGTTGGCGAAGCCCACCCAGTCGCTCGGCCAGGAGGTTTCCAGGATCTTGACCGCGATCGCCTTGATCGCCGGGCTCCGGCCTTCGATGACGAGGTGGTTGTCGGTCTTCTGGCTCAGCGGCAAGGTCGCGAAGCCGGTGACGACCAGGTTCGAGAGGGCCATCACCGCCAGGAAGGGGATCATCGCTAGCCCGACCCTCAGGACGATCCGGCCGAGCGACTTGTAGCGACGGGGCCGGTCCTCCGCCTCGGCATCCGGGCGGTTTCGCCAGAGGTCGCCAACCCAGAGCAGTCCGAAGATCGGCGGGATCAGGATGATCGTGTACTTGAGCGAAAACGCCAGCCCGCCGATCGCCGCCGTCGCCCAGAAGTCACGTCTTCGGCCGGTCTTCAGGAACGACCAGAAGCCGAGGAGCATCGCCGAGGAGCCCGCGACCAGCGGCATCTCCATCGTCACCAGGGTGCCGTGCGCCAGCAGGTTCGGGCTGAGGGCGAAGACGACGGCGGCGAGCGCCATCGCCCTCGGCCCGTAGAGTTGGTAGGCCCAGTAGCTCGTCATCAGGAGCGAGGCCAGCCAGAACCAGGAACCGCCCATCCGGGCGATCGGCAGGAGTTCGACCTGATGGGCGATCGGGTCGTCGACCCAGGAGGCATAGCCGAGTCGGTCGAGGGCCCAGTAGGTGGGGGCGAGCTGGAGCTTCCAGGCGGTCAGGCCGGTCCCCATCCGGGTGATGTTCTCCTGCTGCCCGGTCCGCCACCAGTCCGAGGCGACCCTGAGGTAGGTCACCTCGTCGTAAGTGGTCGACATGTGGACGGCCTGATCGGCCAGGAGCGCGAGGCCGATCAGGGCCGACGCGGCGACGATCGCGAAGGACCATGTCGTCGAGGGGGCCGGGGCGGGCGAGTCGGTCGGTCGGTCATCCATGGGGTCGGTCCTTGACGAGTCCTGGCCAATCCTGCGATTCAGGCGGGCGTCGCCTCGATCCGGCGCCCTTCGCGGGCGCTCCGTTTCACGGTATCGATCAGGCGGGCGACGGCCAGCGCGTCATCCCAGTTCGGGGTCATCGGCCGATCCCCCCGGACGAGCCGGTGGAACTGCTCGTTGAGCAGCTCGCCGATGGTCGGCTCCAGGGGCATCCGCTCGTCGTGGACCCCTTCGGCGTCGGTCCAGTGGATCCGGTCGGGCATCTCCAGCCAGGCGACCCCGCGTTCGGCGAAGACCTGGAGGCCGGGCTGCGGCAAGAACCGGCTCGCCTCGCCCCAGGCGGCCCGGTGGTAGCGGCCCGTCGAGAGCTGCGCCGAGCCCGCCGCCCCGAACTCCAGGAGATAGGTTAAATAATCCGGCCCGGGGCCGTCGACGCCGGGGAGGATCGAGCCGGCCCAGCCCTGGACCGCCGTTGGCTCGGCTTCGAAGACGTGGCGGCACCAGTCGATCAGGTAGCTCCCGGGGTCGACCAGCAGCGAGGCCGGGGCGATCTGCGTGGAAGGGCCGGGCTGGCCGTAGCGGTCGTAGCCGGCGAGCCGGCCCTGGCCGATGACCATCCGGGGACGTCCGAGCCGGGTCGCCAGCAGTTCCCTGAGGCGGAGCGTGGTCGGGTAGGATCGACGGGCGAACTCCGGCATGAAGGCGATCCCGCTCGATCGGACCAAAGCATCGACGCGGGCGAGCTCCTCGTCCTGCCCGGCCAGCGGCAAGGCGCAGTAGACCGGCTTGCCGAGGTCGCAGGCGATCTCGAGCGGGTGGAGGCCGAACCATTGGGGCGTGAGCAGGTAGACGGCGTCGATGTCGGGCCGGTCGACCAGCTCGACCAGCCCCTCGGCGGCCCGGCAGCCGAGCTGCCCGGCCTCGATCTCCGCGCGGCGGGCGACTTGATCGTAGACCGCGACGACCTGGAAGCGGTCCTTCATCTTCGCCAGGGCCGGCTTGTGTCGGGCCTCCCAGAGCCGGCCGAGGCCGACGACCCCGACCCGGACTCGCCGCTGATTGGGTCCCGCCAAGGAAAGACGCCTCCGACCAACCGACCGCCCCATCCCTCGCCGTCCGCCCCGTTGGAGCCTACCAAGCCTCGTCGAAATCGACCACCCTCGGGCGTCAATCCGCCGATGACCCCGGCCCGACCGCGACCGCCCGCCGGCGGTTCGCGTATACTGGACCCATTCGCCGGACGATCCACCCGCCCGAGGGTCCTTCATGGCCACGGATTCGATCCAACCCTCGGTCAATCCCGAAGACGAGGTCGAGGTCGCCGACGCGATGCCGCCGGCCGTGGACGAGACCCTCTCGCTGCCCAACATCGACCTCCGCGAGCGCGCCCTCCCCCTCCGACCCGGCGACCTGACCCGGCTCCTGATGTCCCAGCCCGACCTGACCGAGGAAGAGAAGGCCAGCCTCGCCAAGCTCGGCCCGCTCCTCGGCGCCGTCTTCCACAGCGACTTCTTCAACCGCCTCCGCGAGCTGAAAGACTTCTACTCGCCCCTGGACCCCGACTCCGACTATATCCGCCTGCCGGGCCACAGCCGCCCGCGCAAGGCCGACTCCGACGAGGAGTTCCTCAAGGCCCTGGGCACGACGATGGAGCGGGCCAACTATCGCCAGCTCGACGTCGGCGTCATCGAGCAGGCCGTGCAGGCCCCCAACGAGATGGGCCTGACCTACGTCCCCGACTTCGGCCAGTTCGAGCACCTCCGCATCTACGCCCGGGGCTACACCCAGATCGGCCGGGTTTTCCGAGGCCCGAAGACCAAGTTCCGCCGCCGGACGATGCTCCTCGACGCCTATCAGAGGCTCGTGATCGCCCTGAAGTTCCGCGACGGCCTGGACCTCGGGCCGTTCACCCGGTCCGACGTGGTCTACCTGCGGATGTTCAAGGACGTCCCGCACGTCGACATGGAGATGCACCTGCCCGAGCAGGGGACCCGGGTCAAGATGCGCTGGATCGATAAGGCTCAGATCGCCTCGCCGGTGGTGATGGGGCTGCCGACCCTGGCGATGAAGATCCTCGGCTTCAGCTACTTCGCCGCGCTGGCCAACCCGATGCTCCTGGCCCCCCTGATGGCCATACCGATCTCGGCGGGGATGAACTCGTTCTTCGGCTTCCACCGGGCCAAGCACAAGCACCTCTCCTCGATGATCCGCAACCTCTATTACCTGACACTGGCCAACAACGGGAGCGTCCTGAACCGGCTGATCGACACCGCCGAGGAGGAAGAATACAAGGAAACCATGCTCGCCTATTACTTCCTCTGGCGAAGGCTCGGCGAGCCCGAGGAGTGGACGATGGACCGGCTCGACGGTCAGATCGAGGCGTTCCTCAAGTCGATCTCCGGCGTCGAAATCAACTTCGAGGTCGCCGACGCCCTCGGCAAGCTCTTCCGGCTCGGCCTCGCCCGGCGTGACGCGCAGGGCCGGATCCAGGCCGTCTCCATCGATCAAGCCCTCGTCGCCCTCGACAAGCACTGGGACAAGACTTTCAATTACTCCTGAAAGCGAATTGTTCGGATTTCGCTTGACTCCCCTCTCGATATTCAACAAAATTTCAATCGACCCGTTCGATTGCCCGCCCGCCCTGCTTCCGCCCTCCCCGCCGAGTCGTGCCGGCCGGGGGATCGACTGGCCCCCGCCCTCGGTTTTGACTAAGATAGTCAGACCGCGTGCCGATGCGACGGGTCGCCCTCGCCGCCCTCCGAGGCCCCTCCCACCGACGCCCTCGCCCCTCGACCAGGTGCCCGAACATGGCGACCGCCACCAGGAAGAATCCCCCGAACCCGCCCCCGAGCGCCGCAGGACCCGAGGCCCAGCCGAAACGACCGGCCGCGCTCATCGTCCGGGCGTTCGACGCGACGTTCCGCTTCCTCGCGTCGCTCAAGCTGGCGGTGCTCTGCCTGTCGGCCCTGGCGGCGACGCTGGCCTATGGCACCTGGTTCAACTCGTCTTACGGGATGGCCGCGGCGACGGAGTGGGTCTACTCGGCCCGCTGGTTCGCCCTGCTCCTGGCATTCCTGGGGACGAATATCCTCTGCGCGGCGCTGATCCGTTACCCCTGGACGAAGCGGCAGACCGGTTTCGTCATCACCCACGCCGGCCTCTTGATCGTGATCGCCGGTTCGTGGTGGGCCTCGCAGACCTCCGACGAGGGGCAGGTCGGGATGCGTGAGGGGGAGTCCTCCGACAAGCTGATCCGCAACCACAAGCCCGCCTTCTACGTCAAGCCGATCGACCCCCACTCGGGCCAGGCCCAGGGCGAGTACAACCTCCCCTTCCACCCCGGGACCTTCGACTGGCCCTCCGGGAAGTACGAGGTCGTCTCCAACGATAAGGACCCGTTCAAGCTCGCCGTCAAGAAGTTCTACGCCGCCTCCCGGCCCCAGACCGTGTTCGTGGCGGACCCCAGCGGCTCGCCGATGGCGAGGATCCGGCCGAAGGTCAAGCCGCCGAAGTCGGATGCGTTCGTCGACGCCCTCTCCGGCGACGACCAGTGGTTCGTCCCCTCGACCCGGGGCGTCCAGCGGATCGTCAAGGACGCCACGGCGGCCCAGTTCGCCTTCACCTACGCCGAAGACCACGACATCTTCGACGACTTCGTCGACCCGCCCGCCGACCCCGGCACCAAGGGCGTCGTCCGGTTCCACTACGACGACAAGGCCGAGAAGCATCGGAGCTTCGACGTCAAGCTCGACGACGCGAAGCCCGGCCAGTCGTTCGCCCTCCCCGACAGCGACCTGACGGCCACCTTCGTCATGACCGACCGCGTCCCGATGCGCGAGCCGGGCTTCGTCCAGATGGCGGGCGAGGACGAGCTGAAGATCGTCCAGTTCAACGTCAAGCAGGGGAACGGGCCGGAGGTCGAGCACAACGGCTACGCTGGCCTGCCGACGATCCCGCCGATTGTCCCGAAGCGCGACGCCAAAGACGGCGAGACCCCCAAGGCCCTGCTCTCGCTGCTCTACTACCTGCCGCCCACGGTCGACCCGGCCACGAACCGCCGGTTCGGGATGATCGAGGTGCTGGGGGACGACCACGGCCGGCTCGCCTATCGGGTCTACAAGCGGGGGACGCCCGGGGTCCTCGGACCGCACGGCCTGCTCAAGGTCGGCGAGTCCGTCACCGCCTTCGGCGGCAGCGACCTCTCGCCGATGACCATGACCTTCAGCGTCGACGAGTTCCTCCAGGCCGGCAAGGAGGAGGAGATCGCCGAGTCGGTCAAGCTCCCGCCGAACGAGGAGGGGCTTGCCGCCGTCCTCGCCGAGCTGACCGTCAAGGGCGTCACCAAGGACGTCTGGCTCCAGAAGTCGCCGACCTTCGACCCGGATTTCAAGACCGTCACCTTCGCCGACGCGATCTACGAGGTCGCCTTCGACGTCGACCGGATGGACCTCGGCTTCTCGCTCAAGCTCGATGACTTCGACGTCGGTTTCGACCCCGGGACCCAGACGGCTTCGAGCTTCCGGAGTGAAGTCAAGCTGACCGACGAGGCGCAGGGGATCAAGGACAAGCCCGCCTCGATCTTCATGAACAACACGCTCGACCACCGGGGCTGGCGGTTCTTCCAGTCGAACTACATGCGGTATCGCGACCCGAAGACCCGACAGTTCACCGGCGAGTTCGTCTCGGTCTTCCAGGTCGCCAAGAACCCCGCCCGCGAGATCATCTACGTCGGCTGCATCGTGGTCGTCCTCGGGGCCTTCGTCCAGTTCTACATGAGGGCGGGCCTGTTCACCGACGGCGGCAAGCTCCAGCAGCGCCGCGAGGCCGACAAGGCCCGCAAGCGGCTCGAAGCCAAGTTCGGCAAGGCCACGCCCGCCGAAGGACCGACCGCGTCCGAACTTGAAGACCCACTCTGATCGGATCGAGAACGCACACCGTCCACCCACGACCCCGAGGCCCCGACCGGGCCGGGAGCGAGCTTCGATGCGACGAACACCCGGATGGATGACCTGGACCCTCGCCCTCGCGGCTCTCGCCGGGATGGGCCGGGCGTCGGCCTTCGCCGAGTCGACCCGGCCGATTAAGGTCGAGGTCGGCTACTCCCTCGCCTATCGGCTCCTGGGGAGCCTCCCGTTCATGCACGAAGGGCGGATCAAGCCGCTCGACACGGTCGCCCGCGAGGAGATCAAGTCGATCTACACTCGCGAGACCATCAAGCTGACCACCGATGACGGCAAGTCCGTCATGTCCTGGGCCCCCGTCGCCGCCTTCGTCGACTGGTCGGTCCGGCCCAAGTTCTGGGACGACCAGCCGATCATCGCCGTCGAGTATCTCCCGCTCAAGCGGTTCATCCTCGCCGACGAGATCCGCTCGGGGCTCGAAGCCGTCGCCGGCAAGGCCGCGACCTCGGCGGCCGACCGCGACCGGCTCAAGGCCGTTGCCGGGCAGGAGTCGATCGACTCCGCCTCGATCCACGCGGCCGTCCGCGAGAGCAAGCTCGCCCCCGAGGACGCCGCCAGCCTGGAGGCCCTCGCCATCAAGGTCGGCGAGGAGACCAAGTGGCTGACCCCGGCGACCCTGGAAACGGCCGACGTCTCCGCTGACGGCAAGAAGCTACCCTTTCTGAACTGGCTCGACGAGCTGAACACGAAGAAGCAAAAGGCCAAGATGGGGACGGGCCCCAAGCTCACCGACGTCGAGGACAAGGGGTACAACGTCGGCGGGATGCTCGGCCATTATCGCTCGATTCGCGACAAGGAGGCGATGGGGATGGTCCCCCTCCTCGTCACGCCCAGGCCCGCCAACCAGGCGATGCTCCTGTACTCCGCCGCCGCCGACAAGAAGGCCGACGAGCAAGGGCCGCGAGCTTTGAGCCCGCTGGAAGTTGAGTCCGCCGTGAACCTCCGGGCGTACCTCCGCGACATCGACATCCGCGACCACGCCGTCCCGGGGACCGACCCCAAGTTCGACGCCAAGTATACCGCCTGGCTCAAGGAGCGGTCCGCCTGGGTCCCGGTTGGCGTGGTCCGCGACGCCCCGATCGACGACCTTGCCAAGGCCGGATTCCCGACCTCCAAGGTCGAGGCGTTCCGATCTGCTTACGCCGCCCTGGAATCGGCCGAGCTGGCCAACCCTGGCCATCTCGACCAGGCCCCCGCGCTCGCCTTGGTCCAGGCCGCCCGCAACCTCGGGAGTTCGGTCAATGACAGCTATTACCCGGCCCCGGACTCGATGAGTCGCGAGGTCCACTTCAACGACCTCGCCCCGTTCTTCAAGGCCCCGATCGCCTATGGTGGTGCCCTGCTGGCTCTGATCTTCAGTCTCGTTGTCGCCAACTTCGGCACGGCGATGAAGCTGGAGCCGACCTTTGGCAAGGTCTCGCGGGCGCTTTACTACGCCGGGATCGCCAGCTTCGCCGCCGGGATC
>JAABUK010008136.1_pt1 | contig 14814 bp, 14 predicted proteins | sample 5559141 | NCBI WGS metagenome assembly JAABUK01 (sample SAMN10711869, study PRJNA513367) | rock metagenome | isolation source: Antarctica rocks | place: Antarctica: Victoria Land, Pudding Butte nord | collected 2016-01-03
CTGCCGCCCGTTCTTCCTCGCAGTCGGCGGGGGTCGGGTCGAGTTGTGTCGAGATCGCGCACCGCCCCGAATTGCGCGCAAGGTCGCCGCCGCCTCGGGGATGAGCACGTAGTAGGCCCAGCGCGTATCATCGCCGCGCCGATCGCTGGACGGGTCGGATCGCCCAGCGCCTTGACCTGCATGCACCTCATGCTTCTTATCATCCGACAGAATGTCACTCAGCGGTTGCCCGATTCACCGTGCAGCGCCGCCGCTCACGACACGCGCAGGGGCCGTCCTGTCTCCACCGCCGCCCCGGTGCGTGGCTCCGCGAAGAGGATCGCGATGGTGCCGAGGGCCGAGCCGAGCGTCAGCAGCCAGAAGGCCGGGGCATAGCTGCCGCTGAGCGTGTAGAACAGACCAGCGCCGACCGGCGCGAGCGCCCGACTGCCGGTGAGGAAGAGCGACAGGACGCTGCCGATCGTGCCGTAATGCGCCGGGCCATAGAAGTCGGCGATCAGCGCCGCGCGCGCGGGTGTGATCGCGCCGAACCCAGCCCCGAAGAGGATGACGAAGGCCAGCACCCCGGCGCGCGAATGGACCGTGAGCAGCACCAGCAGCGCCGCCGTCTGGAGGGCGAAGATCCCGGCGGTCACCCAGCGGCGCGGCAGATAGCCGCCGAGTGGCGTGAAGATGAGCCGCCCCGGCAGTCCCATGATGCCGATCAGTCCGACCGCCCAGGCCGCGAAAGCCGGATCGTAGCCCTGGCCGATCAGGTACGGGATCAGGTGGACGAAGATCGCCCCGGTCGCCAGGGTTGCCAGGAAGAAGGCGCAGGCCAGGAACCAGAAGGCGGTGCCGTGCAGCGCCTCGCGCACCGTCGTGCTGTGCTCGGCTTCGTGGTGCGGCGCGTATGGCGCGGCGGATGAGGCGAACGCGCCGCCATCGGGCAGCAGCCCGAGATCGGCGGGGCGGGCGCGCAGCAGGAGCGCGTGGATCGGGATCGTCCCGATGGCGAGGATGGCCGCCAGGACGAGGAGCGCCTCGCGCCAGCCGAGGGTACGGACGAGCCACGCGGTGAGCGGGACGTAGATCACCGAGGCGAAGCCGCCGATGAAAGTGAGCAGGGTCAGCGCCCGCCCCCGTTGGTGCCGGAACCACGTCGCGACCAGCCAGAAGGCCGGTTCGTAGAGGACCGTCGCCAGGCAGACGCCAAGGCCGAGCCAGAGCAGATAGAAGGAGCGGAGGTCGGTCACCCGCGACCAGGCCACCAGCAGGAGCGCGGCGGTCAGCGAGCCGCCGGTCATCAGCGCGCGCGGGCCGTGCCGGTCGAGCCAGCGCCCGACCGGCACGGCCACCACGCCCGAGACAGCCAGGGCGAGGGAGAAGGCTCCGCTCAGCGCGGCGGGCGACCACCCCAGCTCCGCGCGCATCGGGGCGAGGAAGATGGTGAAGCCGTAGTAGAGGATCCCCCAGGAGGTGACTTGCGCCAGCGCCACCGCCGACAGCATGACCCAGCCGTAGAAGCGTCCTCCCCGGCGCTCAGCCACAACGTCCGCCGCCCTGCCCCTGCACGTTCGTGCCGGCACCCACCAGTGTCGGCGCGCCGCAATTACCCTCCGTTGCCGGGTCGCAGCAGCCGCTCGCGGCGACCAGTGGCAGCGTGAGGATGCCGCGCGGGGCCGTTGATACGCCGCCGCTGTCCGCGCTCGCCGCCGCTGTCGTCCCGCAGCAGCTGTCGCCGCCCTCGCCCCGGTCGGACGAGCAGACCCCCGTCTCGGGGAGGACCAGTTCGACCTGCCGCGCCGCCGCCCAGTCGCCGACGAGTGCATCGGCGATCGAGCGGACCTGCTCGTAGCCGGTCAGCATCAGGAAGGTCGGGGCGCGGCCATAGCTCTTCATCCCGGCGATGAAGAAGTCGGGCTCGGGGTGGCGGAGTTCGAACGCGCCGTGTGGGCGGACCGTCCCGCAGCTGTGGAGGTTGGGATCGATCAGCGGGGCCAGCACGGTCGGGCTCTCGACGGCCGCGTCCAGATCGAGGCGTAGCTCGTGGAGCAGCGCTAGATCGGGGCGGAAGCCGGTCGCGGCGACGATCAGGTCCACCGGTGGCAGGGCCTGCTCCGCGCTCAGCACCGTGACGCCGTCCGCGCCGTCGCGAATCCGCGCCACCCGGAAATCGGTGACGAGTTGGAGGGTGCCGTGTGTGATCAGGGCGCGTACCCGCTGGCCGAGCTTGCCGCGCTCCGCCAGGGCGTCGTTCTCGCCGCCGCCGAAGAGTTGGCCGATCGTGCGACGGCGCACCGCCCAAATCAGCGTGCCGCTGCCCGTTTCTTCGATCAGCGTGGCGAGATCGAGGATGGCGTTGAAAGCGGAGTGCCCGCTGCCGACGACGAGCACGCGCTTGCCGCTGTAGTCCGCCCGTGCCGCGCCGCGCACATCGGGGATGCCGTAGTGGATGCGCGCGGCGGCCGCGCGCTCGCCCGGTGCGGGGAGGCCGTTCGCGCCGAGCGGATTCGGCGTCTCCCAGGTGCCGGAGGCATCGATGACGGCGCGTGCCAGCAGCGTCTCTTCCTCGCCGTTCGCAATGGCGACGTGCAGTACGAATGGCGCTGCCTCGCGCCCGGTGGTCTTCATCTTGTCGAAGCCCTGCCGTGCCACGGCGGTCACCCGCGCGCCGAGGTGGATGTGCGGGTGGAGGGCCGGCGTCGCCGCCAGCGGCGCGAGATAGTCGGCGATTAACTCCTGGCCGGTCGGGTAGGCGTCGGGATCGGGCGCGACCCAATCGGTCGCGGCCAGGAGCCGCCCCGCCGCCGGGTCGATGGCGTAGCGCCAGGGGGAGAAGAGGCGGACATGCCCCCACTTGCGGATGCTCGCGCCGACCGCCGTGCCCGCTTCCAGCACCAGCGGCGTCTCGCCGCGCGCCAGGACGTGCGCCGCCGCCGCCAGCCCGACAGGACCGGCACCGATGATCGCGATAGGCAGGCGCGCGCCTGCTGCGGGGTGGGGCAGCGCGCCGCCGCTGAACTGTGCCGGTGCGTCGTCGCAGCAGCCGTCGTCGCAACAACCGGTGCTGGCGCGCACCTCTGCGAGCGGGGTGGCGGTGTCGCAACAGTCGGTGCCGCAGCCACAGGCGCTTGCGGCCTGCTCCTTGATCGTGTCGGCCATCGTCGTCCTCCTCGCCCTCGCGGGCCTGCTGCTATGCGGTGTATCGAGGGGTTTCGATACGTCCTGCCAAAAAAGGGACCGTCGCGCGCCCTACCCGGAGGGCGCGTCCACCAGCGTGGCGGGGAGCAGGTGCTCCACGATCACGCAATCGCGCCAGACGCCGTCGCGGCGAGCGTGGCGTTCGTAGACCCCCACCTCGCGGAAGCCGACGCGCGCGCAGAGGGCGCGGCTGCCGACGTTCTCGGGGAAGATGCGCGAGACGAGTTTCCAGAGCCCTGCGGCCTCGGCGGCGGCGAGTAGCGCCGTCAGGAGCGCGGTGCCGACCCGCTGGCCGTGCCAGTCGTCGTGGACGTAGACCGAGAACTCGCCGATTCCCGCGTAGCAGGGGCGACTCCGGTACGCGCCGCTGGCGGCCCACCCGACGACCCGCGCCGTCGTGCCGTCCGGCACGGTCGCGACGAGGCAGGGGTGTTCCGGCGCGCGGTCGGCCAGCCAGCGGGCGCGCTCCGCAGCGGTGCGCTCCGCCGTCTCGAAGGTTGCGGCGCGCCCGCGAATCCCCTGGTTATCGATCGCGGCGATCGCGGCGGCGTGCGCGCGCCGCGCCGGGCGGACGGCGATGGCGCTCATCGCGGCCCCTCCGGCGCGTCGTCGGGGAGCGCGGCGAGGGTCGCGCGGATCCAGCCTGCCGCGCCGGGATGGAGCTGGTAGTGCGCCCACTTGCCGCGCCGCTCGGCGACGATCAGCCCGGCATCGCGCAGCACTTTGAGGTGGTGGGCGACGGTCGGCTGGCCGAGCGCGACGTCGTCGCCGAGATCGCAGGCGCAGACCGGGTCGGCGTTGGCGACGAGGGTGGCGAGGATGCCGAGGCGGGTGGTGTCGGCCAGCGCCTTGAAGCGGCGAGCGGCGAGCGCGGCGCGGTCGGTGGGGAGGGTGTGCGGGCGTGCGGGCGCGCAGCAGTCGTCCTCGGTCGTGGGGAGCAGATGGATTGTGCCGCGTCGCACTGTGTTCATGTGGGCATAGTAGGGTATGTATCGAAGTTTGTCAATACGTGGGGCGCGATGGCGCGCACGAGGGGAGAGGTCGCACGTTGCGAAGGTGGGGGGGGAGGGATAGACCCGCACCCCTGGCACCTGCGGGCGGCACCCCGCCGCCCAACGGGCAGTGGCTCCCACCCCTGCAGGGCGCACTGCCTCCGGGGAACCCGCCCATCCGAGGAGCGGGGGAAGGAGCGCTATCACGCTTATGGCAAAAGGAAACGGTTGTAACGTTCCGGTCCGCGCAGCCGGGAACAGTGTCCCCCGGAGGGGAGCTACTGCCCTGCAGGGGTATGTATTCCAACGGCCATCCCACGCGCAATGACGCTCCCACGCTGGTGAAGCCCGCACCCCGTCGCGTCCGTCCGGGGGGCACCCGCCACTCTGGGAGAGGGGCACACTGCGTGGGGTGGTTATCCGTGGGGAGCGGGGATGTTGCGGTTCTCTTACCACAGGGTATCTCCCTTGATAATTGGAGGATAGTGGGAGCGGGGAAGATGCTATGGCCCAGCCTTGCTCGTCTACTCGTCTACTTGCCTACCTGCTTACTCGCGCTACTCGGCACCGCCCAGCCCCGCCGTGTAGATGGCGATGATGCGGCGGAAGCTCTCGTCGCGGTCGAGCGGGATGCCGAAGCCGCCGCCTTCTTCGAGGACGACGAAGCCGTGGAGGAGGCTGCGGAGACCCCGGATGGCGTGGGTCAGGGCGTCGCCGCTGAGGGTGTGGGGGGCGAGTGCGGCGGCGACGAGATCGAGGATCGCGGCGCTGGCGGCCTGGCCCTCGGCGTCGTCGCGCGGGGCGGCGCGGACGAGGGCGGCGGCGTAGAGGCCGGGGTGGGCGCGGGCGAAGGCGCGGTAGGTGAGGGCGAGGGTCAGGACCGGATCGGCGGCGGTGTCGGCATCTTTGGCGGCGAGCAGCGCGCTGTGCAATTCGCGCAGGCCGCGCAGGGTCAGTTCGCGCCCGATCGCGTCCAGTCCGGCGACGTGGTTGTAGAGGGAGGGGGAGCGCACGCCGAAGTGGGCGGCGAGCCGCGCGATGGTGACGCTGTCCAGCCCGTCCGCATCCGCGATGGCGGCGGCGGCGGCGACGATGGTGTCCCGGTCGAGTCCGGCGCGTGGCATAGGGTGCCTCCGGGTGGGTGGGTGCAGTGGGCGAGTGGGCGAGTGGTGCGAGTAGCTGAGGTGACGCCGATCGTCGCCCGAGGCACATTCTCGGCGCAACCATGTCCCGCACCGACAGTACGGGCAAGGCGTGACGATCGCTTGCGCCGCCGGGTCCGTGCATCGAAAAAAGGTCTGCGCCAGGCCGTCGAGCAGGCAGCCAGGTCGCCGCTCGATCGCTGGCCTCCACGCGCGCTGTCTGAAGTGAAAACTATCGCTGTTAGTTTTGTCAAGGTGGCGGGCGAGGGGTGCTGATATGGGGCGGCGGTACGGCGCGATACTGTGCGACGATCGGTGTGTTGTCGCGCATGCGCCGCTATGCTGTCGGGAAACCGTCAGTTGGCTTTTGCAATCCGGTATTTTCGCGCGCAGCGGTATGGCGATGCGGCGAAGGCGGTGCCGAACACCGGGCGCAGCGGCGACGCCGTGCCGCCAGGCTAACGCCGGCCGTTCGTGGGCGTGCTGACAGCGTGGTATTCCCTTGTGCCGGGAACGTGCACTGCCGACTGTCGACCGATGAGCGCAGGGGATCGTGAAGGGGGGATGCCGTGACTGTGGCGACACCGGAGATCGGCGCGGCGGGGCTGGCCGGGACTGTGAGCGCGGCGCTCGATGCACCGAACGCGACCCTGGGCGCGTGGACGGCGACGCCGCTGACGCACCGGATCATCAATGGGGTCTGCGGGGGGCTCTGGCGGGTCGCGGGGGCGGCGCAGGTCGGCGGCGCGACCCGGGAGTGGTCGGTCATCCTCACGATCAGCGGCGGGGTGACGAGCGACCCGACCTCGCCGCTCGCGCCGACCGACGAGCCGGGGCACTGGAACTACTGGCGGCGGGAACCGGCCCTCTACGCCTCGGGGCTGCTGGACGCGCTGCCGCCGGGGCTGCGCGCGCCGCGCTCCTTCGGGACGACCGCGCGCGGCGCGCACGAGTTGTGGCTCTGGCTGGAGGACGTGGCCGCGCCGACAGCTGCGGGCTGACCTCCCCGCCCGTGTCGCGCACGCGGCGCGGCTGTTGGGGCGCTGGCAGGGGGGCTACGCGGCGGGGCATGTCCCTTTGCCGGACGCGCCGTGGCTGAGCACCAACTGGCTGCGCGACTGGGTGTTGCCGGTCCCCGCGCCGCCCGATCCGGCGACCGCGCCGCGCTCCTGGTGCGCCGGGCCGCTGGCTGCGTTGTGGGCGGAGCGCGACGCCTTGCGCGCCGCCGTGGAGGCGCTGCCCCCCTGTCTGCCACCGCGATCTCTGGGCGTCGAATCTGCTGGCCGCGCCCGGTAGCGCGCGTGCTGGCGCGATCGTGCTGATCGATTGGTCGCAGGCGGGGGTGGGGGTGCTGGGCGAGGATCCGGCGAATCTGGTCTTCGATAGCGCCTGGATGTACGGCCTGCCGAGCGACGATCTCCCGCTGCTGATCCCGCTGGTCCTCGACGAGTATTGCGCGGGGCTGCGCGAGGCGGGCTGGCGGGGGGACGAGCGGGCGGTGCGCGCGGGGTACGCGGCGATCGGGGCGCTGCGCTTCGGGCTGCTCGCCAACAACGTCTGCCTCCTGGCGCGCGATCTGGCGCGCGCGGCGGACGCGGTGGCGAGTCATGGCGGACCGCTGGAGCTGCTGGTGACGCGGCGACTGGTGTTGGTGACGGGGGCGCTGGCGGAGCTGGGCGCGGCGCGGGCGTTGCTGGGGTAGGGGATGCAGGACGGTCACCGCAGAGACGCAGAGACGCAGAGCGACGAATGACGAATAAGGACGGAACAGGAGACACAGAGATACAGGGGGGGAGCGGGAGAAGGGAAACGATAATGGGGCGGCGCTATCCAGGGGCACCGCCCCCTCCGTAGCTCGCCCCACTCCTCGCTGTGTCTCCTGTTCCCACGTCCCTCCTTATCATTCATCGCTCGTCATTGCCGCGCCTCCGGCTCGCCATCCCCCACGGGCGAGGGGGCGGGGATGGCCTGCGGCGGACTTTACGGTGTTACTCCACGTCCGACGATGTTGTGCGCCGCGCGCGCTGCTTACGCCACCCGTACGGGGTCAGACCGCGCGGCTTGTACACATTGAGCACCGCGATTACGAGCAGCACCAGCAGGCCGATCCCGGCATGGAAGAGGTCGCCCCCGTACACGCGCAGCCCGACGAGGTTGGCATCATCCGCCGCTCGTGCCACGCCTGCCAGGGCGCTGACGGTTGGCATATGTAGCAGCAAAACGCCGGTGGCGAGGATGGTTAGCACAAGTGAGATTAACACCCAATAGTGCCAGAACAAGCCCCAGGGGGTGCCCAGGGACATGAGTAGCCCGGTCAGCAGCGCGGCGAGGGCCAATGGGACAATGGCGATCCAGCCGATCAACTCCATCGTGATCCAGGCGGCACGCACCGTCTGTGTATCCTGGCTGGTCGCCGCAGAGACACCGAGTGCCACATACGCGACGACTGCGCCGACCCAGCCGACCGAGGTGATGAGATGCACGGCGAGTACGAATTTGCGGAGACCAGGTGCCATGATCATAGCCGTTACACTCCATGTGCTATGGGCATTGTGTAGTCACCGACACCACTGGACGGCATGTGGCGACCAGGGCCATGACCACTCTTGCTGGTAAGCATCATGACGACGAATAACAAGACCAAGGCGAGAGCGAGAAGTCCGAAGACCTTCACCCAGCGTGGTGTGCCCGGTGGTGTGCTGGCGGTCGATTTGCGATCCGGTCCTTCATGGGGTTGCGACATGGGCGTTCCTCCTAGCGCGATTCACGATGTTCCGTCTAGAGCTTATGGCGTTGCGTGGATGGCAACAACGCCTGACGCACCGGATTCGCGCGTTTCTGAACGGTCGGCCAATACTGTTCAGAAACGTTCTGCCACGCCGTATACGGCGAGTACACTTACCCATTCAGGGAGGATGCCGCATGATAAGGGCCGACCGACGGGGAGAGCGGACGCGCGAACTGCTGCAACAGGCGTTAATCGGGCTGCTGCGCGAACGAAGATACCAAGGGATCACTATCCGGGATATCGTCGAGCGCGCGAACGTCGGGTATACCACCTTTTATCTGCACTACCGCAGCAAAGATGACCTGTTCATGAGTTGCCACGAGGCTATCGTCGCCGAGTTCCATTTCGGGCCGCTGCAGGCTCTCTCGCGGGCAGAAATGCTGTCGCCCGAGACACCGCCGGGGCTGATCGCGGCCTATCAGCATCTCGCCGCCGCGCAAGCGTTGTTGTATCCCATCTTCCAGGGCCGGGATAGCCTGCCGATCCTGCGGCGTATCCGCGACAGGAACGCGCAGGGCATCGCGGCGGGCCTGCATGTGGCCTTCGCCGAGGCCGATGGCACTATGCCGCTCGATGTGCTGGCGATCGCGCTAGCGGGGGCGCAGCTCGCGCTGGTCCAATGGTGGCTGGAGCAGCGCCAGCTCTACTCGCCCGAGATCATGGCGCAGACGTTTCATCGCTTGCAACGAGCGACGATCCGCGACGCGCTCGGACTCGATGACGGCGAGGAAACACGCGTCGAATAGAGGCTACCGGGGCGCGGCGACCTGGCGCACTCGCACTCGCGCAGCGAGAACGGGGGCGGTGCCGCGATGGCACCGCCCCCGTTCTCCGAATCTTTCTTCGTCCTCTCTCGTCCCGCTCTGTGTCTCTGTGTCTCCTGTTTCGTCCCCCTGCCGCGTTACGCCTCCGGCTTATCGTCGTCGGCGGACCGGGGGATGGCGGGGCCAGCGGGCACGGGGACGGGGCGGGGCGCATCGAGGCGGCGGGCGTTGTTGTGGCCGTTGTGGCCGTTGCTGCCGTTCGTCTGCGCGTGCTCGATCGCCTGGCCGATGGCCGGGACGGCGCCCAGCAGGTCGCTGAGCTTCATGCCGGTCAGCCCCTCGAAGAGGGCCGGAGCCTGGGCCACCATCTTGGCGATGTCGTTGATCATCGCGGCGGAGCCGATGCCGCCGCTGCCGCTGCCATCGCCGGTGGAGACGATGGTGATCTTGTCGACCTTGGACAAGGGCTCGCTCATCGCACGGGCCAGTTCCGGCATGCTGCCGAGGAGCTTGTCGAGGATCGCGGCCTGGTTGTAGCCGCTGTAGGCGGCGGCCTTCACTTCCATCGCCTCGGCCTCGGCCTGCCCCTTCGCCAGGATGATCTCGGCCTCCGCAATACCCTTGGAGCGGATCACGTCGGCCTCGGCCAGGCCGCGCGCCTTGGCGATGTCGGCCTCGGCGAAACCGCGCGCCTTCTCGGATTCCGCGCGCCCCTTCGCTTCGAGGGAGAGGCGGTTGCTCTCGGCGGCGGCGAGGGTCTCGATCCGCTGTCGCTCGATCTCGGCCCCGCGCAGCACGGTCGCGATCAATTCCTTCTCGCGGCGCAGGATCTCGGTCTCCTGCACCTTGACCTGCTGCTCCTTCTCGACCTGCTGGATGCGGACCTGCTCGGCGATGACCCGTTGTTGGGAGATGTTCGCCTGGATCTCGTACGCCTTGTCGGTGGTCGCCTGCTGCGCCTGGACGGTGGACTGGTACTCGGCGCGCGCCAGGTCGAGGTCGCGCACCGACTCCGCCTGCTTCGTCTGCGAGGCGGTCTGCGCGACCACGCGCTCCTGGTCGGCACCGGCCTGGGCGATGGCGGCCTCGCGCATCGCCTGGGCGCGGCGGATCGCGGTGTCGCGGTCGGCCTCGGCGGCGGCGATGTCGGCCTGCCGCTTGATCAGCACGATGTCCGGCTTGCCCATGTTGGCGATGTACTCGCTCTTGTCGCGGACCTCGCGGATGGTGAAGGAGACGACTTCCAGCCCCATCTTGTCGGTGTCGCTGGCGACGTTGGAGCGGACGCGGTCGGAGACCATCTCCGGCTCCTTGACCAGCGATTCGACGGTCAGCTGGCCGACGATGCCGCGCAGATGCCCCTCCATCACCAGCCGGATCAGGTTCTCGCGCTCCTGTTGCGGCTTGGAGAGGAACTGCTCGGCGGCGGTGCGGATGCTCTCGGGGTCGCTCTTGACCTTGAGCTGCGCGACCGCCTCGACGTTCACCGCGACCCCTTGATTGGTGTAGAGGTCCTGCTGCGGCGCGACATCGAAGCTCATCAGCTCCATCGAGAGTTCGCGCGAACTCTCGACGAGCGGCAGCACGACGGTGCCGCCCCCCTGGACGATCCGGGTGCCCCGGAAGCCATAGACGATCAGCGCCACGTTCGGCGCGACCTTGCGGTACATGCCGATGATCGTGCTGAGCACGACCAGCAACACGACCACCGCCAACCCGGCGATGACGATCGGTCCCAGTATCATGATCTGTCCCGCTCCTCTCCTGTGCGCGGCCCAACCTGGGTCGCGTTGTGCCTACCGTTGCTCGCCCGCGTGCCGCTCATCGGTCGCGGCGCTGAAGGGGGGCGCACCCGGTGCCCCCAGGAAGCCGCCCTCGGCCTCCGCCCAATCGAGCGGGGCGACGTAGGCGAGCCCCCCTTCGTAGCGGACGATGGCGACATCCGCGCCGAGGGGGATCGCCACCCCCTCCACCGCCCGCGCGCCGTCCACCCGCCGTTTGCCGTCGAGGGTGTAGACGATCTCGCCGGTGCCGTCCTTACGGATCGGTGAGGTGACGCGCGCCAGGGTGCCGTGGACATCGTAGGCGAGCGGGTCCAGCTGCCGCTCGCCGCGCCAGAGGAATTTGGCGAGGAAGAGCCAGACGAGCGTGCCGCCCGCGAGGCCGGCCACCGCCGCGACGGCGAGGACGAGCGGCACCGCCAACCCGCCCCAGACGCGCGCGATGTACCCCGCCGCGCCGAACCAGGTGAGGAAGATCATAACCGTGCTGAGGCTGAGCGGCGACGGCCCGCCGCTGTGATTGTTGTTGCTCGGGTCGCCGTCCAGATCGACGCCGGGGAGTTGGTCGCCGACGTTGAAGACGAGGGAGACGACGCTGAAGATCAGCCCGAAGGCGAAGAGGAAGAGGCACAGCCCGGTCAGCCAGTCGTTCGGCCAGCTCATCGCGCCTCCTCGCGGCTCTGGGCGGCGCTGCCGCCCTGCGTGTGGCTTTCGTGTTCCTGTTCCTGTTCTTCGTGTTCGTGTTCGTGTTCCTGGAAGGGATCGTCGGTGTTGGCGTCGTCGAGGGGGACGACGTAGGCGATGCCGTTGGCGCGGCGGAGGATCGCGACCGCGCTGCCGCGTGGCAGCGCGGTGGTGGTGCCCGTGCGCGCCGCGTCGACCTGGCGCTTCCCGTCGAGGGTGTAGACGATCTCGCCGGTCCCCCCGGCCCCGATCGCTGCGGTGACGCGGGCCGACACGCCCATGATCGCATAGTTCTGGGGGTCGAGTTGGGTCTGCCCGCGCCAGAGTACCTTGGCGAGGACGAGCCAGACGATCAGCGCGCCGAGGAGCCCGACACCGACCGCGACGATCGCGCCCAGCGCCGCCGCCTCGTCGGTGTAGGCGCGCAGCAGGTAGCCGGTCGCGCCGAACCAGGTGAGGAAGACCATCACGGTGGCGAGGCTCAGCGGGCCGGGTGCCGCGCCGGGGCCGCGCGGCAGGGTGGCGTCGTGGGCGTCTGCGGCGGCGTGCGCGACGGTCGTGTCGCCGTGGCCGTGGTGGCCGAAGTGCGAGGCGTGGCCCGTATGGGTGGCACCGGGCAGATGGAAGTGCCCGCCGAGCGCGCCGAGGAGGAGGGAGATGACGCTGAAGATGCCGCCGAACGCGAAGAGGCCGAGATAGATGCCGATCAGCGTGTCGGTGGGCCAGTTCATCGCCCGTTCTCCCCATTCGTCGCCATGACATCGCGACGATCACTAGAATATACGTGCGCCGCGCGGGGACGTTTCATGCGTCGTTCTGTTTGCCCCGCACGCGCAACCGCTCGCTCGCCGAAGTGCCGGGAATACCGCCAGGTCGTTTGCCCCGCGCGCCACCGCTCGGCGTGGGCATGGCCGCCGGGACCGACACGACCGCCCTTGACTTGCCCGCGTTCATGTAACAAAATGAGTTACGTGAAAAGCGACGGTCGTGCGGCGGGTGTGCCCCCGTGCCCCGCCGCAGCGAGGAGTGTACGATGGACCATTTCGCCGATCCCCAGGCCGTGGCCCGGTACGCCGAGGGGCCACCGCGCTTTGTGCCCGGCTTCGACAGCTTGCAACGCATGGCGGAGGTGCTGCTCGCCGAGCGCGCCCCGGACGACGCCCGCGTGCTGGTCCTCGGGGCGGGCAGCGGGCTGGAGTTGCGGGCGTTCGCCCAGGCCCGACCGGGCTGGACCTTCGACGGCGTGGACCCGGCCGCCGCGATGCTGCGGCTGGCCGAGCGGACGCTGGGGCCGCTCGTCGCGCGGGCGCGGTTGCACCAGGGCTACATCGACGACGCGCCGGATGGGCCATTCGACGCGGCGACCTGCTTGCTGACCCTGCACTTCGTGGAGACCGAGGCGCGGCGCCGGACGTTGGCGGCGGTCCGGCGACGCCTCAAGCCCGGCGCGCCTTTCGTGGTCGCGCACCTGAGCGTCCCGCAGGGGGCGGGCGAGCGGGCGCTGTGGCTGTCGCGCTACGCGGCCTTCGCGGTCGCCTCCGGCGTCGCGCCCGAAGGGGCGGCGACGGCCAGCGCGGCGATCGACGCGCAGCTGACCGTCCTCACGCCGGAGGAGGACGAGGCGCTGCTACGCGAGGCCGGGTTCACGGACGTCGCCCTCTTCTACGCCGGCCTCGCCTTCCGCGGTTGGGTGACCTACGCTTGAGTTGGCTGGGAAGTCGTCAGAAGAGGGCGGGGCGGATCACTACTGACCCGTCCCGCTCTCGTCTCTACGCCGCCTACTCGCCTACTCTCCCGCTAGCCCACTACGCCCACTCGTCACGCGCTGATATCCCAGGTATTCGTGGTCGCCTCGCGTTCGGCGCACCAGCGCCGGTAGCCCGGATCGCGGCGGAGGCTCGGGTAGTGCGCTTCCGCCATCGCCCGAGCGGTTACGTCGAGGACCACGTCGACATCGCCGCCCAGCGCGAGGCAACGCTTCACCAGGGCGGGGCGCAGGTGGAAGTGACTCGACCATCGTCGTCAACTCATGTTCCTCGCCGCCTGCCATCGCATCATCCTTCGCATAGGTTCATCAATCCATCGTATGAATAGGATTAACGTTGTGTAAAGTCAATGTAAAGACGAGCGCGCTTTTGGGCACACTCCTCCGAGTTGCATATCGTTCTGCTATGTTGTATACCATAGCTGCGGAAATATGTAGAGTTTTCTGGTGTAGAATAGCGTAGCAATGTGCGGTGACTTATTGTTCTAATGTGGTGGAACAATGACTAATGTAAGTGCCTCAGAGGTATACGCGTCAAAAATTCGGTATTTGGCTAGTGTTTTTGTTGACGCACGGCACGCCGTTGCGACACCAAAAGATGTAGGCACTTTGCTTGCCGCATTAGATGACGATAGACTACTTCCTACGACAATTCAAGAAGTGGGGCCGGGCGGTATTACTCAACGAATAGCATTTAACAGTGCTGATCAGTCCATCCTTCTGGCGCTAACGGGGACTCGATTCGATTATTCATACCAAGCCACGTCGCCCTTAGGAAACTCGTTGGGAAATTTCAAAGAGTTTTGTCACGATGCTGATCAAAAGCTTAACATCGCACTCGCTCATTTCAAGCTTCGTGGGAATCGCTTAGCCGCAGTGCAAGAAGGGTACTTGCCAGAAATGTCACTTGCCGAATCGCAGAAAATAGCAAGTAATCTTTTGAAAGTTCCACCAACTTATTCTGATAAGGCTATTCGCGAGTGGTCATGGCGGATCAACTCAACCATGAGGCGTAAAGTAAATAGCCAGAATGAATCAATGAATATGATCGTGGCAGCTGGAAATATGCGGGGTTATGCTTTTTTGCCAGGGACTACTCAGAATTTGGAGCGCGTGGACGTTGACAAGATCAGAGTTGACTTCGATATAAACACGCTTCCAGAAAATGTTGCTGCGCGCTTTAACAAGATTCATGTGCACAGCTTTCTCTCAAATGTTCCAATATGGCAAGAAGAATTCGTCGATGAGATCTTGACACTTATGTATGATGGCGTAATGCAATGAAGGTTATACAGTCAGCAGCGACAGCAACAGGATTTGAAGAGGGCGGAATAGCGTCACAAAACCTTAATGTCTTTGTGCAGGCGATTGATGAAGCGACAGAAGCAGGCGAACTCCGCTCTGCTAATAGTGCGAATACCCCAACACCCAGTCGTACATTATTGCCTCAACAACCCTATGAAAGTAATGGATTTCTTACATGGATAAGAAATGCTGCCGCCTCAACTATTGTTGCCGTACAACTTTCCGTGGGAAGCGCCGCGCTACCAACCAGTATTAGCCGTCCCCAATCGCTAGTGCGCTCTAATGAATCTGTGCATACATCTAGCGGTACGTCTAGCACAGAGTTATTCACATGGAATATTCGACGCAATGGTAGTGCCGTAGATGACACTCTTGACCAGAGAATGTTGCAATCGCAAGACGACCCCCAA